>Ga0208682_1000009_pt1 | contig 92041 bp, 132 predicted proteins | sample Colrivmeta156802_FD_187687 | JGI IMG/M metagenome (GOLD analysis project Ga0208682, IMG submission 187687) | Estuarine microbial communities from the Columbia River estuary - metaG 1568-02 (SPAdes) (version 2) | ecosystem: Environmental > Aquatic > Marine > Intertidal zone > Estuary | place...
TACGTGCAGGGTCAATACCAACTACCACAGGTGAACGATGCCAAGCCTTTACAACCTGCTGAGAGGTGTCTCCCAGCTCATCCATAATAGCTGAGGTTACAAACATACCTCTTTCTAGCAACCACTTACAGCAGTATGACATCTGAAACTCGTCGGAATCTTCACCAATACGTAGTTTTTCTTTTTTTATGAACTTCTCGTAGTTAGCGTTGCACTTAGATACGTCGCGGTAGTCCCACTCAAAGTGGTTTTGGCGTTTTCCTCTAGTTGTCTGTCTGCGCTTGTTAATTTGAATAGAGCGATAGAAGTTGTTCTTATGCGTAGTTGGTGTGCCAGTCTTAACCATGGTTCCTGAGTAGTACGCAAGCATAGGGGAGATAGACTTGGTAACAACAAAGTCGTCCGCTTCTTGGCACTCATCAATAACAATAAGGTGAAAAGACTTAGACTCAATTTTTGCACGTGGGTTAGCGGTCATCATCATAAGGCTACTGCCTGAGTTTTTTAATTTAATCTGTCGTGTTACTCCAGGTACCTTACCTAGGCTGTCATCAATCTCTGGGTCACCTAAGATTTCTAGCGCACGTTCACTAGTAAGCCTATTAACAGTACGACCAAAGAGGGTTTCTACCTGACCTTCAACTGGAGCAAACATACCAATCCACACACCGTCTATAAACTTACCTAGTAAGTCTGGATACATCTTTGCAAGGCGTGGCAAAAGCACCATTAGCGTTGCTACGGTATTAGCAATTGTTTCAGACTTACCTGACTGACGGGCTGCTAATGCAGTTATTTCTTCACCGTCGTTAATAAGTACAGATTCAATGATACGACGCGCAAGTGGCATTTGATAAGGGTGTAGCTCATGCCCAACTAGAGCGTTCATAAACTCAATGCAACGGTCTATTAATTTATTTACAAACTCTTTAGACAGTTCATCAAGTTCTACCTCTTCATCCTCAGGCTCTACTTCTTCTGGGACGTCAGGTAAGAACTCATCTTCGTCTTCTTCTAACACAATGTTGTTGTCCATAATAACCTTAGTCTAGAGTAAAACAAAAACCCTGTGCTGGTAAGCACAGGGTTTTTGCACCATCACACGGAAGTAGAAGAGAGAGGTAGATATAGTATATCAGCGAGTCATGCGGGAGTGCAACTCGTGGGTTACAGCATGGACGGCTTCGGCGCCCTTTAGAGCCTCTTCCAAATATACGGAGTCCCTGCTCTTTGTGTACATAGACAGGCATTTGCCAACTTCAGTTAGCGCCTGGTCAATCCAGGACTCAAGCTCTCCTGTAGGTATCCTGGAAACCCTTTTTGCCAGCTTTTCTGGAAAGGGCTTATCCCAAGGTTCCTTTTTAAAAAAACTCATCATATTTACCGTCCTCTGGTACCCAAGCTTTTCTACCCTTCATAGCGTCTAAGACTATCTTATCGATAGCCTCATCGTCATCAGGGGATATTACAGGTCTTTTATAAAAAAGGCCAACGTAGTAACCAGGCTCAGTAAAAGGCAGCCTAAAGACTAGGCACTTACCTTTTCTAAATGGGTAATCAGTTTCTTGGGTAGAGCCGACCTCTACCACAGGCAATAATTTTTTATGCCAGTACCGAAGTGTTCCGCCGTATAGTGGTCCGATAGTTTGCATTAGTTGCCTTGTTGCCGTCTCTCGTCTAAGCCTTCTTCTAATATTAAGGTTTGCTGAAGTCTAGCAGAAGACTCAGCAGCGTACTCAAATCTTGTTCTTTGCTCTTCTGTCATCTCTAGTGGGTCTGCTGGCCCCATCTGCGGCCATCGGTCTAACCCACTAGATGCCAAGTACTTACCAGTAGAGTCGGTGTTCTTTAAGTTTTCAAAGTGCGAAACTGGGCAGTTCTCGTACTCCCACCACGCGCCATCCCTAAATACAACATATAAAGAGCGCTTATCAAAATCGTAAGCAATTGCCTTTGCTCTTGGTCGTATTGGGTTTGTAGTGTTAGCAGCTAGCTGCTTAAACCCCTCTGATGGAACGGCAACTTGGAAGCGCTGGTCTACTGGAGTCTCTACGCCAATCTTGTCAGCCATACCTTGAGCAAGGTTTAAGATTCGGTTAAACCGCTCCTCTTGGTCTTCAAAGTAACGACCCTTTTTGTTTTTAGCCACAGATATGGTCCTCGGTTTCAGACTCTCTTACTCTCACCAAACAACGGGCACAGCGAAGGTACTTCTCTGGTTTAAAGTTGTTTTGTGCAGTAGCGCCAGGTTCAAACTCTACATGTTCAGACGCGCTAATAATCTCAGGTTCAGCGAACATCTCATCAGGAAACGGACCTCTAGGGGCAGTAACCTTTTTAGGAACTGGGTGGGTTTGAACGGCCTGTCGTCTATCTACGCGTACTGCGAAGATTGGCTCATCAAACATTACTCGGCCTTAGGTTCCTCTACAGGCTCTTCTTCTTTTGTAGCCTTCTTTTTAGATGGCTTCTCTTCAATAAATTCTACAAGCGGGAAGTGACCGCTATCAGCACGTGCTTGTAACCAGTTTGGTAAACAAGGTGCACAGTAATTAACTGGGTTTACTCCAGGGTCTGCGTGTGTATATAGAGCGTCTTTATCACAGTTATCGCATTTTACTTTTGACATCGTGTCCTCCTAATAATGGGAGGGCAGTTGCCTGCCCTCCCACTAGTTTACTTGGAAGCTCCGATTCCGTAAGCCTTATCTTTAGGATTTAAGGCCTTAGCTAGAGGACCAACAAGACCAGCAATAAACGCGTTAGCGAGTACTGAAGGGTCTGTTTGACCTGCCATAGCGAGTGCTACAACGGAAGCGATAGCAGCGCGGATATATGACCCTGCAGCTGCTACTAGTTGTTCTTTATTCATCTTGCTCCTTTTACCCCTTGTGATAGTGGGGGTATTGGAATACTACTCGCTTCTTCCAATTTCCGCTAGGTGCTGGGTGAACTGACCTTCCAGCTTAGCGACGCTGATACGTAGCTCAGTTATCTCTGAGTGGATTTGATTGACGGTATCTTTCATACTGCCCCCGCCGTTGGGCTTAAGTTCGTGAACAAAGTTCTTCAGGTATGACTTTAATACCCATGATGTGGCCGCGATGATAGCAGCTCCAAAAGCTGCGAATCCTGAGAGGACTCCAGCCCATTCAACTAATGACATATCTCATTCTCTTTCTAATATAGAGTATTGATATGTGTTGTCCGATATGCATAAAAAATGCGGAAATACGTACATATAGTAAATACTTAAATAACGTTTTTGTCACATTAAACAAAATATATTTACTTCGGCTTGACTCTTGCCGTAACTCTGTGGCAGTCTAGTTCTTGGAAGGCTCCAGTAATGGAGCCTTTTGCTACTGAGAGGAGCAATAAAATGCTTAATATCAGAAAAGATACAATGGATAAAGTGGCTGTATTTGCAATGTACACCTTGTTGATAGGGGGTCTACCGCACGCAATTGCTAACGCAAATGCCGTGGAGGAGACGCCTGTAACAGTACAAGTAAATGCTGTGGACCCACTTGATAAGTACAGAGGAGCAAAAGAACTGTCAGATACAGACTTAGTTGACCTGCTTAGCGCGGTTGGTTTTGAGGGAAAAGCTCTCAAGGTCGCCTACGCGGTTGCTAAGAAAGAGTCTAACGGTCGCCCCTTAGCCCATAACGGAGATGTTTCCACAGGTGACAACTCCTACGGGATGTTCCAGATTAATATGCTGGGAAGTCTCGGAGAAGATAGACGGGAGAAATTTGACCTCAAAACAAATAAGGAACTCTTTGACCCTGTGGTTAATGCAGAAATAACCTTCTACATGACTAACGGTGGAAAAGACTGGTCCTCCTGGAAAGTGTACCCAGGCCAGACAAATGGAAAAAGATACGAGGAACACCTAAAGGCGTTCCCTAACTAATAACCCTTTAAATAAAAAAGCCCCCAGCCAATGGCTGGGGGCTTTTTGCTTGGGAGTTTATTATGCAGCCCAAGGTGTGATTGTAATTGTTGCTGTTGAAAGAACATTTGCTGTTGCTGCTGCAACTGACTGTGTTCTGATTGTTCCAGCTGTACCCTTTAGAACTGTGCCAGGTGTAATAGCACCTGAGTTGGCAACAGTAAATCCTGTACCTGAAACAATGATTGTGCTTCCACTTCCACCAGTTACAGAGAAAGTACCAACAAGTGCTGTTGGGATACCTGTACCTGCTGTGATGGTGACCTTAGTACCAACAGGCCATGAAGTTGTTCCACCTGCGATAGTAAGGGTTGCTGAGGTTGTGCTTGTAGCGTTAACCTGTGTTACCTGTGTAGCAGTGTTAGTTGCGCCAGCTGCTGTAGTGATATTAGCTGCTTCGTAACCAGCATCCTTAAGCTCATCAAGAGCTAGGGCTGTTGTCTTACCAAGTACTGAAGGTACTACGATGAATGTGATTCCAGCGCCATCATAAGCTGTAAGAGCGTTTGTTGCCTGAACCTTGCCGTACCACTGTCCTGTAATTTCACCAGCGTTAGCTGCGTTAGTTACTGTGAACTTTAGTGCGTCTGCTGAAGCAACTGTTGCTGAAGACAGGTTGTAAGCTGAAGCTGTAAGACCTGTGATGTTAACAGTATCTCCTACTGCAAGCTTGTTCTGTGATGTGTATGTAACAGTTGTGCCGTTACCTGAAGCTGCTGTAATCATGTAATTACCTACACCTGGTAGGAATGATGGATAATCGTTCCATTCAGCTTCTGCTACTGTGTGGTTGTTGCTAGTTGCAGGGGTTAGACGTGCGCTTGGGTATTCTGAGTACCCGTTCCAGTTGTAGTTCTGGTTTGCGTTTGCTGCTACTGGAGTAGTTGTTCCACCGTCTGTGCGCTCATCGTTTGGCTGCATAGGGTAGTTACCCCATACGAAGTCTACTCGGACGTTTCCTGCTGAATCGGTAGAGTTACCGACATTGTTCGTTCCAGCTGCGTTGTTACCAATAGCAACGGCGTAAGCGCCTGTGCCCTGGTCTGAACCCACTGGTAGTGGTGAGTTATAGCTTGACATTATTTACCTATTCTCTAGAGAAGTAATTACGCCTGATATCGGGGGCGCTGGCTACTATTCTCCAAGAGGATTGGAGGTTTGTCAGGCTCTATTCGTTTGTAGGTGGGGTGTGAAGATTAAGCTTGGTTTTGTGGTGGTGAGGCCAGTCTGGCTCTGTACCGTCCTGGTTCTTGCCTCTTAAGTACCTCTTGCTAAATGCGCTCTCACCTCTAGAGTCCGTACCTGCTCGGTAGTTAGCATGGTCCATAAATCTAGCATGCATAGCTGGGTCATCAGATAGGCTTTTATGCGTTATTTTAAACTCTTCTAACTGAGTTTTGTGAATAGGTATAAAAAAGAAAACAGGGTCTCCAGCTTTAAATGTAATAAGCTTATTTGGCTCCGTAATCTTCCAGTTCATAGTAGGAGCGCTAAACATCCAGTCAGATTCTACAATCCCTGATAAAGGAGACGCGCCAGGTATAACTAAATTTGGTGCTCCAATAATCCACAGATTCCATTCTGGAGATGTTCTAGGTACAGCATTTAAATGAAATGTAACGACCCCGTTACCCGTACCGTTATCAGCAAAAACTGCGCCAGGAATCTGTTCTCTTCCACAGATAATTTGGGTTCCGTTAGCGTGATATCCACCATCCCATATAACCTCTACGTCATGTTTTAATTTCATAGCCCAGCCATGTCGACTGGCGTAGGTCATAGGTAAACACCTGTAAGCGTAAGACTGGGGAAGGTTATTCATCCACTCTCGGTCAACAGTAGACTGCTCAATTTCCATACGCATGCCTACAGGAAGATTATGATAAAAATCTATATACATTAATCTTCCTTTAAAAAGTCGTTAAACTGCTCAACCAAATCATACCCTATGTGAGCGTTTATTTTATCTAGCCCAGCTTGAGTAAACCCTTTACGTTCTACCCTGTTATTTAACATGTCTAAAATAGTTTTTGTTGTTTCTGAGCTTTTTTTACCCCACTCATCTGGGAAATCCTTAAAAAGTTTATTTAAATTTAAATAAGGTACATCCTGTGGATACATGTGAGATAACGGTGGGCTATATGGTAAATAAACATCCCAACCCTCACTAGCTGCAGATAAGCTATTTACAAACTCTTCTCCCCAAAACATAATCCAATTCTGTTGATTTATATGTTTAAATAGCTCTTTTCTTGCAAAAAGGCAATGAGCAGCTAAATACCAACTTTTATATAAAAATCTGTTATCTGATTCAATATACACATTTTCTGGAATTATTTCCCCTTCATTAAGCTTGTCTTTGCTAAGCTTGGTAAAAGTAGGTTCAAAAAAACCACTATTAAACAGTACCTCTTCTTCTCCAGTAAGTAAAGGTCTCCAGCCTGGAAGATAGGTGCTGATAGCAGATTTTAAAGGCAGGTCTTTAATGTAATTTAAAAGAATTGAATCCCAACCTTTGTGAAATCTTGTATGAGAGTCTACTTGTAGAACATATGTATGCTCTTCTGACAAAAACTGCATAGCGCGGTTACGACACTCAGTTATGCTGAACACTGAGCCAGGGTTAATTACTTGATAAAACACCTGTTTGTCTATAAAACGTTCACCAGGGGTTTCTACATCCCTATCTTGCTCATAGGCTTGAATGAAACAACCTACAGTTACATTTTTAGGGTTATCAGCGTTTTCGTAAAGAGATTGTATAGTTGAGGTTAGTAAAGGGTCTCTATAAGACGCAATTGCAACGTATATCTTATTCTTCACTGGGAGCACTTGCATCCCACTTACCAATAGGACATGAGGCTGCAGCAAGCTTTACTTTGAGGTTCATTATACAACCGCATTTTTTACATTGATGAGTAGCTTTTATTAGCTCTGGACAAGCTTTGCAGATGTCTAATCTTGCATGAGCTTCTACATCTGAAACTTTAGGGGCATTAACATTTAACAAGTCCCAAGGGCGAGTGTTACCAAGGTTTTTCTTATAACGTTGCCAAGGAGTTAAGTTATCTTCGTTATCCATACTAAATCTCCTTTACTAACCGTTTACAGGTTCTGGAGCGTGAAAAGATTGCCCATCCCATGTAGAGCCTGAACGGACATTTGGATAGCCAGTAGCATCAAAACCTACATGTTCTCCAGAAAACCCAGCCATCCACTTTTCATAGTAGGGGTAGGTGGGTTGCAACTCTTCTATCTCAACAATTTCAGTCTCTACCATAAGAGCGACTCTTACACCCTCTTCTGGAGCTGTTCTAGGTGAGGTCTCAATAAACTTTGAGCCATCCCAAACATCTCCAACTTGAGCTGTTGGAAATTCAGTAATAATTTTTCCTTGAACCCCTGATGCAAATGCAGCGGTATACAAAGCCTCTTCTGCAGGGTCAAAGCGCTCCATAGTAGCAAAAACTTTGTTGTTGCTCATAAAAACATACGTTCCCATAGTTATTTATCTCCTTCTAAGTAGTATGTTAGCACTTTATCCGTTACAACGGCACACGCCACTACATAGGCTACCAGCAGGGCAAGCGCGACCTGTACAGCATGTAGTTCCAGTAGGTGGAGGTGTAGCTGGTGGGGGTGTAGCTGGTGGTGTAAGACCTGGAGGAGTAGAACCACCAGTTGGAGGAGTAGCAGGAGGGGGTGTAGTTGGTGGCGCAACTGGAGGTGGCGGTGTAAGACCTGGGGGCGTAGACCCTCCAGTTGGAGGAGTGGCAGGAGGAGGAGGCGGAGGAGTAGTACCACCTGAACCACCGCATGATGGAACGTTTGCTTGTATTAGTGCTCCATACCCAGTAAATGTTGGACTTGAACAGATTGCAAAGGTCCCATCACTACAACTACGACGAGTTCCAGTGTAAATGCCTACGTAGCTATCTTCACCATTACATGTAGGTTGGGTAGTGGTGTATGACGAGCAGAACTCGCTACAAGTTACAGTAGTTGGCGGTGGTGGAGGTGGGGTAACGCAAGCTCTTACTGTTCCTCCATCACAACTGTAAGCGCTAATTGAACAGTCAACGCCGTTTCCAACATAGTAACAAGTTACGCATTGGGTGGAGCCTGAAAATAACGGAGTAAAAATTGATGGAGGGCAAACTACAGGTGGTGGTGGTGGGCTTCCACAAGACTGTGATTCTGACTCTGTTGAATTTGTTACTTGTGTAAATGTAGAACAATCAGAAGCTGTACAAGTACGTGTGCTAGTTACAGTGCGAGTTCTGGTTTGTACGTTACTTACGCAAGCAGAATATGCAGACCACGCACCATATGTAAGGGTTTCTGGACCACACGCTGGGCTACAAACAGGAGGTGGAGGTGGGGGAGCAGTAATAGTAATAGGATTAGAGGTTGTTGAGGCTTGACCTAAACCATTTTGATTTCTAGCAGCAACAGTAAAGTTGTAAACGCTTCCAACATTTAATCCTGAAAAACCATAGCTTGTAGAGGTATTTCCTGTCTCTATAGGAGACCCAATATTAGGCGTAATGAGGTAGCTAGTAATAGCTTTTCCGCCATTTGCGGGTGCGGCCCAAGAAAGAGAAGCTCCGCCACCGTTTCCTAAATTTGTAGCACCAACAGAGGTAGTTCTTCCAGGAACTGTAGTTGCAATTCCTGGACCAAAAGCAGAAGAGTTAGCAGAGTTAAAAACAGCATTTCTAGCTCTAATTCTAAATGTGTAGTTTCTTGCAGACTTTAATCCAGTAAAAACAAACGGAGCTGTGCTATTTATTGTTTGAGTAAAAACCTCTGAACTACCAGTATCTGAAGCTGTAACAGTGTAATCAATGATTGGAAGCTTGCCTGTAAAAGTAGTATCTTGAAACGTTAAAAAGTTAGCTCCGTTATCAAATTCTCTACCAGAACCAGAATCAGACTGCGATACTACCGAAGGTGGTAGTGGTGGCTGCTTTTTCTGAGAGTCAGATATTCCCAGTGGAAATGGCATTAAACACTCAAATCGCCTGATAGGAACCAGGTATTAGCTGCAATCTTTAACAATGAAGCTGCAGACCATTGAGCACGTAAAATCAACCCTGGAGTTGCATTAACAAGATTAGAAGGACCAAAGCTAACAGCTCCAGCAGCTCCGCGAATAAAATCAATACGTGAGCCGATTGGAAAAGGAATGCTATCTGTTGGAACAGTAATAACTACTGGTGCTGAAGTATTAACACAGTAAAACACTTTGTTTTTGTCAGCTAAAGCTAAAGTAAAGTTTTCAGCTTTTTGTTCAACAGTGCTATCTGCAGGAACAGCTGATACATTTCCTTGGATATTAGCAGCTAATGTCTTTCCCGTATATGTACCATCTGGCTGTACTGCAGCTTGGATAACACCAATAGAGTCTTGCCACTCTTGAAGATTTACAGCCTGGTTTAGAGCACCACGAACAATGATTCCTCGGTTATTAATGCCCCCAGTATCAATTCGGTTAGAATTAGCGCCGTCAGCTGTTTTACGCAAATATTGAGTGTGAGAATCAGCAATAACGCCGTTTTCTATATTAGCAAGGCGAGCGCTTACAGTTCCATAAGATACGGCAGCGGCATTAAACGCAACGCTTGAATTGGCAGCAGAAGAAAGGTTTGGGTTAGTACCTAAGACAGTCTGGACAGCCACAACTTCTTCTTGAAGGGTGTTTGGGTGAGACGCGTCAATAGTATCTGTGACGTTTGCTTTAGTTGAGAATACTCGTACGGAGCCAGGATATGTTGCTGCCATTTTTTATGCCTTTCAGTTCTGACTTTCGCCGTTTGGGCCTCTACCAGGAGTATTGTAGATACCAATTGAGGGTTTATCTGTGTCATTGAAGAAAAACTTTCTCAAACCAAAGCGTGAGTCGTTAATTTCTACTGGTTTTGGGTGTGCGTCTTTAAATTCTACTTTTCTCACGGAGTCCAGCCCTCATATCTACTCCATTGCTTAGATTGAGTAACTTTTCCTTTAATAGGAGTGGTTACCCGTGTTAAACGGTCCCTAGTTCTACGACCAACATCAGAGCTAACTGAGGTTGCAATTTCAGCTTTAATGCCAGCTTGTGCTTTCTTTTTGCGAGCCATTTTAATTACCTAAACTGTCTTGGGTTAACTGGCTGCTTTGTTTTAGTTATCTCGTGGGTAACTTTTCCAAAATTAGGGCCTTCATCTAATGTAACTGTTGGTTCAGCAACAAAAACTGTGCGGGTCTTGTCTGCTTTAGTCTTTGGTCCGCTGCTCTTCTTAGTCTTTGAAGGAGCTTTTGGTGGGGCGCCAAGAGCTTTTGGCTTAGAAGGGGCAGATGGCGCGTTTGTGCGCTCAGATTTTACAGTTTTAGGAGATGAAGAGCTATTAACAACTACTGCATCTTCAATATTTGAGTCTACTTCTTTTTCTTTTTTTGTTCTTGTAGACTTAACTTTTTTAGGATTAGTAGAAATTGGCTTATCAGCGCTATCGCCGCCCTTGCCTTTACCCTTACCCTTTTTAGTTGGGGCCCAGGTGTTTCTTTTACGCAAAGTAGGAAAAGCTGAGCGGGTAGCTGCTGCTCCCGTGGCTCCTTTTCTCAGACTAATGTCTGAGGCGCTCTTAGCTGCCTTAACCTTTTTCATCATACTCCGATTGTAGGTGCTTCTCTTCGCACATTCTGGCTAAATCAGGGACTACATAGCGCTTACTACATAGGTCGCAGGTCCAGCGCTTTAAGCGCTCTTTATCATCCACGTTCTGACCACCACCAACCAAGGAGCGTTACTGCAACTAAAGTTACAAGAAACACCCCCTGGAAGGTAAGGTGAGTCAGAAAGTACATTACTTACCGCAGGTAGGACACTTAGCTGCTGGAGCTGCTGTGCCTGCTGCCTTGAACTTAGGGCGACCGAAGCCAACGATAGAAATCATTACCTTCTTAGGGTTCTTCTTATAAGCACGGAGCTTCTTTGAAACCTGTCCGCCATTTCGCTGGCTTCCCTTTTCATCTGGGCTAGTGTTTCCCTCGATGCACCAAACTGTGCCATCGCCATTGTCTTTGATAACAATGCCTACGTGAGAAATTCTATCGACGCCATCTGATGGGAAATCAAAATAGGCAATATCTCCAGCATCTGGGTCTGCGATGTCTCCATCAATCCAAGCTCCAGCCTTCTTAAATGCTGCTGCGCCACCTGGTGTGTAAACGGTATTAGGAACCTTTACACCAGCTTCGTTAGCGCACCAGTTTACGAAAGACCCACACCACGGCTGAAAGTTAGCCTTTGTGTAAGCGCCGTACTTGGTTTCATTATCTTTAGGACCTTCAATGGTTCCTAACTCTGCTGTAGCAACTTCAATAAGTTTTGCTGCTGTGCCGTGGTCTGCCATTAGTCTTTGTCCCAATCTTCGTCAACTGGCTGTTCTTCAGGAACTTCGCCCTCAGCCTTTGTAGCAACCGCTACAGCTGCAGCGGCGACGCCAGCAGAAATTACAATGTCCTGTCCATTTTGCTTAGCTTCAACACGTAGGTCAGCTTCGCTCTTAGCCTTTGTATCAACTGCAGAGAATGCTGCGTTAATTTCATCAAGGTCAAGTCTTCCATCGTTCATAAATCCACGTGCAAGTTTTTCTACAACTGCTGCAACTGCTGTAAGACCAGCTACTGTTACTGCTGTAATAGTGTCAACGCCAGCGATAGCACCTGCACCAATTACTGAGAGACCGCTAGCAGCAAATACTGCAAGGATTCTCAGAAGAATGTTTCCTATTGATTTCATTATTCCTCATCTTTCGGGTTTCGTAGTGGGTAGGTGATAGCCCAAGCAACCAAAGTGGCGATGATTGCATACCCAACGACTGTCTTTGCTGAACCGTCTAGTACGACCCAAGCAATAAACATGCCAAGCAGTGTCCATAGCTGGTCAATCATGTCCCTAATTACTCTCATGGCTTACGTCTCCTTACACCTTTATTGTCGCCTGATGGAGCTCCTCCACCAGAATTTCCGCCGCTACCTCCAGAACCACCTGTGCTTCCACCTGTGCTTCCAGCAGCGCCTGCTGCTGCACCAACTGCATTTATAGCAGCGCCTGCAGCCACAACGGCAGCAACTACCATTTCTGTTGCTTCTTCACGTTCTTCGGGGGACATATCAGCACCGATACTTCCAAGTGCTTGCAGGGCTTGACCAGGGTCATCAAATATTGCGCCAATTAACTCCGCAGGGTTCTCTAGTAGCACGAGAGCCGCGGCAACGTCTGCTGTAATTATAACCTCGTTACCGTTTTCATCCTGCCTAACCTCGACAGGAGTCTCAGCTGGAAGGTCCTTATACTCAATCCCAGCGTCTTGAATCTGTTCTTTTGTTAGGGTTTCGCCTGGGGCTACAGACTCAATAAGGGCTGTAGCAACTAAATCCTTTTCAGCCTCGCTAAGCTTGCCGTCTTCTTTAAGAGCATCAACCAGAGCAGTAACTTCCTCAGCGGTAACTTCGCCGTCTGCGTTTAGTGCATCCATAACATCTTCAGCATCAGCAGCGGTAAGTTTGCCGTCAGATAGAACATCTTCTACAGCACTAGCGACTTCTTCTTCAGTTGTGATATCCTCTGGAGATGATTCTTCTGACGGATTTTCTGGCTCTGTTTCTGGTAACTCTGGTTGTGATTCTTCTTCCACGGGTTCTTCGACTTCCTCAACAGGCGCCTCGGGCTCTACGACAGGCTCTTCGGGCGCTTCCTCTTGTGGTTGCTCTTCTATGGGTTCTGATGGCGTTTCTGTATCAGGGTCAGGCTCAGTAGATGGACTTTCAGAATCTGTCTCAGGAAGAGTGGTTGTCTCATCGTCAGAAGGAGACTCTGGAGTTTCTGGAACTTCAGGCTCAGTTGGCTCTGAAGAAGAAATCTCTTCTTGAGCAGCAGCTTCGGCAGCAGCAGCCTCAGCAGCAGCCTGAGCAGCAGCAGCCTCAGCAGCAGCAGCCTGAGCAGCAGCCTCAGCAGCCGCTTGAGCAGCAGCCTGAGCCGCCGCTTGTTGAGCAGCAAGTTCCGCAGCAGCAGCTTGAGCAGCTTGTTGCGCAGCTAGTTGCGCAGCAGCTTCGGCAGCAATCCGAGCAGCTTCAGCAGCAGCCTGTTGAGCAGCAAGAAGAGCGTCAAGTTCAGCTTGTTGTTGAGCAGCAAGACGAGCAGCTTCTTCAGCAGCAGCCTGGGCAGCAGCCTGAGCAGCTTGCTGAGCAGCAAGAAGAGCAGCAGCTTCAGCAGCTTGACGAGCAAGCTCAAGAGAATCATTTATCGCCTGTTGAGCAGCCGCTTGACGAGCAGCTTCTTGAGCAGCCGCTTCGGCAGCAGCTTGAGCCTCAGCAGCAGCCTGAGCCTCCGCTTCAATACGAGAGTTCGTACTGGACACCTGAGCGGTCATAGCATTAGCTTTTATAATTGCAGTATCCGCTAATTGATTAGCAGTTCCTAAAGCCTCAGTAGCAGCAGTAGTAGCCTCACTAGCAGCAGTAGTAACTGTTGTTAGGTTTGTGTTGGCAGCTGTTAGGTTTTCCTGTGCTGTAGTTAAATTTTGATTAGCATTTGTTAGGTTTTGGTTAGCAGTGGTTAGGGTAGCCTGAGCAGCATCTAGAGCAGCTTGTTGCTCTGGGGTAGCAGACGATTGAGAAAACTCAGACCCAGGTGCTATAACCCAACCTGTTGATGGGTTAAGACGGTAGAACCAAACACCAGCCCCACCACCGTTTTCGTAGTACCACAACTCAAATGCTTTGCTAGTTCCAGCAGATATGGGGGCCGCATTAACACTTCCTCCGCCACCCTTGTCATACCAGTCGTTAATAACAAGTTGACCATCAAGAAATAGTCTTACTCCATCGTCTGCTGGAGCAAGCACATGGGTTACATTTACTGAAGGTGTCCAAGTTCCTGTGTATTTAACAATTACATCCTCACTACGGTTAGAACCAGCGACGTTTCCGCCACCCCATTGCTCATTAATCCCGTTAGTGTCAACAGTTGTATGAATAGGAACAGCATTAGCTGGAAGTACTGGGGCGTTGTTCTGACCCTGTACGTTATAAACCTCTACCTTTAATCCTGGAGAAGTATTAGCATCTACAGCAGCTTGAGCAGTAGTAACGTCTTGCGTTACTACTGCTACTACCTCAGTCTTATCTTCTACAACAAGAACCGCAGCAGCAACGGTTGAGGTAGCGGTATCTACTGCTGCTGCTGCGGGAGCTATAAGTGCAGTAGCGCTATCAGCAGCTTGCACTAAAGTTGTAGCTGTAGCTAGTGATTCTTGAGCTGCAGTAATTGCAGTTGTTGCTTCTTCTACTGCTGCTACAACTGTTGGTTCAGACGCAACAGTTGTTGGTATAATTGTGTTAGCAACAGTAGCTGTTGCTGTATCAATCTTTTCTTGTACGGAGGTAACTGTAGGTGTCTCAGGAACTGTTGTGGTTGTTGGTGTTGCCTCTGGTGTGGGCGATTGGGTGGTCGATGGCGTTTCAGTGGATGAAGCTGCGTTGGATGATTCAGTTGAACCAGTTGAAGGAGCAGACGGCTGAGGCTCAGAAGTTGGTGCAGGGTCTACAGAAGGCGCAGGAGGGCTGGTTACAACGAGAGTCACGTCAAGCAATGGAGCGCTCGTTACAGTCGCTCCGTCCGAAGGAGCAGGACTAACTACCTGCTGTTCAGGGGCAGGTTCTTCGGCGTAAGCGGTTGGTTGTCCTAGTAAGTATAGGAATGTTGCAAGGAATAATGCTGCGAGTATTCGCAGTGGAAGAATAGTATCTTCTCTCTCCTAATAGGTTATACCTATTCTACAACAGGAATGAAATTATTCGGGTCAAAGATGTTTACAGCTTTTAACTTAAAGCCTTCTGCTTTATCTTTTGCGTGATGTCCGCAAAACATTAACTCTCCGTTAATAAAAGTTACAACAACTTGTGCAGCAGCGCTGCAAGCATCACAGCGGTCTTGAGCGGTTAACTCTCGGGATACCTCTGTAACTACCATTGTTATTTACCTTTCTTATGCTCTTTTTCGTAATGACGTGACATCTCATCTTGTGACTCAGCGGTCCAAGAATAATCTACACCTTCAGGAATATCGAACTGCTTTTCACTACGCTTATCTACGTGCTTTTCAGCCATGTTACTTCATACCCTTCATACGCTTTAGCTTAGCTAAAGCAGCGCCACTAACTGGTCCACCAAGCATACTTGGATTATCGGTGGCTTCTTTAACTGTTGTCTTTAAATTAACAGCGTTTCTTGCCCCTTGTACACCAGACTTAACATCACGGTCAAACCTCTGTGCAGCAGACATACGACCAGTAATGTGGTCTTCTTGGTTCTGTTGTTCTACAGCTCTTTTTTCAAGGTTTCGCTTGCTTGTGCCTTTTTGAGACATTTCAGGAGCATACTTAGCTTGCATCTTAGATTGCATCTCAGAGTTAACGTCTTCTTGGCTCATGCCAAACTGGTCACCGTTGTGGTTCATTACATGCCTCCTAGATACTTCTTACGTTGCTCTGAAAAATTTGCTTGACGTGTAGCTGCTTCTCTTACTTCTGGAGTAGCTTTTTCCATACCACCAGGTGTTTGACGCGCTTGCTGTACTTGGAATTGAAATTCCTCTTCACGCTTAGACGCTGGGTCCTGGTGGCGATTAATCACTTCTCGTTCTCTTTCTTACCTGCACGACGCTTGTTCTCTTTAGCAGTATTCTTGCTACGAGAAATGGCTCTTAGGTTTCCCTTAGAGTCATTATTGTGATTGTTGTCCTTGTGGTCAACAGTCGTATCCTTAGATTTAATTTTACCGTTTTCTGACTCGTAGTCAGCTCTAGCTTTGTTTTTAGATGTAGTAACCCATTTACCGCCTACCTTCTTCTTGTAGACGTAGATAGGGCGTCCGCCATTCTCTTTAGAGCCCTTATAGGGTCCAAACTTCTTTGCTTCAGCCATTCTTCTTATGCCAATCTTTAGTAGCTTTTACGCCTGCCTTAACGGTCTTAGCGCCAGCTTTCTTTGTAAGATTAATTTTATCGTACTTTCCCTTTTTGCCAGCATGGTCGACAATAATGTCGCCCTTTTTATCTTTCTTGATGGTGTGCTTCTCACCAGCTGCTTTAATAACCTTAGCCATGTGGCTTCTCCCGTCTTTCCCCTTTAGTAGGGGCAGACGCGCATCCGTGCGCATCTTTGTGAAAACTTTGACTTCCACCATGTTTTAAACTCACGGTCATTGATTCTCCACGAATTTCACGACCGCAGCTATCACATGTTGGAAACTGGTCAGAGTTCTTTTTAATTAGTAACCGCCACGACCAGGGAAGTAACCTTGCATGTTTTCAGGAGCTTGTCCACCATCTGCTTGGCCCTGCTTTAAGTTTTGGTTACGACCAACTAAGTACCCGCCAATAGCGCCTTTGCCCATAGGGGTCTTAGCAAAGTTTATAGCTCCACCAATTGCTTTCTTAGTTGCTGCGGGACCCGCAATGCGAGCTGCCGCTGCTAAAAATGGAAATATCATTTGGTTCCTTTCCTATTGATTGAACGATTTAGAATATCTTGTGCTTGTTCAGATACATTGTACTTCCCATAGGATGGGCGTGGTCCGTCAAACATACCAGAAGAAACTTTACGAACTTCTTTTGCTTTATTAATCTGCTTCTTTGACGCGGGGGCCTTTTTGGTGTTTACACCCGTGGTTGCCTTCTTTGCAACGGTAGCGTCAACAGCTCTCTTTGGTGCATCTTTACCAAATGCACGTTGAGACTTAGAACGTCCTAGAGCTGGGTCTTGCATTAACAGTCCCACTTACGTAGAGATTTGTTAATGCGGCTATTAGGGTCTTTTGCAGTCTTGGAAGATGTGTTCTGCTTCTTCATACCTTCCATACGTGCACAGAAAGATTTACGACGTGCAGCAGATGCAGGAGACTTCTTTGCCTTCTCTTTACTGACAGGAGGTTTTAAATTGCTGCCAGGGTTAGCTTTCTCATAAGACTTACGTCCCTTTTCATTGAGGCCGCCTTCTTTATTCTTTCCAGCCTTCTTCTGCCAAGCTTCTGTCATGGTTTATTCCTTTCACATACACAGGTGCAAGTTTCAACTTCGCATACCGCTGCGTCTAGGTCGTGGTCACACTTGTAGCACTTCATTAGTATCCCTCTGGACGACGTGAATCTTTGTTGCGTTTGAACGCTGCCATGGAGACCACATTCGGTGCGATTGCTGAATCTGTACCTGAGTAATGAGCGTTCTGAACATTATTTTCTGTGTCAGATAAGTTCTGGTCAAAAAATGCGTGACGACGATTCTCACCCCCGCCACGATTACGAATTCCACGATGAGCTGGGTGGTTAGGTCCTGGTGTTGTCATATCGTCCATAATTAAAGTATCTCCTATTTTACTTTTATAGTAAGGACATACGAGGTATAAGAGACTAGCAACAAATCAATCAATACACCTGATTTTTCACTGTGTTTCTCAATGAAATGGGCCTTCCATGCAATCGCATCGAACTTAGAGGAGCCACATCCATTAGAAATATCTTGAAAAACGAGATAGGCGAATTTAGCCACACGACCATCAAAGTCCTGGGCTTCCTCTAGATAATCTAAGAAACTCACAGTCGTATCATGACAGAAAGGCTACTGTCTAAACGGGTGAATCTAAAATTTCATCAACGGCATCATCAATCGTCCTACCGCCATGTTCAGCCGCACAGTTACCGCAGTTCTTGCACATCTTCTATTTTTCGGACTTCCACTGGGAAGTTATACTTACGGATTTTAATAGGATGGAGCTTCCCGCCGATTCTCATCACGGAGCTACCAGCTCGGCGCTTCTTCCGCTTAGACGGGCTATTGGCACTCTTGTACATATCACCAGCCTACCACAGGCTACTGCCTCCTCCACTATATGCTACAGGTATGGATGCGCCCTGGTGGCCCCCTCTGTGGGCGTGTCGTTTAAGGGTGGGGGGGTCTGAGCGGTGGGCAGAGTGCCTGTGGATAACTAGGTAAACAGATTGGTGTCGGTTGTTGTGTCTGTCAGGGCTATCGTATAGATTTGGTTTTACAAGGTGAACGACGGGTTCACCTAACTAACAAGGGAAGCAAATGTCCACATCATTCTCGGGCGCTGAGGTCAAGATACCTCACACCGCCCACCTAGAGGACGTATTCACATACGTCAGCGCCTTCGGCGAGTATAACGCCGAGGTTACCTTCGAGTACGAACTACAACTCAAGGACGATAGCAACTCACGTCACTGGAACAAGACACGCGTTAGCCTAACCGTTGCACAGGCACAGGCTCTACACAATGCACTAGGGCTAGCACTAGCCACACCTCTACCTGAGCCAGGCGAGGTTAAGTACATCATCTCTGACATGGAAGCAGTAGTTGACGCACCTAAGCCAGCATGGACAAGCGCCGTGACCGAGGACATGACCAAGGACATGGACGGCAACGAGGTTGAACTATTAATCGCAGACCTTAACGACGCAGTGCAAGGCGTGTGCGAGGACTTCGGTATCAAGGCATAAGGTCAAAGGCGCGGACTTCCCTCCGCGCCTTTACTTTACTCCCTTATACGGCATTGGGTTAGGCATTCAACACAAACAATATAGAACGGCTTAGGGACTGGCAAAGGAACCCCAGGAACAAAGAGAGCCTGTGGATAAGTAGGTAAACAGGCGATTGCATCTAATAGGGCTCTGATATAAGTTTATACCAGTGAGCAAGGGGCTCACTAAATGACGGAAAGGCTTCAAAATGTGTTCAATATGTGGAACTAAGGAAAATATCGTGTTTAGTGGCGTAGACGCGTTTCTTCTAGAATGTATGGATAGAATCGAAAAAATCTGTTACGAATGTGCAAATAAGGAAAAGGGGAAGGTAAATGCGTAATGAAATCATCTTCTACAATGGATTTAATCTCCTTGTTGACATTATTATCGCGGGGGCCGTATTCTATTTCGTATCCCGTCACTACTGGGCAAAAGGTTACGGTGAGGGTTACGCAGACTGTGCAGACCACGCGGAACGCGCAGGGGATTACTATTACGAGCAAGACCGTGAAAACGATTACGAGGGGGCTAACTAATGAAATTGCAAGTTAATCAGAAAATTGCTATGGAACGCATAGCAAATCGCGAGCCTTTCGAGGCTTCAAGCCTAAGCGGTAAGTTTATGAACTACACACCTAGCGCAGGGCGCTTAGGTGATGAATATAATAAGCTTATTGCAGAGTTCAAGACTGGCGCCTATGTAGTGTTCTCATATGCTACGCCTATCGCATGGTTTGGCGCCAATGGCTGGTATGTAGTAGAGCAGAAGTTCTCACCTACAACAAGCAAGACACAGACTTATGTGCGACGTGCGATTGCTGAAAGGCAAGCCGCATAGAAATCCCCTAAGCAAGAAGCCCCCTGCCGTCACAGGGGGCTTCTTGTTTGTGTTGGGGCGTGTGGGTGTGTATGTATGTCTGGTTATTAATAGCTCTTTTATATATACACACGCCCCAACACAAACACCCCAGCCTGTGGATAACTACATGAACGAGATGGAATAAGAACTGAGATTATTGGTTATAGTACTCACATGAGCAACAACGCTCATATTAGAGATAGGAGACATATCATGACGAGATTCGTCGCGCTCCATACAGGGGAGATACTCTAATGCAACAGGGGGGTGATAATATGCAATTCACACGCAAAAACGCAATTCTATGCGAACGCAATGTCGTACCTAATCCAATGCGAACAGGTACATTCTTCAACAACATGGTTGAACTAACATGGCTAGAGGAAAATAACAATGTCCTCACAACCTACGGCTGTCTAATCTGCAACGACCAGACTCTAAGCCGTCCACAGATGTCAATCCATGTGGGAACACACAATCCTGCTAAGGTTATTAGCAAGCCACGCGGTAAGTATAAGACCAAAAAGGCTAAGCAGGAAAACGCCGTCGGTACTGTCGAAAAGATGATAGCCGACCTAATCGCTGAACGCGATAACTACAAGGCGCAAGCCCGCAAGTACCAAAAGCAACTTCAGGCGCTACGCGACCTGTTCAAAATTGACGAGCCTCTCGTCTAAGGGTTTTACACCCCCCGTGTAAAGGCAACGAGCCCACCGCAGAGATGCGGTGGGCTTTTTGTTTGTGTTGGGCTTGTTGCTAGTAGTTAATAAAAGTCGGAAAGCTATTCACACACACATCAACCATTAACAACAAGCCCAACACAAACAACCAGGGCGCCCTGTGGATAACTAGATGAACAAGTAGAGATAGCCCTATTGCATGAGAGCGAGAGATAAGCCTAAGATAAGCGCATGCAACAAGGCGTTGCATATTTACCGAAGGGGGATTCTCGTGGCTCATGCGCTCGAGGTTCAAAACGGTGAGGTGGCTTTTGCATTACGCGGTGCTCCCGCGTGGCATGGTCTCGCCAACCGTACTTTCGGCATTGACGAGCATGTCACAACCGCCGACATGCTAGAAAGTGCCAAATTGGCTGGCTGGGGTGTAGACCTCGAGCCTGTTCAATATCCAGCGGATTACCGCTCATCAACCGACCTATTCATGGTCACACGCACCAACCCATTCGACGGGGGCAAGGATGTCCTCTCAATCGTGGGTAAGCGTTACCGCGTATTCCAGAATGAGGACCTGTTCCAGTTCGGGGATAATATCCTAGACGGTGGCGCGTCTTGGGAATCTGCTGGCTCAATCAAGGATGGCAAGGTTGTCTTCGGCTCCCTCGTCGTACCTCGCGAGTTCGTATTGGACCCAGCGGGTGCCAATGATAAGACTACGACTTATCTCCTAGTCTCATCCTCACATGACGGTAGCGCCAGCGTTACCGCCTCAATTACTCCCGTTAGAGTTGTTTGCCAAAACACTCTCAATATGGCGCTCAAGGGTTGCAAGCAATCTTTCAAGTTGCGCCACACTCTCAAGACTGGCGAGCGCACAGCCGAGGCTCGTCGTGTATTGGGTCTCACTTTCGCGCACATGGACTCTTTTGAGACTATCGCGCAAGGTCTCTTTCAGTCCTCGATGGACTCTCAAGCATGGGATAAATTGGTAAATGCCGTTTATCCTAAGCCTGACGCACAGTCTGCGCCTCAGTCACTCACCAAGTGGCAAGCCAAGCGCGACCTACTGGATGATATTTATTTCCAGTCTCCTACCCAGACCAATATCAAGGGTAACTATTGGGGAGCACTTAACGCTCTCACTGAGCGCCTAGATTACTTCCGCTCATCACGCACAGCCAATGGTGAGGCACTTATCGGTGCTGCTGCTGGTTTCGACCCTACGGTCAATGCCGAGAAGGCACGAATCTTGAAGGCAGTTCGCGAGTTCGCGAGCGTCTAATAAGATTACAAGACAGCCCCCAAGCGCAAAGCTTGGGGGCTGATTTGTTTGTGCTGGGGCTTATGGGCGTGTGTGTATATCGGTAACATTCTTTAAATACACACATAAGCCCCAGCACAAACATTACTGGCGGGTAACCTGTGGATAACCAGGTAAACAAGAGTTTGAGACCTGTCTGTTAGATAGTCTAATATAAAGCCATGAGCACAAGGGGTGTTCATATTAAGAGAAAGAACGGTTATGTTCACACTCAATGATATAACCTACTACGAGGAGAGCGACATCGCGACCCGCGTAGAGGAAGCCCGTCAGACGGGCAAGGAATGGGGCTGGAATACACTCCGTGCCTCTAATAGGGCTGATGTACTAGCCATATTCAAGTCCGAGGTATCGGACGGCTCAATGACGGAAGAAGATGCCGTCGAACTGTTTAATAAGATTGCGATTGCGTGTGGTTGGGATACCGCAGAGGAGTCCGACCTTCGGACACGATTTCGCGCAGAGGTTACTCTGTTCGGCTCAACGGTCATGGAAATCGTTGATATCGAGGCTGATGATGAGGACGACGCTAAGCAAAAAGTCCTAGATGACATCTCATTTGATGAGGTTATCTTAAAGGTAAGTATCTCATCACTAGGTGACAACGGTGATTACCGTGACTCAACATGGGAGTTGGACGACTTCCTTCAGGAACATGTTGATGTAACTATCTACGAGGATTAGTAGATAACCCTGCTAATAGAGCCCCTGACCATTTGGACTGGTCAGGGGCTTTTGCATGCGCAAATAGTTTGTGCTGGGACTATTAGATGGCTATTGAAGCTTTATATGCTTTGATAGATTTATCTATCAAAGCGCCATCTAATAGTCCCAGCACAAACAACCCTGTGGATAAGTAGATGAACAGCCCCCTATGCAGATGAGAGGTGGGGTATTAGTATTACGCCGTTACCTAGTAAAGGAGATACTATGAATAACACAGAGCGCAGAGAGCGTTTCACAGAACTAATGACTACGATAGAGTTATTAGGCAGTCAGGAAGATGAGAACTACGACCCTAAGTTCCCACGCGGGTCTTATGGTCTATCAGACGGCAACCTTAAAACCGCCGTCATGGCACAGGCTATGCGTGAGGAAGATGAGTTCGTTGGTAATCTTATTAACGCGCTCGCCAATACAGGCTTTGGTGCTTGCCAAGAAAAGCATGAGGCTGACCAACAACCAAGCGAGGACGATATATCCTCAGTAACCCTAGCAATCCATGTGGCGTGGGCTAAGGGTGCGTTTATGCCAATGGCGTTCCTAATGGGCACTTTCGCCAAGATGATAGATGTAATGGATATAGAAATCCCTGATGACCTCACACTTATCCTTCGCAGTAATGAAGGTATGCAGAGCAAGGCACAGCAGTTCGACCCAATAGCACTATTAGACATGACCACGAAAGACTTGAAGCGTTATATCGAGGAAGGGTTATCAAATGACAACTAAGGTTATTAACGGCAAGAAGATGGTAGAAGTACCCTTCACAGTCACCTTCAATGTGTGCGTAGAGGAACACGAATACCTGAAGTATGTGACTAGCGGTATCGTAGATGGGGCTATGGCACAAGCAGGTAAGGAAACCCTATTAGATAGCATTAAGCCTGTAATGCAGAAAGCCAATGAGAATTGGTCTTATATGATGATTGAGGTGGCGTAATGCAGATTAAAGACTTAATCACACCTGCAACCTGCAAAAGCACTATCGGTGGGTGGGTATGGTATTGCGACAGTTGCGATACCCACGGCAACGCTAACTCCGCAGATGAGGCAGACTTTATGGCTGAGTCTCATGCGAAGTACCACTCATGGGATGAGGATGGTAAGTACGACGAGGAGAACGACCCTGATGGGGAGAACATAACCTCGTTCATGGATTTATCACCTGAGGAACGGGAGTTCAACCTTACTAACTGGAGTATGGATTGCCTACACGCTACCTACATTATTAGCGTAGATGAGAACATTACCTACAACTATGGTGGTGACTACGAAGATAAGACTATTACACCGATAGATTTAGAAGTAGCCAACGAGATTAAGAAACGGATGGGATTAGCATAATGGGTATGGATGTCTATGGAAATAACCCTATTAGTGAGAAGGGTGAGTATTTCCGCAACAATGTATGGTGGTGGCGACCTTTGTGGGATTTCTGCGAGGAGATTGCCCCTGAACTGACACAAGGAGTCCAAGGTCATACCAACGACGGTGACGGTCTAGATGAGGAAGGCGCTAAGGCGCTCGCTAATATCCTCACAATAAGCCTATCAGAAGGCGTTGTAGATACCTATGAGCAGAAGCGTAACGAGTATCTAGCAAGCCTACCTAAAGAGCCGTGCAAATACTGCGAGGCAACAGGGATTCGTACCGACAATGTGGGCGTGGAGCACGGCATGGATGTACAAGTCTTAACAGATGCCGAGGCGAGCGCGTTAGGTAGGGCTATTGGATACTGTAATGGGTGTCATGGCAAGGGAGAAACAGATAGTTGGGAGACACACTATCCCTTTAGTAGGACTAATGTAGAAGAGTTTGCACAGTTTCTAGCAGATAGTGGTGGTTTTAAAATCTGCTAGGAAGTAGTATCTCCGTCCCCTTCGGGAATACCACCAAGCCCCTCTGCTAAGACTAGCAGAGGGGCTTTTTCCTGCCGCCAGCCTGGAATGTTTGTGTTGGCCCACCCATCGCATAAATGTATTCAATTATACATTTATGCTTTCCCACCCTTTTTGCCAGCCTTTTTAATATAAAAAGGCTGGATTCCTCTGTTGAGCAATAAGCCGTAGGCTATTGCTCAACACAAACATTTGCCGCCTGTGGATAACTGTATGAACGAGAGTTTGACAAGCAAAGAGAGCCAATGATAAGAGAGAAAGAGGGCGCATTTAATAGGCTTATTTAGCCGTTAGGCTACTGCCACCGAGCCGAAGGGAGTGTGCAGGGATAACACCAGATGTACGGCTATGGACTAGGCTTATTATGATGATAGGTGGCGGTGGTGGCGGTAGAGGTTGTTCATAGGTTGTTCAGGTAGAGAGGCGAGAGAGGCTGTGGATAACTAGATGAACAGATTTGAGAGCCGTCTTTAATATAGAGAGCCTATCCCCTAGTATCTATCCATGAGGTACAAGAGGGTATCTCTATAACCGCACCGAAGGGTCACAATATGCTCGCACTACTCGTAGTGTCTGACACCGAACTAGAAGGAACACCTGCACAATCGCAGACTCTCCTTATCGGTACAGATACAGAAGTTATCGGATACCACCGCGTATCCAATGGTCAGAAGGGGCGTGGTCAATCATGGCAACCCCTTACAGATAGCACTATCCCAACCGCCCCTATCACCAACGAGCCTTGCGCCGTAGTCCTATCAGATAGGGATATTGAGATGATGAAGTTGGGTCAGATTACCAATGTCGGTATCAAAGCCCTATATGCCCTAGAAAGCGCACCCGAAGCAACCGCGCCTATGGCACACAATGAGGCAGTAGATAGTCTTATTACACGCCTAGAGTCAGGCGACCAATCCCTAGCCGACTTCATTACCGACAAGCGCAGAACCACGGGTGTATCTATTAAGCCTATCGCGAAAGCGGTGGAAGCAGAGGTCGCTACTAAGGTTATGGAAGTATCCGTCGTGCCTACTAAGACTATTAACAATGCCGACCTATCTAATAGCCTCGTTACCGCTATGGTATCCGTACCCGACAAGAAGTGGGCTAAGGAATATATCAACCGCAAGGTCGTTAATAACCTTACCGACTTTGAGGTATATGACTACGCCCTAGTCAATGACATGAATATCCTTATTGAGGGTCACGCAGGGTCAGGTAAGACTATGAGCGTTCAGGCTTATGCTTCCGCTAGAAACATGCGCTACTTCAATGTCGCATGCCATATCGGGCTAGAAGCCTCACACCTAATCGGTCGTTGGATACCAACACCCGAAGGTCACTTCCGTTGGCAGGACGGCGCAGTTACAGAAATCGTCCGTAATGGTGGCGTACTCCTATTTAACGAGATTAACTTCGCACCTGAACGCTTCCTCACCTTTATCTTTAGCCTATTAGATTACCGCCGTGAGATACAGTTAATGGAAAATGGTGGAGAGGTTATCCGCGCCCATAAGGACTTAATTATTATCGCCGACATGAACCCTGACTATCGTGGCACTCGCCCACTTAATCAGGCACTCGCCGACCGCTTCGCAATTCGCCTATCCTTCCCATACGATAAGCCTATTGAGCAGAAGTTACTCGGTAACAAAGCCCTAGTAGATATGGCTAACCAACTCCGTGATGAGTTTAATAAGGGTACGCTATTGACTCCCGTATCCACTAGAGCGTTGGTCGCGTTCGTTAAGCATGCAAAGCAGTTTGGCATGGACTTTGCTACCTACACCTATGTCAATTCTTTTGAGGGTGATGAGGAACGCTCGGCGGTACGCCTAGTAATCAACACCCACCGCGACAATATCGCAGAGGAACTAGGACTAGAAGTTACTAATAAGGCTAGTGTGTTTGGTAACTCTAACTTAGAACAGGCTATTGCTAATACAGAAGTAGGCGCACAGGTCGCTTCCTACGAAGTAGGCATAGTGGCTAGCGACCCTGACATTACCGCTACACAGGCACTAGAGCAGGAACTTCAATCGTTCAACGCGCTAGTAGAAGTCCTATCAGAAGGAAATCAAAATGCCTAAGGCTAATCAGAACGACATATTAGATAACCTTATTAACGAACTTCGTTACGGGGGAGAATATAACTCCCGTGATGAAGAAGGTAATTGGGTTACCGACTACGACGCTATTGAAGAACGACAGGAAGCCGTAGCAAAGCATATCGAAAAGTTACAATCCGTCGGTATCGTGTATAGCAAGGCAGATAGGATTATTACAGGCGACCCCGTAGAAGTACGGGTTGAAGATAACCCTGAAATGGATACTACCGCCTATAACGACGGCAAGAATATCGTGTTCAACGCACACCTACTAGAAGATGTAACCGACGAGAGTATCGTGAGCCTTCATGGGTTTAACTACCATGAGGTCGCGCATGTCCTATGGACTCCGCGTGGTGGTAGTGAGTTTGGTACGACTATCAGACAGGAAGGCTTAGGCAGAGCCTTCAATATCCTAGAAGATAGCCGTATCGAACGCCTACTAATCGCTAAGTACCCTGCGACCGCACCCTTCCTAGAAGCCTCATGCCTAGAATATATCTTGAAGGGAGATAGCAACGAGTTTGCAGATTACTTCCCACTATTTACAGGTCGTAAGTATTTAGATATAGAGTTGCGACAGGAACTCGCAGATAGGTTTATTAAGAAGCATGGCGTTAATACCGCGCAGTTGCTATCCGTGATTATCCATGAGTACCGCACCCTCGTATTCCCACGCGACTACGCAAGAGCGTTGGATATTCTCCGACAGTTTGCACAGATAGTCGGTAAGGACGACCAACCAACGGGTGATAGCCCTATCCCACAGGACGGCGGTGGTCATGGCGACCGCAAGCCTATGGATAAAGGTCGCATGGAAGGTAACAAAGAGCAACAGAAACTACAAGATAAGGCTAGTAGTCAGGAAGCAGGTAGTAACGCAGGTAATGAGAAGTTAGATGAACCTGCCGATAACACTAACTCCAACGATACAACAGGCTTATCAGATGAGCAGAGCGCAGATGATAAAGCCCTCAAAGATAAGATTAACAATGACCTCAACGAACTACTAAAGCGTGAGGAAGTTAAGCGAGATACACAGGAAGTCCGTAAGGCTATCCGTGATAACTCTAACTCTCATAGTGCTATTAAGCAGGGCTCATACACTAATAGCGTTGTGAAGCCACAGTTACAGGCTAACGCTCGTAACTTCGCTGTGGCTATGGAACGCCTACGCATAGATAACGACCCACAATGGGAGTTAGAAGTAGAAAGCGGTCGCTTAAATATAGGTCGCGCTATGAAGTCAGATATTAACGACATTAACCGCCTATTCGATAGGTGGAGTGAAGGCAATAGCAACAACGACATAGAAGCGGTAGTCCTAGTAGATACTAGCGGTAGCATGGCGTGGCAGATACAGAGAACTATGGAGAGCGCATGGACTATCAAGCGCGGTATCGAACGCATTAACGGGCGCGTATCCGTCTATAAGTTTAACCACGACTCTCGCCTAGTTTATAGCGCAGATGAGAAGGCTAAGCCTACGGAATACCGCTTCGTAAATAGTAGCGGTGGTACTAACCCTTACAAAGCCCTATTAGAAGCGCAACGCATACTTCGCACTAGCCGTAAAGGTATCAAGATACTATTTATCGTTACCGACGGCTCATGGGATATGACAGAGCAGAACGATAGGATTATTAAAGACTTATCTAAAGAGGGAGTTATGACTAGCGTAGCCTTCCTCGGTGACTTTGAGTGGATAAAGGCTAACGACTACGACCGCTACAAGGCGTACATGAAGGAAGTACGACATGAAGCACAGGTAATGCGTGTAGTATCAGAGCCACGCGACCTAGTAGATATTGCTAAAGACCTAGTTAAGTTGGTCATGGGTAAGAGGCACTAACAATACGAACAGGCGTTCGGGCGGATACTTGCAGTTAAGGTGCAGGTATCCGCTACAACACAAACAGAAGGGCAACAAATATGGAATACCAAGACCCAAATATAGATTACAAAGAACTACTGAAAGAAGTATTAACCCGATTAAAGGCGCATGAGGAAATCGAAAAAGACGAGTACGGCGTTAATGCGTGTGATACCGCGTTAGATTATTTATTCTACCTAGAGGACAGAAGCAAATGAACCCACAATACCTAGCCCTATTTAATAAATATATAAATGGTGATGAGAAGGCAATAAGCCTATTAGATACCGCACTAGATGTAGCACTAGATACCGCGTACCTTCGTAACGCAGACGACCCACGCATAGAGAACCTTGATTACCATGACGAGCGCATGGTGATAGATGAGGCTAATGACAGTATCTATGAACTAATGACAGAGTTAAATATAGAGCCACCTATCGTGGGCTACCTAAGCCTATTAGAAACAGAAAGCGAGAAAGCATAATGGAATACACAAAGGAAAACCTATACTCAATGGTAAATGCCGTAGAGGAAGCACGATACGCAGTAACCGACCCTAAGTTAAAGGGTCGGCTAGGAGATGTAGCAGACCTATTAGATAGCCTTATTGTAGAAGGCGTTATTGAGCGAGAGGTAGAGGAATATGCCTAAGTACGAAGTAAGAGTTGTAGCGGATATATCAACCGCATGGGATACAGATACAAGCGCGGAAGCCCTAGCGTTAGCAGATGAGTGGGTGCGTCAGGAATACGGCGACCTTATCCACAAGGCTAACCTTATTGTAAAGGAGATAGCATGAGCGTAACAGAGTTATTAGATGAGTTAGATAGGCTTATTGAAGGACACCCGTTAGCATGCGGTTGTGCTAATTGTCTTACTAGGGATACAATTACAGAAGTTATGTATCAAAGAAACCTACGAACGGGAGTGTCTTACCATGTCTGATGAGTTTATCGGATACGACCATGAAGGTCACGAAGTATATGAAGGCGAGATTATAGAGAACCTTGACGACGAGTTAGAGGAAGTCAGCGACTATTGGAAGTTGGTCGCGTACCACTTACAGAATAATCTTAACCCACCCGTACCCCTTGCTATGGTAGAAACATGTATTGAGGCTATCGAACACGCCAATAAAGAGGAGTGGGATAGTCTTATTACACTACCCGAAGGAATTAAATATAAGGGAGAGAGTGAAGCCACAGTAGAAACTATTGTTGATAGTCACTACCTACAAGATTTTATTACAACGGCAAGAGAAGTGGTTACAATTACCGATAATGACGGCACAGTAATCTACAAGGGCTATGGTACGGAATATAAATTAGAACCCACCACTACTATTACAGATGAGAACCTAGAGGACTTTGGTATTGAGAAATGAGATGCGCCCGTTGTTTTATTGAGTATGATAACGGAGAGTTAATTGCACCCGAAGGCATGGATATTGAGCAAGCCGTAGCGGTTGGGTTAGCCTTTTGCGTAATGTGTATCGTACCGCAGGGTAGCCCTGCGTCTATTTAATAAGAGAGAGAGAGAGAGAGAGATGTCTGACGATAAAGAGAGTAAGTGCGGTTGCGGTAATTGCAGTTGCGGTAAAGACGAAGGATTAAAGATAGAGAAGAAGTCCGTATCGGAAATGGACGGCGTTAGTTAGTTTGTGCTGGGCGCACAACGCCCACTAGACAAGTTAGTTGTATAGCAGTACCCTTTTCACGCCTACCCTAAGGAGAAATTAAATGGCTAAGAAAGTAAATGTAGTATTTGACGCTACGCTAAAGAAGAACCCTGAGAAGGGTGGCGCATGGTTAGCCCGTGTTACCACTTATGATGAGGGCATTGACGAAGGTAATGTAATCGTATCAACCGCATGGTCTAACGCGAGCGCAGGTAAGCGTTGGATTAAGGAAATGGTTATTAAGATGACCACTAAGAAGTCTGTAAAGATGATTGCTGGTACTGACCTTGACGCAAAGGGCAAGCCTATGTCGTTTGAGGGCAAAGTATTGTTCAAGAGAGAGATTTAATAGTTAAATGTCTAAGTTTGGTTATTCGTTTGACCCTATCGTTCCTGAACCTGATTGGGGTAACCCAAGTCCTACAATAGACCCCGATGAGTGGGTAGATGATGATGAGTTAGAAGATGATGATTAAAGATATAAGAGTTCGTAACCCGTTTTATATTAAAGAGAGTAAGTTCGGAGATAGTTCTACTGTGCAAGTTCTATGCTTTCACTGTGGTAGCACTTACCGCACACACCCTAATAATCTGAGAGTTCCTAATTACTGTAATAAATGTAAATAACTTAATATAGGCGTCAAAGAGAGTGTTCCTCTACTAACACTTTTAAGGCTATCCATGACCCACCCCTTCGGATAGATAGACCTGCGCCTCTCCCAATAAAGAGAGCCCCTAGTTTTCGGGTAACTAGGGGCTCTCTACTTTTATATTAGTTTATTGTTTAGGTACTTCGCAGTAGTCTGTTGAGCAGTATTTCTCGCCGATTGCGTCCGCTGCCATTCCCGCATAGACATCAGTAAAGTCAATAGGCAGTAACTTCATAGTAGATTTGTCGTATTCTTCTTTAGTTATCTGTGTGTATGGCATTTGCGGGTAAGTCGCGTTCCCCATAGGTAGGAAGGAAACGGTTTTGAGTTGCCCGTCAAACATATGTAGCACTGTTCCCACGGCATCCTTTTCTTTGTCCGCGTCAAACGATACTGTAACGCTTACACTGTTGTCTGACCAATGGCGCTGAGCCATAGCCGCGAGAGAGGTCTTTTCATATATAGAAACATCTTTCTCACTGCGTAGCGCGGAGCTATGGATGGGGAAGAAGACTACAGAAGTTGTTTTTGGAGATTCCGAAGCCTTTTCTACTTTATAACCCGACGCTCTAAAGAGAGGTAGCATAGGGTCATCATTAGAAAAGCGGATTGCACGGTTAAAGTATTCTCCACCTGGCGTCCAATGCACTCCAGGAGATTCTCCAGCAAGGATAGATACAGTTCCGCTTGGCTTCACAGTAGTAGTCTTAATAGATTCACGGATACCTAGCCACTCTGAGTATGTGCGGTCGTAGTCTTGGATGACTTTGTAGCCAGAGTCCATCCACTCACGGAGAGTTGGCAAGCCCTTGCGGTCTGCAAAGTTAGCCACACCAGACATAGAAGTTCCGATACGACGATTGCGTTGCATGATTGCATTTGTTTCTTCCCAGTGAGTAGGAAGCAACGTGACAGTCTTTGCATATAAGTACGCAAACTTTAATGTGCGCTTGTAGTCATCTATAGAGTCGTGGCGGTTGAGGTAAGTCTCCACCAAAGTACAGCACTCAAAAGATTCAAGGGACTGTTCAGCGCATGGGTTATATCCAGAGGCTCGATGGTCTTTATTATTGATTGGGTCAATAAGACGACCATACTGACGGGTAACATCCATCCAGATAACCCCAGGCTCACCATTGAGAGCGATACCTTCGATAATTCCAGAGAAGTCATCTCCGACCTTTACCTCGACAGAGTTGTTAGACATCCATGCCCAGCCAGGAGAGGCGGGGTCATAAGAGTTGCGTTCAGGATATACAGCAGGGTTCTTTAAGTTTAAGAAGTCCTTGTCATCCAAACGACCCATGAGAAGTTCGGCTGAGCGGCGGACATTGCCAGAGACAACGCAAACGCCTATCAGGTTGCCTATATCTGCAATATCTTTGCGGGTTAACTTTTGATTAGCCCGACCTTCAAATAGGTTAGCAATATAGTCGTGTAACTTAACGAGAGGCCCTGGCCCAGCTGCAGTGCCGCCGAAGGTCTTGATTGGTTCTCCTTCAGGACGGATAAGTGTGTAATCAAATACCCATCTAGGCTGGTCTGGTTTTAAGTAGGAGTTGATAAGCATGCCAACAGAGTCCACCCATCCCTCGCGGGTATCTGGGATTTCCCACATCTGGTGGTTGGCTTCATCTTTAGAAGGCTCGTAAATAGGGAAGTCTTTGTCCGCACCCTTATCATCAAAGCCCACACCAACGCCTAGCATCGATGCTTCCATCAAGAAAGTAAAAGGCTTAGCAGGGTCTAACTTGGTCATAGAAGCGGTGGATACAAAAGAGCAGTTCTGCAAAGCAGCAGAGTTCTTTTGTTCATTCACTAAGGGAGTTCCCATTACCCAAAGTCCACGACCTGGGGGAGTCCACTTTAAGTTAAACAGGCGGTCGAAGGCTTCCTTAGCCGAAGCCTGAGCTCGTGAGTCATTCCAAGGAAGACGCTGGGACTTGCAGTGGTCTTTTTGGATTGAGTACATGCCTTCGATTACTCGCTGGCAAACATCAGTCCATGTCTCCTTAGTTCCGTCAGCCTTTAGACGGGAGTAGGTGCGAAGGAAGGTAATCTCACCGACGGAGTTACCGCCAGCATCCTTGTATCCCCAAGGCACTTGTTTAGCACGGTACTCCTTTAGAAAGTCTTCGGCTAGTCGGAAAGATAGTGCCATGTGTTCTCCATTCATAGGGGGTCGTATAGTGTAGCCATGAGTTACAGCCGATTTCAGACTGTGTGATTCCGTGCTTATTTAGTTGTTATTATCATGATAATAAAACTTACTTATCTTCAGTTAAATCCTTGATTATCTTGGTTGTTTCAGACTCATTTAGCCCGCCGTCTGGCAGTTCTTTTAGTGCCTGAGCCTTGTCTCCGAAGATGGAAGATAGCACACCTGAAGACCCTTGGCGCTCTACGGTCATGCGAATAAACTCACGTGAGTCGTCCAATTCTTTGGTGGTTTTTATAAGTTTGAATAGGCGGTCTATCTCCTGAGAAACGTTAGGGTCAGCGTATCCACCGTTCATTTCTTCAGCAAAACGCATAAAAGCAACGCGTTGTCCCTGCATTTCGATGATTGAGTTAATAAGACTCTTAAGTTGGTCTTTAGTCTTTACCTCGATTGGTAACTTAAAAGCGCACACACTTTGAGGCTTGTAAGCAGGGCAGTTAGAGGCAATAAAGCATGTATCGCATGCACGAATTGTGGTTGCTTGGGATGAGATATGGGTGGTATCTGATATGACTCCATCAGCATCAACTTCGGTCTTTATCTCGTATCCGAAGACTGGTAAATTGCCCATTTCTTCTGGATTTCGCGGATTAAGTTTCCGCATCTGGATACCCTTATTATCAGCATTGGTTGGGGTCAGTTCCGCGTTATCTGACATGTTAGTTTCATCGTTATTATCATGATAAGAATCGCCCACTTTATTTATCCTAACCTCAAACTGTTCGTATGACCATACTGCAAGGCGACACACTTCCTGTGGGTCATCTTCAGCAATTTTATCTGCATCTATGCCAGCCTTCTCATATACGTGGTTGTATCGTGAGCGAGCCTGTTCTTTCATACGCTTGGGGTAGCGCATAAGCCTAGTACCGTCCCAGACAATCGTTTCCCCGTGCATCATTGGCGAGAGCCATGAGAGGGTGCTAGCGGTCTCAAAAGGCACAGAGCGTAGGTTGTCTGGCTTGGCACAGCCTAGCGCATGGAAGCGGTTTCCATTGCGCTTAGCCATAAGTCTTGTGACTGAAGCTAGACGGGTCTCTACGTCGATTACATCGCCTGGTATGCCTATATCTAGGTACTTATCTCCCATGGCTTGTAGGGTTTCTAACTTAGATTCTGGGTTCCAAACTGGTAAGAACTTACCTGGCGGAACCTGGGACCAAGCTGTGCGGCGCTGCTCCTCCACGAATGACGGGGAAACAAATGAGTTATTAATCTCAGCAAATATAGAAATGCGGTCAATGTTCAAGGCAATCATGTGCTCGTAGGCAGCAGCAAACTCCTCGAGCTCAACCCTGGTCATGTTCAGGTTTTTAGGTAACCCTGGGTACACATAAATATAGGAATCCTTAGAAAAGTAGTTTTCTAATAGATACTCTTTGGTTTTAGGTAATCCGCGCTTTACAAGGCCGTAGAAGCTCAGGCCCACATGGTTAGCTGTGGTCGACTCTAGCAGGGTGCGGTTACTTGGAATCTCACATCCCAAATATACAATCCGCATTACAAGGTCTTTTCAAATACCAAAATGCGTCGTTCGCCCAATTCACTGCCAGCAACAGCTGTCCATAAGCGGCGGGTGTAATACTCTTCATTGGATGCATCTGTCCAAATATAGGCTTTCTCGTAGTTAAGTTCTTTTAATTTAACTAAAGCCATTTCCATTAAATAGTTGCCGATGCCCTGGCCCCTGAAGTCTTCAGCTACGTACAGGTTGCTTACCCAAGGTCCAAAAGACCAACTATCTATAGCAGGGTCAGACTCTATAGTTACAACCCCAGCTAATTCGTTATTTAATTTTGCAACGTAGGTGCGTGGAAGCCCCTCTTTATTTTTAGAATGTGACTCAAATTCAGATTGAAAGTCATCACTATCAAAGATGTCTGGGTATTGGCTACCCCAGTAAGCCTGGTTCCAACTAGCCACGATGTAGATAGTCTTTGGGTCGTCATGTAGCGGTTCAAATGTTAGTCTCATGATAATCGTTCATCCTCCTGATATTGGTCCTGTTGGCGCTCTAGTTCTGTGGTTATATCAGACCATGAGCGAACGCCTTTTCGACTATCTGGTCTAAACTCTTCTTTTGCATACGTAGGGTTAAGAAACACTAATGTTGTAATACCCTTTTCTAATAGTTTGCAAGTTAATTCTGGGTCGGATGTTATCACATACTCCACTGGGCCTTGGGACTTTACCCACTCTACCTGACGTAGTTTAGGAAATTCTCCAGGGGCAGGCACATCTGCAATATCAACCAAATCATCCATATTATTAATACGATGCTGACGTAGCCAGTGGTCGCTTTTTTCTTTATCTTCACACATGACTAGCACTCTGTTTTTTTCTTTTAATATCCTGTACAGAGCCATGCCATCAGCAATAGGAAATGCTTTGTCGTTGCGCAAAACACCTTCCATAAATAATAAAATTGCCACGATTAGTGCTCCTTATTAGTATTAACGTTTATTACTTAATGCACGTCTAATTAGCGTATCGGCAGTTGGCAGTTGTTGTCCATAGGTTTGTTCTTCAAATTGCTGTTTAGTCATAGTAGCAATCTCTTTCAATTGCTTTAGTGCCTGCACAGTACCAGATGCCTTGCCTGCTTGCCAACGGTAGTTATGAGCATCTGCATAGCCTTGTCCACTAGGGCTAAATGCGTATTTTCTACCTTGATGTATATCTTCAAATAAAGACGAACCTTGTTCTACCGCTAGTTTTAATGCGGCTTCAGCATTACGACGTGCCGTATCTGTACTGGCTGCTCCAATATCACTTAACGCACGTGAGTATCGTGAAAGTATTTCTAACGCCATTGATTTGTCGGAATCTACTTTTCTATCCCACTGCTTGTTGGATGGCGCACCCTTAAGTTCTGGCTGTACGGTCCAATCATCGTTTGTTAAAGAGTAAGCAGCGTACGGTTTGATATTGCGAATGTCTGACTGAACATTAACATAGAACGTAAGCTCAAAGGAATCTAAGAAGTTGTTAGTTGTTGGGTGTAGCTCTTGGAAAGTCTCATTGAATAGCTGTGATATTTGTTTATCACTTAACGCTTTGTATTCTGAATTAGATTGACGAAACTGTAAATAATTTACGCCAATCAGGCAGTCTAAGTCAGCTGGTTTACGAGCTGCAGACCACTGATAGGACACAGCAGAGCCCGCTAACCAAATGTGGATATAGGCCTCTGGGCTATTAAAATGGTTTTTAAGGTGCTCAAGAAGGATGCGAAACACCATAGAACGTACCGATGGAATCAACTTGCCATCGCGGAATAATCTAGGGTCTAATCCCGCCCCTGGCTTTGTGAAGTAGGAAGTTTCAGATGGCTCTACGGATATAGGTCGCGCTTGCGCAACAAGGGCATCGTAGAAGTTCATCTACGTATTATAGTTCTTTTTCCTTCTTTTCCTTGTACATAACGTCGGTTTCAAACTCAAATTTACGATGCTTCTCTGGTGCATCCATGCGAACAGGGTTCATATACCCACATTGTTGATGCGCACTAACGAATTGTTGGGCCCACATGATAATGAGCGACTCGTTAGCGGCATCAGAAACGTCCGCTTGAAAACTTGCTACACAATTACATGTCATCTCGATGAACGCCATGATTGCCGCCTATCCCTAGTATGTAGTTACAGTATAGCCTGAGTTACAGCCAACTGTAAGGGTTACTTAGGCTGGTTATCCTGGGAAGCAAGCACGTCTTTGACCATAAGAAGCACTTGGTGGGCAATATCGGTGTTATTCATGCTATCGGTAATGTCTCTACACCCATGCTTGATGTCTTCCATCTCGGCTGGGCGCTCAATATTAGGTCGAAGGTTAAGGTTAGCGGTGGCATACCACCCAGCGTTGTTAGGGCGCTTGATGACTAGAAAGGCTGTTGTACCCTCTTCTGGGTTACCCAATACCTGCTCTGGAGTAAGTTCGATGTTGATATCTTCTGCGTCGATAATCTCTTCGTGGTTTGACATTAGTTGTATAGCCCTCTCGATTGGTATGCTCGCTTTTGGTTGTACATCTTAACAGGGCAGAAGTCACATAGGTGAATCTTTGTATTAGTGGCTGCTAGACCTGCTTCTTTACGTTCTTTATTAGTATCTGGTTTCAGTTCCTTGCGGTCTGATTTGTAGTCTGGGCACTGACCTGTAGGGCGGTTGTGGATTGAGTAGCAACTCATAGCATCCGCTGAGTAGGTGTCTTTGACGTTGTAAAAGTTAGTTCCCAAGATGTCTAGTCCTTTAGACCCGCCACCTAAAATCTGCTCTTTAATCTGATTTAAAATCTGTTCTTTAAGTGGAGCGTTACCCATCCATGCAACAGTAAGGCAGTCTGTTAAAACACCAAAGTGACCTGCTTGTTGACAGGTTCCAATAAACTGCTCAATAAAAGGATTATCGGATTGGTCATATCGACCCTCACCCAATGCCTTACCAGTCTTGGTGTATGGAATTTCTTGGATAGTCTTACACTGCTTACATACAAGCAGGTTCATTCTATCTGGCTCTAGTTCGTCAATGATGTTACCCATGACGGTAGCCTACCACACTAGATTAGTCTTCTGCTAGCCGTTCTTTACGTAATCTGGCTCTTTCGGCTTTATCCGCTGCCTCTGCGTCCGCCTTCTTTTTCTTCTCCATCTCAATGGATTCTGGAGTAATGCGGGCGTTACCACCAACAAATAGGGATGCAATCTCTGACTTAGGGTCTGACCCAATGTTATTTGCAACCGCTTTGATAGGGCTTACAGGTTTGGTAGGGCGTGGGGCTGCTGGGCGTACCCCAGGCTTTGTTGAATCTTTTTCTGATTTACGTGGCGCAGGAGCCACCGCAGTTGACGGCTTTGGAGTCAATCCGCTGTAGGACTTTTCTCCACCACCAGTTTCTGCTGCTACTTCAAACTTTTTAGAGTTTTTTTCATTGTAAGCAACGGCTCTAGGCAGGGATACTGCTCCGCCTTGATGAAAAGTTAAATCGCCAATATCACCGTTATCATAAAGATGGTTAAGTAAATCTTTATGAAAAGGGTTTTTCATATCAAGCTTAAGACCTTTATGCCCTGAGACATCATCAGGTGTGCTTGTGCGAGGTTTAATAGTTCTTGACAATTTCTTTGTTTCGTCGCTAAATTGACGACCGCCTACAGTCTGTGGCTGTGGCAAGGATAATACAGACTCACGCAAGTTCTCGCGCTTTTCCGCATTAGCGGTAATCTTGCCAATATCTTTTAATCCCATTACTTGCCTTTTGCTGGGTCTGTATTAATCTTAATTGCAGGCTGTTTATTCATCCCTACAAATGTGGAATTCATCTCCTGTTGTGCATACTTTCCACTTTTAAGGTCATCTGTATGCTCTGTTGAAGCAGCGTTGTACGCCTTCTGACGAGCCTCAGATGTAGTATCTCCAGTTGCCTTCTTTACTGAACGTCCCATATTGGCAGTAACTTCAGGCTTACCATCATTTAACCATTTGTTTAAGCTAGCTTGACCGCTACCTAAAGAAGGTGTCAAAGAAAACTGACTTCCTTTAAAACTTGGGGAAGTCATAGTACCGTTGTGTGAAAGGTTTCTGAGCACATTCACATTACTTTTAGGTGTTTGGTATACGCGGTTAGCGTCACCCTCTCTGCGTTTCGCAGCCATTAGTTACCTGCTGGGTTTACTTTGCTTGGCTCTTCTGAGTTAATGAAGCCATAGTTCATGTATGGGTGTAGGCCAGCGCGGTTCTTTTGTGTAAGTTCATCACCCATTGCTGGGGCTACAGTTGTGTTTGGACGACGCTTACGGTACTTGCCGTCTGTTGCACCTTCATTGAGTTCAGCGTTCTGTGAACGTGAGATGTTAACTGTCATTGGGACATCCGTCCTTTCAATAGTTTTTGGGCCCGACGGCGATTGCATGTGGGGCAATTGCTTTGGTCCTTTAGCGATTGTACTGGGTTCATAGTAGAACCACAGCCTTTACAAGTCTTAGAACCGTTATAAATGGTGTTTTTAAGCTGTTGTTGAGTACTTAAAGCCACGTCTGTAGCCCCAGCCATGCCTTCGCCTGTGCTGTCTGTAAATAGCCCTGGGTCTTTACTCATTACCAATTACCTTCTGATTTAAGTCCTGCTTTTTTATGCGCTTTACGAGCGGTTTCTTCGCTTCTCTGCATGCCGCCAGACATAGTGCCTTCAGGTCTTAATTTATGGGTTTCATACCCTTGTGAATTCTTTTCTTTAGCCATAGCTGGATTAAGGTCATGTGCTTCTTCCATAGTAATTTTTCCATCAGCATATGCTGACTTTATATCTGCAATACCAGCAAACTGATTTCCATTATGGTTCATTAGATTGTGTTTCCTAACGTGTTGCGGCTAGTGCTCTGATTACCAGCAGGAGCTTGTGAGAAGTCTGATTCTACACGCTGAGCACTACGTGCACCAGGTAATCCAATGACATCTTCAATAGTTAATTCTTGGTCTGTATAACCATATCTATCTGGAAATAGGTTAATCTGAGGTAGATTAGGGCGTACCAAAGCTTGTAGTTCTGCACCGCTCATAGTCCATGTTGCCAAAGACTGATTAAGTAGGCGGTCTTGATTAGATTGGAATGGTCCTAGGTATTCCTGTGGAGGAAATGCCGCTTCCTCTGGAGTGTTAATTCCAGGGCGGTCTTTATCCCAGGGCTTATGACCATAGCGACCGTCTGCATATTTACCTGGCATGTTACTTCCACGCTGGTTTCATACGAGCCATCTGGTCTTGACGAGCCTGATTGATTTGCATAGGCGAATCGCTCTTAACTGTTGGGCCTGCTTTACCGTCATTAGGAAGGTGAGGAGCAGGAACTAACTTAGCAACTGGTGCATGGCGTGTTGAACGATACACATTGCCATCTAGTGCAGCTTTCATCTGACGACTAATACCTGCGTATGGTTCTAAACCTTCTGGGTAATAATAACTTTGCATATCAATACGTTCACCTTTGTGAACGCCACGCTGATATGAGCGTTGACCAATACGTACCTTGAGGCTATCTAATACATTTTCTGATTGACCGTTAGGACGACCGCGGTCATCACGACGTGTGCGGATAGTTCCTAAATAACCATCTGGATATTCTGCAGAAGGTTGACGACCAACACCCATACGCAAATGGTCAAGTTCACCACGTGCAACAGGAGTTCCACCTCCACCGTAATTGGTGTAGGTTCCTGACATGCCATTGGCACCTAGGTTCTGGGTGTTTTGATTAGGATTTGCCATACCACTATGGTAAGCGGTTTTCTCCCGCAAGTACTGCTAAATCACGGCGTGGGTCATAACCTTCGCCTACTACTAAAGAAACAATACCTGTTGGTGATTCTAGCCCGCTCTTATCACGGAACCAAGCACTTCCGCCATCCATGGCAGGCACTTGAATCCATAAACGTGGGCCAACTTGGTCAGCGCGGAAGTGGTGGAAGTGACCAGTTAACAAAACATCAGCTGAACCTACTGGTGTACGACCAGTTGCCTGTCCTGCAATCCACTTACCCATGTCTTTAGCTTGGTGACCGTGTGCCAAACCAATAATAGTTCCACCTAAATCTATCGCTAATGTAGCGTGGTCTGACTTAGGGTACATAAATTTAACATGTGACAACGCTGGGTTCTCTGCACACGCATCTTGCACAGCAGCTACAACCTCAATCTGCCATGAGTCAGTTGGGTCAATCATCATGATGCGATGTGGCTCATCGTGGTTTCCAGGAACAACTGGAACGATTAGCTCTTCACACAATGGTGCAAACGCCTTTACCCAAGCCATAAGTATGCGACGTCCAAGGCGCACCTGTTGTGTGACTCCAAGGTCACTACGACCAATCACCTTGCCGTGTTGTGAAGTAGTGCCTTCAATGCAGTCGCCAAGTTGTGGTAGTACAACTGTGCCAATCTTACGACCGAGCTTTAACAGCTCTTTATGACGTGCTACAGACTCTTCAATACCAAGCATGACTCGTGCAACAGTTGCCTCTGTTCCACCGCCTGCGTCCTTACCGTACTGCGTATCACCAATTGCATATATGGCATACAAGGGGCCAGTTGTTGCGTCTGTTTTTCCTGGCTTCCACTTGCTAATTTCTGCAACTAATGCGTCGTAATCTAAATCTTTACCGTTAACAAACTGGTCTGCTGGCTTTACGTTAACTCGTGCAGCCTCTAGCCACTCTCCGTCATAACGTTGCCAACGACTCTTACGAATACTTACTACAGTCCATACTGATGGGTCTAAATCAAAATCTTTAAACAGCTCAACCGCATCTGGGAGCTCTCCTGCTGTACGTGGTGTGGATACAAAAAATCCACCATCTGTACCAATGTCCATACGCGCCCTAAATTCTGGTGGCGTATTGGCTCTCTTTACTTCTTCTTCTGCGCCGTTTAGTTCGGCATTAATTAGTGCTTTAGTAATAGCATTTAATTTCGACATGTGCAATAACCTCTTAAGTGTGAGCGGAAGGCAGTTAATTTAAATGGCAATTCAGTTTCTTTGTTTAAATCTTTATATAATGATGCAACTACTACTTTATTGTTATTACGCAGTTCAATAAATGCATCTTGTTCTTCTTGAGGTAACTCGCTTATCCACTGACTTACAACGCATATAACGGGTTTTGTTGTTAAGTGCTTATTTAATACGTCTAGCACGAGCTCTCCTTGTCGTCATCGTGATTCAAACAATACCAGCCTAACACAGTATTTGGGTATGCACAATGAAAAACCCCCACCTAATTTAGGTGGGGGTCCTTGGTTGACAGCCTTATTTAATCTTGATTGTCTTTTCTTTCTTGCCTTCTGGAAGGATGCGCTGCAGCTCAATGGTCAAAAACCCATCGGCAAGCTTTGCCTCTCCCACAATTACGTCGTCCGCAACAGCAAACTTCTGTACGAAATTACGTGCTGCAATACCCTTATATGAGTATTCTGCAGTATCCTCGCCACGGTTGCCTTCGACTGTGATGATGTTTTCCTTGTAGGTAATAGTGACATCATCCTTCTTAAACCCAGCAATAGCAAGCTCAATCTCAGCTTTATCATCGGGTAGAGTCTTGATGTTGTATGGGGGATAGTTGGACTTAATACGGACGTCATCTAGGTTCTGCATGAACTCTAGGTGACGCTCAAACCCGAATGTCCACGGGTCTAGCATATTGTGTAGCGCCTTAAATGGGTCTGTAATTGTTAGCGCGGTAGTGTGTGGTACTTGCTTTGGTAGATTCCATTCATGCTTTGGATATCCACCCATTGGGTAGCCTGAAGCCATAATATATCTCCTTAGACGATATAACTTTTTGTGACCCTCCTAGTGAGCGGTCAGCAATAGTATACAACAATCTAATTTAGAATATATTCCCTTAATTCTTTTATATGCAAGAAAAGGTACATTTACTTGCAAATGAAATGCCAAAGGCCCCTAGTTACAGGGGCCTTTGCGCTATTTAGTTGTAACTACCCAGCCATTCCATCTTTGAAGTTAGGCGCTGAGCGTTTTACCGCTGAAGAAAGGATACGTCCATTGCTCTGTGTAGAGCTAGCTTCTGGAGCTGTGGACTTTTGGAACTTAACACGGATACCGTATCGTGCTCCACCTGTAGCAGTAATCTTAGTACGTGACGGCTTTGCCTGTGTGTATGGGTCTGTTCCACCCTTAGCATTACCAGTCTTCTTCACAAGTGTTCCCTTTACAGGCTTAGCAACTTGTGGCTTTGAACCTGCAGCGTTTGATGGTTCCGCAGATGTCGGAGCAATCGGTGCTGAGTTCTTTGTTGAATCTTTTGTCATTTGTTTTCCTTTGGCCTAGGATTACCTAACAGAGTAGGCTATTAAATGGGGAAATACAGTCTTAAGTCGCCTTGACATCAAAAATAATGGCAGAAATCTGCCCGTCATGGCTTTCAATACTGGTAAAACCTGGGATGCAAGTTAGGTCTAAACCGCGTGGGGCTGTGTAGCCACGTGCGATAGCGATAGCCTTTACTGCTTGATTGATAGCACCTGCTCCAACTGCACGGATTTTACAAGTGCGAGTTTCGTAGATGCTATGGGCGATGGCAGATGCCACGGCCTGGGGATTACTGCCCGCGCTTACACGCAGGATGTGTTCTTCTTGTGGTTGTTGCTCGGTCATGTGTACCTCGGTTTACGTATAGTGGAGCCCCGTAGGTACAATTATGAAGGCTATATTAAATTAGGTCTGTCTAAAGGTGTGGGTGCCTTGGCATAACTGCCACAAATTGAGCATTCCATATCCAACAGGTATTGGGATATTTCGTAGTCCTGGAAGCTAGCCTTGATGTTCCATAGGCTGGAGTCACAGTTAGGGCACTCATGGCAAACCACGTGCTCATAGGCCATAGTCCCTGTAAAATCGGGCTTTAGCTCTCTAATATTCCTAGCCATGTTTGCAATTAATAAAGTCGTTAGATATACGGTATGCAATATCCATATATACAGAAGCATTGGTAAACAGGTCTGTAGGGTGGTGCAAAGCCTCGTTATCTCTAAGACCCCAGTTTTCCCGCAGGTACTCTGTAAGTCCTGGGGTTAATTGAGCCATAAATTCATCAACGGTCATCCAGCCGTCTTCTCGTAGTTCTTTATCTTTATGCTTCGACATTATCGGATTCCCAATCAATCCACTCAAAGATTAGGTCATTAATATCAATAGTTCCTTCAAAACCTACTTCGTGAAGGTGCTCAATAAAGTCATCATCAGCTACTAGGATTGGTAACTCAAGTCCCATATCTTTCATTCCTGGGTATTCACGCATCCCACTTCTCCTTCCACTCTTCAATGAGCTTACGATTCTTCTCAATCTCTTCTTCTACCTGTGCAATCTCTTCTGGGCTCATCTTATCTTTATTGGCCTCAAAGAACTCAAGCCCTACATTGAAGTTAGATTCAAATACTGCTAGTTGTACTTGGCGACGCTCTTTAATAAAAGCGTCGCGTTCTGCAGCACGGCGAGCGCGTTTTTCCTGTGTCTTACTCATCCTTGACCTCCCCAGCCTCCGCCTTTAAATTGAACAGCAGGTGGTGTGTAGTTTTTTACCATAAATTCTCCGCACCCTTCACATGTAGGGCGTTGCACAGAGTCAAATGCAAAGTGCATCTCTACAGTGCGGTCACACTTCATACATGAAAAATCGTACATAGGCATTTAAATCTCCCTATAGTCTGGACTTTGTACCTGTTGGTAAATAGCCTTTTCATATGCAAGCGTACCATCCCCTGAGCATAGCCTTGCAAGTCCATATGCATCACAGGCGTTATCGTCAGTAAATGTTGGCCCCCACTTTTTGTAGGTATGCAAAATCATCTGGTTCTTCTGTCCCGTGCCTGCACCTGTTACATATTTCTTTAGCGTAGTTGGTGGAATTATCAATGGGTACTTGTCAATATCTGCCAACTCCATCTTAACTAGGCCACCAAGCTCACCTAGATGGAATACCTTGCCTTTAGCCCCCATCGCGTAGCCTTCCATGGCTACATCGATAATCTCTACCCTAGATAACCAGTCACGTATAAAAGCACGTATATCTAACATACGTGGCATACCTTTATTATTGGATTTATAAACCTCTGCGTAGTACTTATCGTCTTTATACGCACACATAGCAAACCCTGTAAAGGATTGGTCTATACCTAAATAAACTGGGCTACTGTCAGTGAGGTCGAGGCCTCCTTCAGTTTTTTTAAGGGACATATCTGTTAAACGAACCACTGCGAGCGTTTGAGGTACGACGTGTCAACTCACGGCTAGTGAGGGAGTAGTAGCGCTCTAAGTTCTCTAGGTGGGTCTCTAACAGCTTACGATAGGCGTAGGCAAAGTCCTTAGCCTTGGCTAGTTCAACTACCTCAGGCTCTGTTACAACGGCTGCCTTGAGCATCACAGACTTCTCTGTGCTCTTGCCCGTTGTCTTACCTAGTAAACCTTTGGCTACAGTCATGTCATATGCACTGTCAGCTTCAGCCTCTGCGAGGGTAGCGCAGGCTACCTGTGTACGAATGAAGTTTAGGTTCTCCATGTACTTGCTAGCCATAATCATTAGCTGCTGTTCATCAATAGCTGTGATGTCTTCTGGAAAATCAGGAAGCTCCAGCTTCATAGAGCGCTTGATAGGAAGACCTTGGTTTTCCAATACCTTTAGCACTTCTTCGCTAATACCTGTTGCTACTAAATCAGTCATTGTATCCTCCGCATCTTGAACACTGTCCCCAGGCATCAATATTACATGTTGGTGGCGTGTCATTTTTAACTGCTTCTACAATCATAGCAGCAGCCTCGAACAGTGGCGCAATAGCAAAATCAGACTTAGGTACTACAAATTCTTTAGCTGATTGGTCTGCTTTGTTTTCATAAATAAGCACAGCTTCCTGTGGTACATCTGGATACCCAATTAGCTCTGCCAACTTCATATAAATCTGTACTTGATTAACGTGCTTTTCAAATGGCGCTTTAATATCAGGCCATACCTTAGTCATGTCTCCGCCATGCTGAGCCATTAACTGTGGTGCTTCCCAGCGAATAGTGCCAGCACCAATAGACTTAATCTCTAACATAAGTGGATTACCTAGATTAACTAGCCAACCATCTGAGTGTCCTGAAATGCGTAGTGGCTCATAAAACAATGGAACTTCACGATACTCCAACGGACCATCATGACAATCAGACCCGCCCCAGAATTCTTCTTCACACTCAATGCAATACCACTTGCCATATAGGGTTCCCATTTCCTGAAACCACTTCTGCCACTTAGCATGGATAGCATGCCCTTCAGCAAACACGGAGTGTGTCTGTAACCTCATAACACGGTTGCTTATTGGTGCATGACCCTTTAAATGGAAGTAAGAAGCACGGTAGCACCACTCATCACTGACCATATCGGAGGGGTGTAGAACGTCTGTTCTACGGCTCATATCACGGGGCTTAGAGATTAGATGACGCTCTACAGAACCTATTACTCTGCTGTTCTTTTTAGCCACGTCGACGAATGCTTTCAGGGAGCCAGTAATTTGCTGGGGCTTGTTTGCTTTCATTGCAACAACCTATCACAACTTCTCCTCTGATACCCATTCTTTAAATGTTTTTCCTTCTTTATTTGCTTTGCGCTTTAATGCGTTGCGTTCACGGTGTGACATTCCACCCCAGATACCATGCTGCTCATCCATGCTATCTGCGTACAAAAGACACTGCTTACGAACAGGGCACTCTGGCAACCCATCTTTTCCATAGCACGTAGCTTTAGAAATGGTTGCTATCTTTTTATATTTTGCTTTGTCTCTTGGTGGAAACCAAAGCTCGGTATCCATGCCACGGCACTTAGCGTTATGACGCCATCCTTCTACGTGCCCGATGTCTTCGTACAATTACACTCCTGGAGGTAGTGGCGCAGCTCCAGGAAATCGTCTTCGGTTAACATTACGTAGTTCTCACCATCAAGGTGAAAGCCGAGGACAGGCATCCGACTCTCAACGATTGCTTCGTTGACAATCTTTTTTAGAACCGCAGCCTTAATGGTTACGGAGGTTTTGCCAGTCCACTTATGCTCTACGAGCAAATCGTCAGACCGAACATCGCCTTTACGACTCCAAAAGGCACCGCTTCCAGCTGAACGCTGTCCACCAATTGCCTTTGCAAGTCGGTCCTCGTGCTTCTTAGACTCTTTCTGTCCTTTAGTCCTCATCGGATGCTACAAACTTAGACCCTGCTTTAATAGAGTCCAGCACGTCGCGTTCTAAAGTTTCTTTAAGGTCTAACTCTTCCCGTATGGAGGCAAGCATAGCATCCTGTCCCATCCACTGTCGAGTCTCGCCTTGGAAGTCGTAGCGGTAGTAAGCACCTGCTCTGGTAATAACCTTGTTAAGGATACCCATAGCCATAATCTCTTTACCAAAGTCAATCTCTCCAGCAGGGATTTCTCCACCGTCTGCAAAGTAGAAATCAAAGACAGCAACCTGTGATGGTGGGGCTGACTTGTTCTTGATAACTCTAGCCTTAATACTCTGTCCTACACGGCGCTTATCCTGCCCAGTACCAACCTCAATCCACTCATCACGACGTACTTCCATGCGAGTAAAGAAAGCGTAGTCCTTGCCTAGGCCACCTGGGGTAGTGCGAGGGTCGCCATACATAACACCAATCTTTGAACGCCACTGGTTGATTAGGATGCCAATGAACGGGCGCTCAGCCTCAATGAGGGAGCGCTTAGATGCCTTACCTACCTTGCGGAAGAACTTGTTAGTAAGAAGCGCTGAGCGTCCTACAGTAGATTCCTCCATCTCCTTATCGTCTTCTGCTGAAGGGACCAAGGCAGGTAGCGAATCAATAACAATACAATCGACCGCTTTAGACCCAGTAATCTCGATGACTGTTTCATAAGCTTCCTCCATGATGTTAGTAGAAACTACATATAGACGGGATACATCTACACCGCAAAGCTCTGCATACTCTGGAACCCACTGCTCTGCTGCAATCCATACCGCAGTAAAGTTAGGGTCCTTCTTTTGATTAGCAGCAATAGTCTTCAATGCAATAGCGGTCTTGCCGTTGCTCGCTTCACCGATAATCTCATGCCACTGATTGGTAGGCCACCCACCACCTAGGGCTACATCTAATGACACTGAGCCAGTAGTCAAACGACCAATGCCTTCGGTAATCTCTGAACCGATAACGATGGTGTCAGAGCCGTACTTCTTATTAATCTTTGTTATTAGTTTAGTTAGTTCGGCATTCATTAAATGTGTCCAATGATTGTAGTTGGGTTAAATCCACCAGATGAAACTTGCTTTGCTGCTTGAGTAGGTCCTCCACCTTGATTACCTACAACACCTTTACCCATACCCGAACCACTTTGAGTAATTGGATATCCGCAATCGTAGCATCGCTTACGTGATTCAGGTGTTGCGCCACCATAGTTACCACTGCCACACCCTGGGCAACGCTCTGCTTGCGGTGTTGCTTGCTGTGTAGGCGGATACTGTGGCTGTGAAGGCTGAATGTATGTAGCAGGCTGTGGAGCTACATACTGTGGTGTTGGGGCTGCTTGCTGTGGTGCTTGTGTGCCTAACTTATTTGCCCACCAATTACTGCTCATCTAGTACTCGATTCTCCCACTCGGTCTTCTGTATATCGCCTGGCTCAATTAAACCTATTTCCATAGCCGAAGCGAAGGCTCCCATGATAGCGGATAAGCTGACAACTTTATACAGCACCCGCATAGTGTCTAATTCACGCTCAATTTCGTCGGCATTGTTAGGGTTGTCTTTAGTAATCTCATCTACCTGTACACCAGTAATAACGTCTGCTGCAATGTCAGCCATGGCATTTAAATAAGGAAGTAAGTAGGCGATGTTATCCATACGCTCATCAGAGTCTTCACGCTCTTTCTCGTCACCTTCTTCACTAGCCCTATTAAGGCCCATGATTTCTACAACCTCGTTAGGTTCTCCTAACTCTGTGTCATAGATATACCAACGAAGGATGGTGCTAAGAGGAATGTCCCTAGTAAATATCTGAAAGTCTTCTTCTCTTTTTTTAAAGCGGTCAAAGAAACTCACTTGGCTTCTCCCCACCGTTGTACGACCTTAACGTCTGCAATCAACGGTACGTCTAGCATATTGATTCCTTCCATCGCTTCTCTAATTGCTTCCTTTGTTTCATCAACTAGATGGTCAGGTGTAATGGTGACCAATTCATCGTGGACTGTCAATAGGATGTGTGATTCTTTTGGAATCATCTGGTGTGCCCTAATCATAGCAAGCTTCATGATGTCAGCAGCAGAGCCTTGGATGCGTGTATTAAACGCCTGGCGCTCAGCGCTACCCCTCTCCCCAAAGTTCTTAGAGTTAATCTCAGGGATGTAGCGCTTACGACCCATGATAGTGGTGACGTAGTTCTTGACCTTAGTAGCGCCAATAACTTTAACCCTGTACCGATTAATGTTGGCAAACTTAACAGCAAAGTCACTGAGCAGGTTCTTAGCCTCTGTAATAGAACACCCAATAGAACGAGCAATCTTGTCTGGACCTACACCATACGCCATAGCAAGCACCAAAGTCTTACCACCCTGACGATTAACACCCATTACATCACCAACGGTTGTATAGATATCACTACCTTCTCTATAGTTTTTTAACATAATAGGGTCCTGAGACATCGACGCAATGATTCGTGGCTCAATCTGTGAGTAGTCAGCAACTACTAACTTGTAGCCTTCTGGAGCGTAGAAGAGGTTTCGAATAGCTTTTCCGTGAGCTGTGGCTGGATTTGGTACGTTCTGTAAGTTTGGGTTACGGCTAGAGAAACGACCAGTCTCTGCGCCATGTTGGATGAAGTCGCAGTGTAAACGACCTTTGACGAGGAGACTGTCTTTGACTTCAATCTTAGATTTTCCACCTGTGGTTCTGACAACTTCGCCTCCTAGATATGGGATTACGTAGGTGCTTAACAACTTGTTAAGGTCTGCGTACTCCAGCAATGCTTTTACTAATGGGTCCTTCTCACGGTATGGCTCAAGCGCCTCTGCTGATACAGAGTAGTCAGATACTTCTAACTCTCTACCTTCCATGTCCTTCTTAATACCTTTGCCTGTAAGAACCTTAGGCTTTAATCCGCGACCGCCCATGTCCTTAGATGTGTACAGCAACTCTTGCTTCTCTGGATTAGAGTTAAGATTAAACACACGACCAGCTACTGAGTAGATGGTCTCTCTTGTTGCCTCAATGTCTTTTTCTAACTGCTGATGTAAATCACCTAGCGCGTTCTCATCAATAGGTGCTCCTGCCAACTTCATATGGCAAAGGACTTCTAGCACGTCCATCTCTAGCTTCATGATGTTGTCTACATCTGCAGCATTAATCTTTTCTTTTACTACCTTCCATAGAGCAAAGGTGTACTTAGCATCTAGATACGCGTACTTAGCAACAATATCAAAAGCATGTATCTCTACCTGTGCTCCAACACCCTTAGTCATCTTGTACCCAAGCTCACGCTCTAAGCAATCATCTAAACCACACTTGTTCTTATTGCGGTTGTCGTAGATAAACGAGCCAACCATGGTGTCAAAATAAGGACCTGATGGAATACGACCACCTAAGTACTTTGCTACAGATGTAAGGTCAAAGACTAAGTTGTGACCTATAGTTAAAATCTCTTCGTTAAAAAACAACGGCTCTAAAGCTTTAAATACCTCTGTTGGGTATAGCTGTTGTGGGGCTGGACCAAAGACCTGCGTGGCTTTCTTATCGTCAGCCGAGTAATCCGCTTCTCGTACTTCTAAACCTTTGTCTTTGCGCTTTTGCCCTTGTCCTGTAAGCGGACGTATAGTTTCAATAAACTCACCATTGGGATGTCCCATTGGGATTACATCTCCACGACCATGTGTAGCAAAGCTTAACCACAGCACTTCATTAACTACTGTGACTCCACGGCGTGGGCCTACTGTTTCGCAGTCATACGCATACGCGTCCTGCTTAAGATAGTAAGCCACCATCTCATCTAACTGTTCTTTAGTCGTAATAATGTTCATAGGTTCCTTAAATAGAAGAAGGCTGGGGGTCTTAGCACGTGTTGCCCCCAGCCTACTACTAGAAATTAGAGAAGGGAGTTGGCAATTTCTTCAAGCTCTTCCCAAGTGTGCTCCTTAATTACAGAGCGCTCGAAAGGCTTGATAGCTGCTACGCCATCTTCTGCCATCTTCTCATCAATGCCCCAGTCTTCTAGGAGGTCGCGTGGCTTGATTGAGTTAAGGTTGTAAACAGTCTGTTGCATCTTGCCTGTACGGCTGATTGCCCAGTAGTTCTTGGTCAATGGACCTTGTGGTGAAAACTCTGCAGAGTGAAGTGTCTTATACAAACGTGGGCTTGCAATTAGCATCTGACGTTGTACACCTGAGGGTGTAATAACGGCAATTGTAAATGCTCGCTTGTCTTCAGGCTTGCTGCCAAGCTTTGTGCACAATGGGTCGTTAGCCCCAAGAGAAACGTATGAACGCTTACCAACAGTTTTTTGCTGTAGGAAGTGTTGCTTGTAAATTGCAAAAGGACCGTTTTGGTCGATGAACTTAATTACTGTGAACTCACCATCAGTGAACTTAAACTCTGTTGGAAAGTCACCTGAAGAAGTTGAGAGCTTATCTGCTGCATCCCAACCTGATTGTACTGCTGAAGATGTTGCTTGCTCTGGACGACCCTCGACAACTGCGTCGATTGTAAAGTCATCAGTAGCAGGCATGTATTCATCTGTTCTATTGATAGCCATTTGTTTCCTTTGTTTTAGTGGTTTTTATTTAGTTTCTTCTGCGCGGATGTTACTCCACGCCTCTGCAATTGCATCAGTCAATTGCTGGTTGGGCCACTTTATCCTAGTTTTATCTAGGGCGCCAGCCTTTCCAAACAACGTAACTGCTGCGTCAATCTGGGACCGTGAGTATAACCTACGGCCTTTGATTTCCTTTCCCGTGGCATCTTTCTTATCACCTAAGCGATAAGAGGGAGCAGGTAGATAACCCTCTTTCATCCAGTAACGGATAGTAACAAGTGGGCGACCTAACGCTACCGCTAACGCACCAATGGTGTAGAACTCCATGTCCCTACCATTAGGTAACGTCTTCTTAATTGGATTGATTGTCCAATCAGAATCTTTTTTATTTACCTTCTCTTCTTTTACGCGACGCTTGCGCTTACTGTTTGGATAGTACTCATCCAAATCAGATAAGAAGTTGTCAATCTTATCGGTCATTTACTTCCCTACGATGAACGCGTAACTTACCTTAGATGGGAACATAGTATCAATGTCTTCTTCTGACAAGTGACCGTTATAAAACGCAGCCATGATTGCTGATTCATCAAGGGTGGGAATCATTTTAATACAGGTATCTTTAATACCTTTTTTGTTAAGAATAATTTCTGCAGCAGCAAGGTCTAGGTTTTTAGATACACGACGTTGCTTCATTATCTGCTGGTCTTCATTGTAGTTAAGAACAATGTGACCTTTTTCGTCTTCTACACCAAACTCATCAATAGTTTCAGTGAGGCGCTTTTTAATAATTGTCTGACGTTCTGTCAGTTGTGTAATCTGGTCTTTGAGAACTGTAAACTGTTTTACATCTTCTACTACGGCATCTTGATTCATAAGTTTCCTAACGTTTAGGTTGTTAGGACAGAACTTAATGGATGCCTAGAAGGCTGTCAAGTTATTTAGCACCCTTAGCGCGATGTCCTCTAAAACCTGTTTTCTTTTTATTCATAGAGCCTGGCTTCTTGTAGCCAGCTCCGTTAGGAGTAGCTGCCTGGCGTTGTTCTAAAGCCTTAGCAATCTTATCGTGGTGTTTTCCCATTTGATTAGTCTTCTTTAATATAGGTTTCTAAAGCATCAATGATAATGCTGGTAACCGTAATCTTTTCAGCTGCAGCTTTCTTCTGGACAGCAGTCCATAGCTGGTCTGATACGCGGATGGTACGCGTCGGAGTCTTAGGTGCGTTAGGCATTGTATAAGTGTACACACCCAACAATAGGTGTTGGGTGTAAACGCTCCCCACCAAGGACTCGAACCTCGATTAACGGCGCCAGAAGCCGCAGTCTTGCCATTAGACGAATGGGGAATGGAGCGGTTGACGAGGCTCGAACTCGCGACCTGCACCTTGGCAAGGTGCCGCTCTACCAACTGAGCTACAACCGCATTGCTGCCCCACCTGGACTCGAACCAGGGACACTCGCATTAACAGTGCGATGCTCTGCCAACTGAGCTATGGGGCACTAGACGTTAGATGACTGAAGGAAGGACTTTAGGCTTCCTACAGACATTGACACCTTAGTTTCATCATCATCTACTCCTTCGCCATCAATAATAGCGTTAGCAATAGAACTCTTTTGTTGTAGGGCTTCCCATTGACGTTCTTCAATGGACCCTGCGATAACTATATCTTGAATTACGATAGAGGGCCAAGTTGATGAGGCTCTCTTAATACGTCCGTTACGCTGTGTGGCGGTACCTGATGACCACGGTAGGTCATAGTTAATCAGCATGTTAGCTGCAGGTAGGTCTACACCATAACCGCCAGCATCGGAAGAAATAAGAACACGAACAGTAGGGTCGCTATTAAAAGCAACTTTGTTATCTTCTTTAGTTTTAGCATCTAGTTTCCCTGAGTATAGTCGGCACTGCTCTGGCCCTAGAGCCTCGGCAATCTTGTCAAGCATGTCTACGTAGGTAGCAAATATGACTACTTTGTTTTCCTGATTCTGGTCCAAGAAGTCCTTAACATACTGAGTAAGATAGTCAAGCTTAGGCGAGTTACCAACACTATCAAGAAGACCCCCATCAACCAGTTCAGTGACATAAGCAGAACCCTCTCCTGACATTAGTTTAAACTTTGCAGCGCTACTCTTTAATAACTCTGGGTGTGAGCAGAGCATTTTTAATGCTCCAATCTTAGACATAATTTTTCCACGCATCTCATCCTGTGGCCCACCACGTGTGGACTCCATGCCGTAGTGCGCCATTACGTTGAAGTTAGAACCAAACAAGTCTTGAGCTTCATCAAGGTCCGCTAACAAATCTTGTGAGATGCGTGTGTATAACTTTGAGCATGCTCTATCAAAGACAATTTTTATAGGGTCTTTATGGATGGTGTCAGGTAGATAAGGCGACACATCTGGGTCTTTCTGCGCCTTACGTACGCAGACTTCCTTCATCCTTGTGTGTAGGGTAGAAAGGTTGCGGTAATACTGAGGTGCTCCCCAAGAGTTTCTTACAATAAAAGCAGCGTCAAAGATGTCAAACCGACCAAGTACGCTGGCGTCAACAAATTGCATAATGCTGTACAACTCTTCAGGCTTACCATTTTCAATCGGAGTACCAGTGAGTGCATATCTATATTTAGCATTGATTAGCTTCTTTACTGCTCGGGAACGTTTGGACTTGAAAGACTTAATAGCTGTGGCTTCGTCAAGGACAACGAATCCTCGTGGTAGGTCCTTGATGGTATCCCAGTCGTTAACAACTTGCTCGTAGTTAAGAATGATGTAATCAACCCCTGAATTCCTCCAGTCCATAGCTTCTGCGTATTGGGCTGCCCGCTTCTTTGGCGTTCCATCAATGACCAAAGCTTTAGAAGTTCCATCGGTAAATTTCTCAATCTGATTAGCCCACTGGTATTTTAATGAGGATAAGCAGATTATAAGACCTGGCTCTGTAACTTTGTTCTCATCCATCAAACGTTCTATGGCTGCAATAGTAATAACAGTTTTACCAAGGCCTAGGTCATAGGCCACTAGCACCTTGTGACGTTCAACCATGCGGTCTACAGCCTCTGGCTGATAAGGAAGTAAAGTCCCCTTAAAAGTCATAGCTATACTCCTTCTTCTTAGGTGCTGGCTTTGCACCATACTTCTGAGCAGGGCACTTACCTCTACCGTGAACTCTAGCAAACCCTTGCTGAGAACCTTGTATTCGCTTCTCGTGCTCTACCGCATCGTACTCAAATAAAATCTGGCCCATCTTCATGCAGTGACCACAACGCCAGACCACATACATACCTTTAAAGTGCTTACCCTCTTCTGTAACCCAGTCTAAATCTTTACGCGCCCAGGTCCAACAATGGCCCGCGCAGTTTTTATCGTAGCTCATCTTTACGCCAGTGGAGATAGGACTTGATGTAAACAATTCCGTAGGCAACAGCGGCAACAATGAACCCATACTGGTCTGTTGTTAAAGCGTAGACAATCCAAAGACACTCATTAAGACAGAGGATTAGCCATCCCCAAATAGTTTTTCTACCTACAAAGAAAATACCAGTTACGCCAATAGCGGCTAGTAACCAAGACCAATACTGATAATCAATCATACGTAAGCTCTCATTCTTGTTCCAATTAATACCGCTAAGTCTTCAAGCGTACCATTGTTGAGGAATATCTGGTCAACCTTTTCACCATCCATAGCAGTCTCTGATGCATGAGTGTTTACTGGTTCTATACCTGTGCGCTTTATACGCCAAATCTGTGCGTCATCGTACTCTCTAATTTCTTTAGCTTCGTTAGGGTATCTGACATCAGTAATAACAAAGTTGCCTTCCCAATGAACTTGACGCAAAGCTTGATGTACCCAGAAATGCTCACCAAATACTTTGCGAGCGCCTACGCCTAGGTTCTGTAGAAGGGCTCTGACTTCAGGGAAAGCAGTCTTTGCTACATCCCAACCATAACCATCTACAACTCCTTGAAGTCTGTAGCCACCATCTTTAACTGTAGGGTTCATCTCATACAGAAGTTCTCGGATAGGGTCAGCAAAAGCAACACGGGTGTACCCATAATTATTAACCAGTATCTCAGCAACTGAATCTTTACCTGACTGTGCATATCCACATAGACCAATAATCATTTTAACTCCTTAACATATGGGTGGCGTTTTCAAGTCCCCAGACTATCTCAGCTTGAGACATTCCGCCAACGTCTTTCATATCTGTTTGCGAATAGTTAAATAACCAGCACTCAAGGCCATACTCTTTTGCCCGCTTAAGCAGGTCGCGAGTAGCCTCATTACCAGCCTTATCATTGTCCATTGCAAAAATTACACGCTGACCACCGCGAATTAAATTAAACTGCATGTCAGAGACTATGCATCCATATACCGCTACGCCCCCTGGAAAACCCACAGAAGCTAAACGGATAACATCTAAAGGTGATTCAACAACAATCATGTCTCCGCCCTCGTAGAGGTCGTAACCGAACAAGGCGTCGCCTTTCTTTACACGTGTAGTGTTTTTAAAAATGCGACGTTCATGGCCTTTCTCCTGCCATCCCATAAGCTTATTAGTTAGTGGGTCTCTAATAGGAATAATCCAAGACTTGTCAGTAGAGTTCCAACGTACGCCATACTTCCAAACAAGGTCTGGTAACAAGCCTCTACTTAAACATGTAGCTCCAGGCACTCCTTTAAACGCACTAAGCATAGACTCGTGGATGATAACTGGCTCTTCTTGCTTTTGGTCTTTGGGGTTTGTAAGGCGTTGAAAACGAGAACGCAAAGATGACTCAACTCTTGCTGCTAAATCTAAATTGCCACCACCAGCTACACCACCAACCTGCTCTATAAGTGTGTAGATGTTTCCCTTCCACTGACAAGAAAAACATATGAACGCACCACTATCGGCATTTATCCATAGCGATGGGTTTCTATCTTCTTTGCCTGTACGCTCTTTATGAGCAGGGCAGTTAATCTGAATCTCATCGCCACGAGTGTCGTTGACACTAAGACCTAAACTAACAAGAGTGTCTTTCATTTCCTCTATAGTCATTAGATATCACTTGCATCAATTTCGCGGAATGTACCTGTGCCCCAGTCCCATAGAAGTGAAACGTCTACGCGACCAGAGTTACGGCTGTCAAGAATCTTAAGTACACGAGTGTCATCTACATTCTCGTCTTCTCTCTGTAGACCAAAGATAACGTCAGCGTCTTGGTGGAAAGAAGATGAGTAACCAATAGAGTCGGCAGTTACCTGACCCTTCTTCATCTTCCAGTTAAGTACCTGAGTAGAAATAACTACTGGAACTTTATAACGCTGAGCCATACGCTTTAGCGAACGGGTGATGTTAGTGATTGCCTGTGGGGTGTTCTGCTCACCGCTCTGCTCGTCAATCATAAGGTAGGTACCGTCAATGAACACGATGTCTGGATGTAGAACTTGAATCTTGTTAGCAATACCAGAGACGGTAGAGCCGTTAGCAGAGTCCACTAACCAGAACTTCTTGCGCATGCTTTCTAATGATTTAAGCTTCTGCTTGTATCTTGCTTCGTCTTCTGCAGATAAAGTACCAGTTAATAAACGTGTGTGTGATACGCGTGAACGCATAGCATCGTAACGAGTCTGCTGTTCGTGGTTACTCATTTCAAATGACTGGAACATCACGCACTTATCCTGCATGTGAATGTTCTGTGCAACCTGCAAAGCAAGAGTTGACTTACCAGTCTTAGGTGGAGCAACAATAACAATTAGCTGACCATCTTGTAAGCCGTTAGTTGCTTGGTCCATAGTAGGGAAACCAGTAGGAACTCCAAGCATGCCTGGATTGTTCTTTCTAAACTCGTACTCATTGAAACGCTCTAGTGCGTTATCAGTAAGGTCTAAGTCGCTAGTCTTACTAAGACCGTCTTCTTCTAGCTTGGCTAGGTTACCTTGAATAACAAGTAAAGCCTTTTCATGGTCTTTTTCTTTTTCCAAAATATTGATGGTTTCATCCATCATATTAATGGTTGCAGCCTTACGTCGGTCTGAGATTACAGTGTCAATTAAATAATCAACGCTGTCATTTACTTCCAACAACTTATAGGCGGGGAAGTTACCCGAGATAACATCTAAGCTTGGGCACTCTGCATAGTTAAAGAAATGCTGTCGTGTAAATATCCATACACGCTTTACATCAGGGTCAACAAACCAACTGTCGTTAACGCCTCTATCAAATAGTGGGGCTAGGTTGCGGTCTGCAAGTACTTTACTTAGTAGCTTTGCTTCATTGTTCATAGTTCCTTAAATGTCCTTCCCCATCGACCGTATTGTAAGAGGCGCGAGTCTACATCAACAACGCCAACAACTTCAGGTCTATAGGGAAGTTCGTTGACCAAATGATTAACCGATTCGTATGCCGTAAAGTATCTAAAGGGATTGGTACCCATCTTGTCAAGTAGGTCCATAGCTTCAGATAAATTTTCTTCGTCTAAGTTGTAAGACACAAGTTCAAGCGTCACCCCTGCACGGGATGTATATAAATATAGATAGCTTAAAATATCGCGTCTAAACTTTTTATTTATTTTTACTGATGGGATTATTAAAAGCTTCCGCTTAACGGAAACTTCTACATCCATAATCAGGTCTGTTGTAACTAACAACCTTTTGGGGAGTTCGTTACTGATATCCCCGTGCTTCATTTAAAAGACTTCTATCTTACCGAAGCGAATTACAAAGTCACGGAAGTCTTCTTTAGATTGCTTAGCTTTAAACACGTCATCTTTAGTAGCTCGACTAGAGAACTCTAAAGGGTAGTTGTCTCCACCGTTAGATTTAACACGGGCTTGTACAAACTTAACATGCTTGCATGTGCTGCGACCTTTGTATCCTTGGCATGTGCAATAGAACTTGTTGTCGTCATCAACAGACACTTCAAAGATTCCTGGACCAGGGGTCTGGGATTGACTTAGAAATACTTGTACAAGTTTAGTATCCATTACCTTGCTCATTCTCGTAGGTCTCCTTTGTTAGTAACCATTTCATAATATAGGAATGCTTCCTTGGCAAAGCTTTCGGTAGCGTCTCCGTAAAGACTACTCCAATCGTCAAGCATGACGTTGGTGGTCACTATGGTTGGCAGTCCTTGGTTGAACCGTGTACGTAGTACGTGGTGCAACACGTTCTTCTGCCACCCGCTTAGGCTAGCGTGTTCCTTGCCTACATCATCTATCACTAGGACTCGGATGTTGTAGGAGTCATGCGCCTCGCCTAAGACACCATAGTAGAGGACCTCCTCCCAGTCTGTCGGGCTATCCATCATGCGACCTTGTAGGGCCAAGACGTCATTAAAGGTCATAAAGTAGCAGGGACGTATTAAAACCCCACCTTCCTCAACATCAAAAGCATCAATAGGGGAGTTAAGCATGATGGTCTGGATAATAGATGCAGCCACTGTTGACTTTCCACGACCAGGCTTTCCAGCTAACAACAATCCCTTACCGCAATACTTACTAGAAGAAGCACGGACGTTCTCACCTTTGTCAAAAACTTTAAGCCAGCTTTTAATATCTGCAATGTCATCTTTGTCAGTGTCTTTGCAATCATCTACTGTCCAACCTAGACGAGCCTTTGGTATGCCAGCAGCCTTAATCCATGAACGACGACGAACCTTCTGGTCTTCAAGTTTGTACATCACTCAACTCCTAACTGTGCACGACGCTTTGCTTTAACAGACTCTACACGTGATAGGTCTTCTGGCGCCAGTGCACGTTTTGCCTCTTCCAACATGGTGGGAGCATACTTTATAAATCCAAAGAAGAGAGCGTCTGGGCTTCGCTTATCTGTATCGTGCTTCTGACTGTCAATCCAACGGTCAAGAATTTCTTTTTCAATATCGCCAGTAGTATCAAAGTCTGCACGGAAATTTTTCATGGCACTAATAAACGCGGGACGTTGGTTGGTGGTGACCTCACTAATGTGCCACACAGTCTTAACCACTTCCGCAAAGTAATTAACTACATCCGTAGGGGTCCACTTCTCAACGGGACGTGAAGCCCTAATCTTCTGACGGTCAGTGTGCTTCTTCTGTTTAGCCTCTGTGCGTTCCTCAGCCTTGCGCTTACGGTCCTTTTCTATCTCTGCTGCTAAGTCATCTGGGTCTAGCCACATGTCGACTCCTTCGATAAATTCTTCTTGTTCTTTATGGGACGCACTTAGTGCGTCCCCTTGGTTAACTGAATATGCTTCTATGCTATTAGGATAATTAGCTAGATAGCTATTCTGTGATATAGAGGGACGGGTTTTCCGCAACGGTGCCGTTGCGGGTTTTCCGCCACGGTTCTTCCCATCCTTCATGTGTTTCTTGAGGATGTCAACACCCTTCTGGGTAATCTCCACAGTGGACCAAAAGTTCCCTTTGTCCGTTTTCCCTTTAATCAGGGCTATCAGGTCGTTAGAGCGCAGCTCTATCAAGCCTGAGGAAACATAGTCCTTACCCACCCCAAGAGCCTCTGAGAGGCCTTTGGAGCCTCCTGAAGCCCCCTGTGCGTACACGTGTAGGAGCAGCCCCAAAGCCTTAGGGCTTAGGTGTGTCTGTGTCATTACGGCTAAATTCCTCCTTGAAGGCACGGGCAAAGATGCGGGCTATTTCTTCGACCCCCGCGTAGAGATTTTCAAGACCTTCGTCGTCTTCTTCGTCTTCGTCTTCGTACTCTTCGTCATCTTCTTCTTCTTCACCGCTTTCTTCCTCCTCCGCGCCATCGTCTTCGTCCTCCTTTGCACTTTTAGTTACGCGCTCTTTTTCTGGGAAGTCAATCACCTCCGCTTTTTTAATATCAGCAGATGGGTTGATTGGGACTAGGCCGTCAGTAAGGTCAAAGCACTTAATATCAGCTTTCTTACATGCAACTAGAACGTCTAAAGAAGTATTATCTTCATCAGACCAGAGAAGAAAAGCAGTTGTCTTCTCTCCAATAATGATTTCAACAGCTTTGTTTATTGGGTCTGGGTCATTAATCATAGAGCCAGCGGGTAGGTTAGTTAGGTTAGCTCCTTCTGAAGCTACGTAAACAACCTCTTTGTTTTTTTCTTTTGCATACTGTGCAACAAAAACTTGTGACGGTGTTGGGTTACCAAAGATTGGCATAACAACAATGCCGTCTTCACCATTGGCATAGTAATGGTCTTCCATTAATGCCTCAATGTTTGCGCGACTTGTCGCACCGTTTCCTGCTACCAGTACATAGTACTTGTCCATGTGGACCTCCTTAGGTGGCCCACATACTACACCTATTCTTCGCGAGCGCTATTGATGACGGCAGGCTTGTAGGTGGCGACCCTTTCTACAAGGGCTAGTAAAGATGCCCCCAGGAATGCCCCCGCTATGGTGTAGAGGATGTAGCTCTTAGTAGTTGAAACTTCAACTAAATACACAGCTACTGCTGAGAATAAGATAGAGAACCCAGCATTTAATATTTGAATACCTATGAAGATACTAAGGACATCTAGCAAAGAACGTATGGCAGCTAGGAAGAACCCTGTAAAGCATCCGATAAGAAGTAGCTCAAGCATGAGCCTATCCTACTACGTATTTGGCTGTGCTAGGTATATGGCGTAGGTAGAGCCGCTGGTAACCCAGTCGTCCAAAGCACCTTTAACTAAACGAGATTGGATAGCTCTGCAGTTTTTGTAGTAGTGGCTACGAGCCTGGTTAGGGACATTACCTTCCCAGAACAGGTCAGAGCCAGGGATAATACGTCCATTAGTTCCGTCAAAATAATCTAGTACTAAACCAGAGTTCTCAAAAAGAGCTTCCTTAACCAAAACAGTTCTAGAAGACGCGTCTGCTGTCCAAGTTAAACTAACGGTTGCATAGGCTGCCGTAGCTGGGGCCAGGGCAGAGACGCTTGGACGCGAGTAGTCAGCGCTAGTAAATGTAATAGCCTGAGTGTTAGTAGACAGTAAAGTCTTTGATGAGTCGTACCATAAGATGTTTATAGAACCACTACCGCTAGTTTGAGTCCCACCCTTAACATACAAGCTAAATGTGTAGGCAGAAGTAGGATAAAAAATCTTCATATACTGAGTGTTGTTAGTAAAAGAGCGAAGAGTCACAACACCAGAGGCAGTTGATGTTAGTGTTGTAATATCCGCTGGTCGTGTAATAGTACCGTTTACAATAGACCAAGGTGCAAAGTTGCTACTTACGTTAAAAAGAACAGGGTTAACCAACTCATTGATTCGGTTAGCTTTAAGAGTGATGTGTGATTGACGAGCCTCATCAAAGTCAGTAACACTGCTAGCTTGTTCAAATTGGCAGTTGTCAAAATAGTGGCGCTCATTAGATGCCGCGTTAGCTACGTTAGAAACCGTAATAACAGGAACCGCGTAGTAAGACTCTTGAACAAGTTTTGTAGTAACAAGGAACCCAGAACCATTAGCGCTACCAATGTCTGTCTTATTTAAAGTAAAGACTGTTGTTGTATCCGCACCTTTACCACCGTTAATAACGGCAATAGAAATAACAGCTCCACCAAATATAGTTACGTTAACTCTTGGAAGAATCGTAGGTTGTTTTCCAGATACGTAGGTTAACGGCACGTTTGCATATGTTCCGTCTGTATATAAGGTTCCAGCTGTAGTGTTATATGGGTTAAAGGTAATGTTACATGGAGCTGAAGCAGACACTACCCCTCTTGCAGAGAATGAACCCGCAACGTTAGATACAGAGTTACCAGTAGTTGTAGACATAAAGGTACCAAGACGGTCGTACCAACTAATACCCACAGTAAAAGTTCTAGAGGTTACGCTAGCGGCTGAGTACGCGCTAAAGGTGTATTGGTCTCCAGATGTTATTGGAATGCCGTAAACAATAGGGTTAGATGTTCCACAACTAGCGGTCACTACTGCTGCAGTTGAACCAGCGTTACTTAATGATAGATAGCCTTTTTGCTTGTTTGGGTATAAGGCTGGAGCAGTAGGTTCATTACGAGCTGCTGGGTATGGGGTAACAGTTGGGTAGCTTTGAGTGTCTGGGTTAAATGCTGACACCAATGCAATATTAGGAGCCACAATATTTACGTCAATACCTGTTGGGTCTGAGCCTGTAATAGCAACAGGGGTAGCAGAATTAAACTTAGGAATTTTAAAACCACTTAATGTTACAGAATCTCCAACAGCATATCCATTAGCTCCAATATTTAAGTGAACGGTATTGGAGTTTACAAAGAAAGAGTTAACCGTGTAAGACTTAATCTGGCGTAAGGTACCGCTGTTGTCTGTAGATGCCCAACGTCCAATACCCTCTTCAAACGAGGAGTCGTTGTAGTCCAGCATTAAGTTGTGACTTGATGTAATACCCTCCACTACAGGGTTGATAGACCCTTCAATTGGAGAAGGGCATGCCCATCCAGTAAATGCTTTTACGTATTGTCTAACACCTTGTGAGGAACCTTTTTCTTTTGATAGCTGCACAGAGTCACGTACTAATACTCTTGAGTTTTGAAACCCAATCTCAGGTTCAAAGTTAATACCAAACTGATTTAACAACAAAGGAATAACAGTGTTAGACATCTGTTCAAAGTTAAATCTTTCAAATAGAGTTTCAACCGTGCCCTTAATGTAGTCAAATTGATAACCAAACAAAGATAAAAACTCTCTTAAATCACTGTTGTCGTAATTTGAAGACGCTACATAGGGAGTGGTTATCTTTGTAATTTCAGGCATTAAATCATATAGTCGGTTTCCGCCACCATAGTTAGGTACAGCAAACCCAATAACTTTACCCGCTAGAACCCAAGTGTCCTGTACAGTTTCGTTAACAAAAATAGAATAGTAGTAAAACTTTGGTTTTTGTAAATTTACAGTATCAACATATGAAACATCGTTATCTGATTTTTCAGTAGTAAATACGTTTATACCATCTGTTATGTTTACTGGAAATCCGTACGGGCTTCTCATCAGCTTTAGGGTGTCCCAGTCTCCGACTGGTTTTGCCCAATTAATTGTTATCTGCAGGTATCCAGAAGAGATAGCCGTTACTGGAGAAGCATCAAAAGTTAATGGGTTATCGCTACCATAGTAACTTAGGGGGAAACTAGGGGAGCTGTAGTAATCAAGACCGTAACGTGACATCCTATTCGATGCCTCCAGTTACCGTTAGGTCAAAGGTACCTAGTTGAGGAAGCTCATTAGTTGAGCAGATAATATCTCGAACGGTAAGAACTGTTACCTTTGCTAGTCCAGTTACAGCAGTAGTAAGTACGTTAGTAGCAATACATACGTAGCTAAATGTTGTTGGGGCTGTAGCCGTAATAACGTATGTGCCATTAAACGTATCATCAACGTTAGTGATAAGTACGGTCTGACCTACAGATAGGTTGTGAGTAGCGGACGTAGTTAGTGTGGCTACGTTACTTGTAAGTATCTTGTTATTAATAGAGAACGTTTGTTCTTCATCTCCTCGTACCATCTTAATCACAGAGGCTCTTGATACACCAGCCACTGCATTAGCAGAGCTTAGAACATCTTGTAGATTAATACGGTCGTTAAATGCCACGTTGTCAAAAGCAAACAACTCTTGAATAGCAGACTGAATGTCTGCTGTAACTTTAGCTTTAACATATTGCGGTAAGATAACACAGTCAAGTTTAAGTTGAGCAGGTACGTACTTAGGTGGTTGGAATGTCAACGTTGTGCCTGGAGGAGTCTTATCTGAGAAAAAGGTATAAACTTTCTCAACTAAGTTGTTAAAGACAGTTGATGCGGTCAAACCATCAGACTGAAGTCCAGAGTCTCCATAAGGAGCTAAGTAAATAGTAATGCTGCTATAAACTTCAGCAATAGAAATTGCTTTAGCCACTCCCTGTACTTGAACAGCAAGAGATGAATAATCAGCCAACGATACAGCACGGCTTAAAGCTCTGATACTTTGCGGAGCGTTTACTCTGATAGAGTCAGTTGTTTCTGGGTCCGCTCCACCAGATGCTGCTCCAGAAATCTCACCCACGTTTTGGTTCACAACAGTCAACCCAGTTACCTGGTTTGTAAGAATGAACTTAATAGTGTTAGCTGATACGTTTCCTTGAATTCCTCCGCCTACACGGTAGGTAGCAGTAATTTGAGCACCATTAGCTGGAATACGACCGCTGATTCCATCTCCAAACGTTACATATGTAACGTTATCAGCATCAGCTTCTGCAATAAATACTGGGTCAAATTCTTGGTAATCAATTAGGTAGGGAACTTGAGAGTAGTTAACTCCCGCAATAGTTAAGGATACGCTTCCGTTAATAACTGGGCTTTGAGCTAATTCAAATATTTGGTTAGGGGTACCGTTAGATACTCCAATAACTTCATTAGTAACTGTCTCACCTTGAGTTGCAGCTACAGTTGCTGAACCGTTTAATGCCCCAACTTTTGCTGGCACAGTTACAGCCACATCTGTTTCAAATATAACCTGAGTTCTTTGTCCGTTGTTTACTACGCTAGTAGCTACCTGAGTCTTTGCTGGTACTGTAATTGGGTCCGCAGTAGAGTTCTGAAATGTAAGAAGTACAGTTGCTGGAGTTGCTCCTGTAGGAACATACCCAAGAATTTTTGCAATATTAAGTACGCTGCTTTTCTGGCTAGCGGTAGACAAAAATGACTCATTAAGTGAACGGTCAATATAAAAGTTTAGCTCATCAGCAACATATGAAAACAGTTCAATCAGTGTCATACCAAAGTCTGAAGGGTCGCGGTTAGTCCACTGAGGCGCAAAGTTAGGGATAAGGTTGATTAAGTCTGCTCTTACAGCTTCGTAATCTCTAGATGTATAGTCTACTTGAGGCACAAAGTTATCAGCCATTTGTTGGTATCTCCCTTATAATTTCCCCTGCTCTTGTAAGCAAGTCTGTTTTTATGTTTAAATCTTGGATAATGCTGTCGCCACCCATATTATAAAATACTTCAAACTCTAACCCATTATCTGTAACAGTTGGGTTAACGCTAATTAATGTAAGGTATGGAAACCATGTAGTAAAACATCCTGAAACGGCATTTTCCACATTAGCAATTGCGTCATTTTCATTTTCAAAAGCCGCTCTATGAACATAAGAACCGTAGGTCGGTCTCATTACTCTTTCATCAAAGCTAGTCATTACAGCTAAAACTACTCTGTCTTGAATAATCTTTTTCAAGTCTGTTGTGTAAGAAATTTCTCCAGCACTATTAAAGGAGAAGGGCAGGGATATAGCGCGTTGTTCAGCCATCTAACTCAACTCCCATCCATACTGGATAATTAGGGTCTCCGCCTATAAACATAACCCATACTTTTTGACCAACTCTAGGTACAAGTCTATGGGGTGTATGCTCAGGAGTCTGGTTTGTCTCTTGGTCATCATTCCATTTTTCGTCTTTATCCTCGGCAGTTTCGTGCTCATGGTCAAGGCTAAGGCTGTTACCTGTGTGGTTATTAGTATGAGTTAAAGTCTGGGTAGCGCTGAAGGTATGAGTGTGGGAACCAAAGGTGCTTACCGTTGCTCCACCTGTAGTACCTGATACCGAAACTGAGTGGTCTCCATGAGCATTAAGCAGGGCAGCTACCTCAGCCGCCAAGTGCTTTTTATGGTCAGGGTGGTTAGAGTTAGCAATTACTGGAAGGCATGGTCTAGCCCACTCAGTAATCTCCTGCCCCATAACCTGGGGAACTTGAAGCTTGATACGGCTATCGTTTTCTGGGTCGTCAACGTCAGCGCAGATACCTTGATAGATACCGTAGAACTTTAACTCATCCATTAATTAGCTTTCTTTTGCAATCTTGTAGTAATCGTTTGAGGTCTTCTTTTCTCTACAAACGTCACCTTTTTAACAGGTGCTGTTGTTTTCCATAAAGAAGGGGCTCTAACACCAGCCACTGGTTTTGCTCTGTTTCCTATCTTACCAAAGCTTACCGTATTACGTTTATTTGATACAACGTTATTTTTTATTATTTTAGACTTTGGAACCACTTTAGTTTGTTTAATTCCAGGGTCAATTTTTCTTATCTTAGTTGATGGTGGCACTGATACCAAAGACCCGCCAAAACTTACAGCTTTACCTAAAGAGTCTGTACCTAGAGATAACTCAGTTACATAAGAAAATACGTTAGTTTCTGTTTCAATGAACTTATGCTGAGTACTAAGGATTACCCAGTAACCGCTGTAAGTAGAGCCAATGCCTTCTAGGTATACAGGCATGTTAGGTCGTAGGTCTGGTTCTCCAAGAGCAATAGCAGAAGCTCTATATGGAAAAGAGGCACGTAGGTCTGCCGCTTCGGCTTCATACGCAGCTATCTCAGCATTAGGAGCAACAATTGCTGTATTAAAACGGTCAAACATTTCAAATTGAGTTATAGCTTTTGTTTTAGCAGGTCGCTTTTGTTTAGTAATAGATATTGGAGACTTTGCTAGTCTGTCCACTCCCTGCACTGCATGAGCAGCCTTCATGTCGTCCCCATCAAATGATATTGACTCACTAATAATGGGTTTGAAGCTGTACAGGTTAGACCCATCAGTGCTGCTTTCGTCTCTCATTACAAGTGTAGAAGCTTCACTTCTATAGTTTTTAAAGTCTTCCATCATAGGTTCAAAGTAAATCTCTGTGTTTTGGGTTCTAATTGTGTAACCAATTTGTTTAGCTAGTCGTACCAACATCTGCCAATCGGTACTTCCAGTGTGTGAAATTTGTTCAAAAACACGTGGGTGAGGCACCCCGTAATAAGTAAGCCCGTGCTTTGAAGCAAGGTCTCTAACCACCTGGTCAGCTGTGTGGTCCCTATAAACTTTTTGAGAAGCTTGCTTTAAAGGAAAAGAACCACCAATTAAAACAACTTCTGTAAATGCAGTTCCAGGAGTTCTATTAGGTTCAATGTGATGAATGTACCCGTAAAAATTTCTTCTAGAGGTTGCTCCCTTAATGCTAACAGATACGGGTGACCCTGGTTTTACAACGTCGTAGTCAACATCCCAATCTCTAAACATGATGCTCATCATTTCATGCTCATAGTTTTTTTGATACAAAGTAGCGCTGTATACTCTTTTAGGAAAATCTACAGAGTCTTCAAAGTTAACTGAGATATAACTAAACACTAGGAATCCTAAGTATTGTTCCAGTTGGAATGTTTGTAAAGTCTTTTATCTCTGGATTAAACTCAGCAATTACCCACCAAAACGATGGAGTTTTGTAGTACTTATAAGCTAGGGTATCTAACCTTTCACCGTCCAAATAATAATGTGAAGCGTATGTAACTACGCCTAAGTCAGTCATTGTGTAAAAAACAGTTGGGTTCTCATCCCCGTTTTCTTTTGTTGAAAAGAAATCAATAAGAGAGTACTCGTACCTAGAACCTGAATAAATAGTCACAACGCCTCCTAGATAATTGTAGAACCAGCAAAACAGTCAACACTAAAGCTAACTGAGGTACGGATAGGAATCATTTCTTCTGTAAACATCGTATGGCTAATAGACAGGTTTGTAATCCAACCAACATAAGAAAGCGCTGTCTTTGCGTTTTCTCCAAATCTAAAAGCTAATAAAGTTGGAGACAAGAATCCAATATCCGCGGTCTCTTTACCTAAAAGAGTTTTCCACGAACCCGCGTTTGTACCTGTTCCATTAATACATTTAAATAGGTATTCTAAATCAGCCATAGTTCCATATGTATGTAGGTCATAAAGCTTTTTAACCTTAGACTCTGTTGCTGAACCTTCAACATCTAATCCGTATTTATACTGTTTTAATAGTTCTTTGCTGTAAGTTGGGTAAGCAACTCTAGAGCCTTTTTCAGCTCCACCATTAGCAGCACGATTAAACAACGCAAAATCATTAACTCTATCTAAAATAATAGTAAAAGATAAAGACTCTTGTCCAGGAAACGCTCCAGCCACACCGCGTAAACGGTCAGCATTAGATGGAGTTACATCCATGTTTCGAGCAACAGATACTTGAATCTGGTCTGGATTCCATAAGAATTGAAAACCATATTTACCGTATGCATTTTCAGGAATCTTGTCTTTATCTTTTGAGCCAAGTTTAGCGACTTTATCTTCGGAGTATTTCTCCTCAACAGCGTCGCCAGCATTCTGCACGTTACCAGAACTGTCCACACTAGATACGCCTGCACCAGTGTCGTAAAACCAAATAGCTCCTCTGCGGTATCTATGCATGCTAGCTAAGTCTTGACTAAAAACGGTTTCGTAACCAACTACCTCTACAGCTCTTACTGGAAGGCTTGCAGCGCAAGGCGGTAAGTTCCAATTAGTATCTAGGTCAGGACGAGACTTGCGATTTCTCGCAGTTATAGTTGAGCCTCTTGTATTTTTGTTTTTTGGTGGGTCCTGTTTTATTTTAGTTACAGGGTCTTTTATGGTTGTGTTTCCTCTAGGTTGCGCAGGCCCAGCTGGGGACGGGTTAGTGTTAATACCAGGGTTTTGACCAAAGCGTTGGTAGCCTCTACCAACGCTTGCACCAACATTAGGTGGCTTTGGTGCTACAGCAGAAGTTTTTTTATTTGGAGTCGGTCTTTTAAATAGTCCAGCCATTAGAATTTAGCCGCCTTTGAAATAGTATCTTGACTTGATAAAGCTGCCTTCAGAGCTGCAGCAGTATCGTTAGGGTTAGTACTTCCATCAATCTTAATTTGAACTCCCCCATAGTTATAGGTGTGACCAGTAGACGCGCTTGAGCTCTTATTGAACTCTCCCATATTTTTTGTTAAATCAGCTAGCAAAGTTTTTGTACTTTCTTTTTCTCTTTCCATCAAAGAGCGCAAAGTTACTCTTCCGCTGCTTTCGCTGTTTCCGTTATTAAACACTGTTGAGCTACTACCAGGTTTAAAGTCAACATCATACTTAGAGCTAGAGCCTGCAAACTTGTAGTTACTATTTTTTCCTTCTCCATGTACCCAAGCAGATTTATTTACTGCAGCAAGGATTGCATCTTTATCGGCACCCTTGCGAAGTGCTTCAACAATTGCAGAGTAACCACGTTCATCTGCCCTGTTTCCTGTAAGAGTTTTTACAGCAGCGTCAATACCTTGGTCCCAGTTTTGATATCTTTGAACAAGTTTATTCTTCTCGCTCATAGGGCCAGAGCCTGGGAGTTTCAAACTTGTATTTAATGGATTAAATCTAGCTCCGTGGTTTCCGTTGTTTGAAAAGTGTCCACCCTCAAATCTAGCCCAGGTCTTTAGAGCATCAATAGAGTCTTGTTTTTCTGGGGCACCCAAAGCTCTTAGCATTGCTTTAGCCCAATCTTCTGGGCTAGATTTATCCCCTAGTCCATATCCCCCAGCTTTTACGCCACCGCCACCAGCACGGAACGGGTAGTTTGCTAGCTCGTGGTTAGGAACAATCTTTCCGTCAGTCTTAGGAACAAAGAGCTCAGGTCCACGCTCACCTACAATGTACGGAGACTTTCCTGCTACGGGTCCACCCTCGGCTTTAAACAATCCTCCAAGAGCACTGACAACTCCAGCTGGGCCAGCAAATGCAAAGTTTCCAGCACTTGCAATAGTGTCTGCAAATCCTTTAAAGAGCCCGCTTAGCTTTAGTACTCCAGTAATTCTATCAAAAAGATTTACAATTCCAGTTATAGTTTTAATAACATTGTTAGCTTGAGTAAACCCAGCAGCGTTAGCATCAGCTGTTTGACCAAGCGTTTTAGATGCTTCTGCAGTTCTATTAGACAAAGATGATACAGCGGCAGTAGTAGCACCAGCTTGTTCAGCTGCTCGTTTACCTTCCGCACCGCTCTTGATGGCTCCGCCACCAGTACGAGCTTTAAAGATAAGACCATCCTCTACTTGCTTACGAAGTAGTGGGTCATTGCCAAAGTACTGGTCAAGCATAGAAGCAAGAGCATTACCAGGCTGTAAAGAGATACGAACATCTTCTACGCTAAGGGCAGCTCCACCAATTTTTTCACGGTTAAGCTTGCGCCAAATCTCATCAATGATTTGTGGCATAGGTTTCATAGAACCATCTTCACCACGAATCTTGATACCAATACCGCGAAGCATGTTAACGTTACGCGCTTGCTGCATAGCTCCGTAGGCACGTGTGGAACCTTCAAGTCCAATACCAGGAGTAAGGTTAGACATAGCAGCATTGCCCATCATCATCTGTTGCATGTTAGGTCCAGACAAACCGTACTGAGCTGCTGTAGCGTAAGCATTAACCGCATCAAATTTATTAGTTGCAGTTCCACCAGCCATCAGTTGCTCTGCAGCAATACGTGCGCCAGCTCTTCCTGGGTCACCCTTACCTATACCAAGGCGACTAAAGATACTTCCACTACCAGCAGTTGCGTTAGGAGCTTGCTGGTAAAAAACCATACGACTAAGAGCAAGCTGATAATCAACAGACTCTTTTGTACCAGGCATTGCCTGCATACCACCAAGTGCTCCCGCAGCCATGGCAGCTCGATAATCACCCCCGCCACCCGAAGGTGTTCTTCCAGTTGGTGGTGGCGCTGCATAGGTTGGATTAACGTAAGGTTGTAAAGCATTCTGCTGAAAAACTAGGCCTGTATTACCGCTTGTTGTTCCCTGGTAATTAACAACACCGTCAGCGTCAACGCTAAATTTTGGGTATGGCGCTACTTGGTTAGTAGCTCCCCCAGCAGTTGAACCGAATTTAGAGGTGGCTCCGCCTAAGGTGTTTACCCATCCGCTAGTGTCTTGTTTAAGACCCTGCATCTGTTGTCTTAACTGGGATATACCTGATGCAATATCAGAGATAACCGAGCCAGCTTTACCGCTTGGTAAATTAAGCAACTGCCTTACCTCCTAACCGTTCTCTTAGAGCGCTCCATCCAGTTAGCTCTTTCTCTAACTGATAGTGCACGTATGTCTGAAAGTGTCCAACCCGTAAAAGTTCTTGTGAGAACTTCAAACTGGTCTAACAGTTCTTCGTAATCAGCTTCGCTATAGACGAAACAAATCTAACAAGGACAGTGGTAGGAAGATTTCTTCTCCACATGCCTTACAAGCCTTGGTCACCTCCCCAAGGCGAGGGCCTGGGTTGCGCTTAAGGATTTCATCTACAATTCTGTTTCTGTCAGCCATGCCTAAAGACAAAGCTGTTCCTGAACCTACTGATGGGTATCCGTCTAGTGAAACAATGCATCCAGATAGTAGTAAGGTATTAAGCTCAGCTGGAGTCTTGTCATAGTTCTCCATCAATCGCTTTTGTGTAATACCGTTAGGTAGAGCTACGGTAACTACCCCAGACTTTGTTTCCATATCCCATGTTCTATCTTCTACTGCATCTTTTAAATAAGTAGTTGGAACATCAGATGATAAATCTAGGGTTGTAGTGTGCTCATCTGAACAGTGGCTACAACGAACCATTAGTTCAGTAGTTTGACCAAAAGTTACTCGTCGAACACCTAGAAGGATTGCATCTCTGTCTCCAGACAGCAATGTGTCTAAGTCATCGTTAGTAGCTTTGTTAGGTCCAATCTTTACTAAACCTCTTGCTAAAAGAACATTAAGAGCTTTGCCTGAAGAACCAGCTTTAGCCACTGCCTCTTCATCCGCTCCAGTAAGTTCTCTAACCTCTGCTGTCATGTGAAGCTCCCCATTTTGGTCAATATGACCTCCTGGAAGTTTTACTTCTGACTCTGAAGGTGCCCGCGTCTTAATGACCGCCGCGGGCTCCTCCATTGCCTGAGCTGCAAATTGTTCGATTAGCTGTGCATCTGTAATGATTTCTGCCATATTATTCTCCTTTTAGTTTTTAATGCTTTTATTATACTGGTCGGTAAGAAGGACGACCACTGCCGCCACCGCTGCTACCGCCGCTGCTACCGCTAGAACCTGTACTTGAACCCGTTGTTCCAATTCCACCTTGTGTATATGAAACTGACAAACCTTCGTGTACAACTGACATAGATTCAAAAAGAATCGCTCCGTCAGCAGCATTTAGGTCTGTGTAGTTAAGTGTAGAAATCCAAGCGTTGTGAACTTTAAAGACCATCTTTTCAACGTTCTTATCGCTTGCACCTGGACCGCTTAGGTGGTCCATTACATAGATATTAATATCTACACGGAAGCTCTTTGCGTTAGTAGCGGTACGAAGACCTTCTCCTGACACTGCGCCAAAAAGACCGCGCATCCATGTTTGAGCTTGGTCGTTACCGTAGATAACTCCACGCTGGAAAGTGATAGGTGTGAATGTGGTCATACCAGGAATCTGATGAACAGTGGTGTTGTAGCCGCCTTCACGATACTGGATAGATTGGGTATTAATGCTTAGACCAGAAATCTGGCTGAAGCCACCAATCCAACCTTCAGACTTACCTGTGGTAGGAAGCTTTGCACTGTTTTGATTAAGGATTCGCTTATCAAATACATCTTGTCCCTTATGTGGCACAAAGTCCGCGTAAAACCTAAACGAACGAAGTGGGTCAGACGCTAATGTAGAGAAGCGATTTATGATACTAGCTTGATTTGGCATTTATTGGGTCTCCTTTACGCCACAGTAACGGTGGTTCCACCGTCAAACTGACCAATTTTAATTACAATGAATTCCGCTGGACGCTGCAAAGCAACACCAACTTCAATATGCACTTCTCCATTGTCAATCAAATACTGAGGATTGTTTTCCCCATCGATTTTAATGAAGAACGCTGAGTCAGGAGTTGCGCCACGAAGGCCGCCTTCTGCCCAAAATGCTGTTAAGAACCCTTCAAGAGTTGCATCAATTCGACGCCATAGAGCTTCGTCATTTGGCTCAAAGATTGCAAATTGTGTTAGGTCTGTAAGAGACTTACGTAGGTAGATAAGTGTGCGACGTACTGGTACGTACTTATCCACGTAACCAGCCTTAAGAGTACGTGCGCCCATAACTACATAGCCGTTACCAGGTACAAACTTAATTGCATTTACTGGAGCAGCAGCTGAGTTAAGAGCGTCAAGGTTTGCATTTGTAAGCTGACGAGCAGAAACAACGCCAGCAAGACGAGCCTGCAAACCAGCAGGAGCTTTGAAAACTCCACGTACTGAATCAGTTGCAGCAATTAATCCAGCTACAGCAGCTCCAGCACCAACAGTTTTTGTTAAACCAGCTGCTGAGCCAATAGTGACTGTTGGGTCTGCAATTACTAATGCTGGGTAGTAAACAGCTGCAAGTGAAGAAGGTGTATAGGTAGCAGCAAGCGCTAGCTGTGTAGCTGGGGTGGTATCTTGACCATCGATTACTACAAACACATCTTCACGGCTAGCCGCATAGTTAATCAAAATATTTACAGTAGCTGCTGCAGTTACTCCTGGAGCGTTAAGTACCAAAGATTGTAGAACGGTATCTAAGGTAGCTGCTGCAGTTGAGTAGTCAGACCCAGCAATTGCATTTCCATTTGAACCTGATGCTAGTGCTTGGTTGGTTACTACTGCTGGGTTACGTGTAGCTCCTGTGTTACCTGAGTTAAGGTCAGTTAGTCTTACATACTGTGAGGAAGCGTTTACAGATGTAATTGCGTAACGGTTATCAGAAAGTGTCATGCTAAGGTCTGTAAAACGCTCAACAACGTTAGAGTCTGTTGTTCCACCAGCGTACACAATTAAATCAAAATAACCTGTAGTAATAGAGTTAACAATACTAACGTTTAGGTTATTTCCCCATGCACCTGGGCTGTTAGCTGCAATTGTTAATGTTGCTGACGGGCTTACAGCACGGTCATTTAATGAACGTGTTGCTAAAACTGCAGCGTTTGCTGCACGTACAATGTACGCTTGGTTTCCACCGTTTGAGAAATACATATAGACACCAAGTGGCAAGTCGTTGCTTGCTACTGAGTTCCAAGAACCAAATGCTGCAACATACTGGCTCCAAGATGTTACTAGAGTTGGAACACCAACTGGACCTCTATCAGCTGCACCAATAAAGGCAGCAACAGAGTCTGAGTTAGCTCCAACAACTGGTTGAATAGGGTTTAGTGTCTCTTCGACGTATACCCCTGGGCGTTGAAATGCCATTAGATAATCTCCTTTAAGTTAGACAGAATGAACATGTGTTACAAGATTTCGTAGACGGAAGGGATATACGAATTGTTTTGAGGAAGGTTAATAATAATTTCCTCAACAGTAGATAGCTTTTTAGCAGCTACTGATGGGGTCATTTCACTAACCACTCGTACTGTGTAAACGTTACGAAGAGTACGGCGATTACCTGTTTCACCGTCTACTGCATCACGTTTTACAAATCCATCTACGAACATAGAACGATAGCCAATTTCTGTGCCAAGTTCATTTGGCACAGCTATCTTTCCGTATTTAGATGGAAACTTATTAAACATCTGATAAAGCAAAGCTCTATCATGGCGAGGATTACGAGCGTATGTTGTTACTTGATACACAAGGTCGTAAGCAACTGGTATCTCATATACATAGGTAAACCCAGCTTCTGGAGCCACTGTTCCCCTATTATCAGTGTCGTATAGGTAGCCAGAGTTTTGGCGGTCATTTGCAGGGATTACATCAATAAGGTCAATTGTTACAAACGGGAATTCTTGTGCACGTACTTCAACATCAGGGTATCCAAACCACACCTTTACTGGGCGTTCGGCGTTTTTTTCGTCCCCTACAAGCATGCCTTGAACATGGCTTTTTAAAGCCAGGTCTTCAGCAACAATAAACGGGTTACCCATTAGAACACCTCAGCTTCCATGACGATTTGGTCTAACACTTCTCCACCTAAAATGGCTGAAGCAACACCCTCTGTGCGATACATGAACTTTCTTAACACGCTCTTAGGAGGGGTTTGAGAATTGCCGTACTCTAAATCTTGGATTCTTTTATCCATGTTTTCTGGATAATCTATATTTAAACTGCCGTTACTTAAAACAACGGAAAGGGAACGAGCCACATCAGCAGGCCATCCTGCAGCTACTGCCAGGTCTCGAAGCTCCAAAGTAAGCTCTTTGGCAGCAGACTCAGCGTAAAGAGTAGCGAGCTCTTCAGAACTATTTATGTCTTTTTGCACGAAGCTTCTTCCCTACAAGATACGATGCTAAAGCTCCAGTCCACACTATACGACTGGCAATTTCTCCAGGGATGTTTTCTGTTATCTGCTCGCGGAATTCGATATCAGACGCTTTGTCTATTTTCTTATTCTCGGGCATGACATCTCCATAGAGTTAGCAAGGTACATCGCAAGGGTGAAGCTTTGAGTCCCGCATGGACTCAGTACTAGGATAAAGCACAAAGGGGCCTTTCGGCCCCTAAGCGATTACTTCTTTTTCTCTCGTTTGTCCTCAGCCTTTTCGCCCTTCTTGCCTTCCTTGGCTTCATGGGCTTTTTCCTTGGACTTAATCTTCTTAATAATTGCATCGTCTTTCTTACGGTCTTCAGCAATTGTGGCTGGCTTCTTCTTCTTGCCGTGAGCCTTGTCAGCCTTTTCAAACTTAGCTTTCTCTTCCTTATCGGTAAGACCAGCTTTCTTAAGCAAGCGGGAGTCCATCTTCTCGTCCTTAGACTTAGTGTACTTGCCCTTCATAAATGATGGTGTAGCCATTACATGCCTTTCTTTCGTACCATAGAAGACTTCTTAGCCTTTGCAGGCGCAGCCTTCTTAGCAAACTTCTTGTTAGCGTCCTTTAGGGACTTCATTCCGTGCTTATCTTTTGGCTTACCGCAGCCGCAGGTAGCACACATTACTTCTTCTTCTTTCGTAGGGCAGCAAAGTCAGAGCCTTCTAGCTTGCCGTCTTTATCAACATCAAGTTTCTTCTGCTTTGGAGACATGCCCTTTGGAGCCGCCTTCTTAGCGACCTTCTTAGCAGCCTTCTTCTTTCCCATACATCCACATGTAGCACACATATTACTTGCTCGCTTTCTTTGGTTTGGAGACCTTCTTTTTGCCAGAACCTGCAGGAACGCAGTTCGGAACTTTCTTGCCACCTTTGTTTTTCATACCTACTTGGACGTATCCATCCCAGCAAGGGTTAGTATCTTTAGCCATATTAATCCGCAATCACCTTTGACCATAGAACAGCTATAGCATTTGCAGATGTTCCTGCAGAAGAAATAGCGTATAACTTATCACCAGCGTTTAGCCACACCTGTGTAGTAGCGGTTGACTTAGGTACCTTTAATCCAAGACTACTGCCAGAGGTAGCTATATCTATATCCCCAATATAAATAGGGTTGTTGTCATCATTAAAGATTAAAACAGCAGTGGGAGGGCACTTCTTTGGGATTTCACAGATAAGCGTAGGACTTGTTCCTACGGTGAACACATCATGAATAACAGCCATGTAGACTCCTTAGTTAGCGTACTGAGCAAATTGAGGGTCGTTGACCATCTCTTCAGGCATCAGCTGAATACATTCTACGCTGAGGATGGTAAATCTGTCAGCAACAATTCCGCGCTCTTGGATAGCATATGGGCGGTATACCTGACCACGCCAGACCACACGGTCACGGTTGTTGATATCTGGGCGGATAATAATGTTAGGTGCAAACTTCTGTACGTCTTCAATGTTGAAAGTTAGGTGCAAAGTGTCTGAGTTATAGAAACCCACTGCTGAAGTCCTAGCCTCACCTTGCTTGATGACGGCTCTTACTACTGGGACTGAGTATGGGCCAGTCCAAACCTTGCCACCTACAGAGGATGTAATATCCTGACCAACGTCATAGATGGGGTCTAGTTCTGTATTGACCGAATCAAAAACCCACCAGTCAGCATTTGTTCCTACTGGATGTTTTAGGTCTGTGTCAACGCCTTTAAGGATGGCGGTAGTCTCAAAGTCTGCGTCAAATCTACCGCCTGGCTTATGAGCTCTCATTAGACTCCCTGTTTGTAGAACTCTAGGTTACTAAGTAATCGTTCATCTGTAGGGCTAAGCTCCACTGCCTTTTGTCCAAACTCCAAAGCCTTTTCTCTTTCACCTAGCCAATACGCACATACTGCAGCTAGGTCATATGGAATATGGCCCCAGGCAAATGCTTCATTTAAATAATCTAATTGACGTTCTTTAATATTGATTGCCTTCTTACAGAGCGTGTAGCACTCTGACATGCGGCCTTTATCGTAATGGAACTGGGCTAGCTCAACATAGGCTTCACGTTTGCCAGGCTCTTCCTGCATAGCTAGCTTCCACCACTTAAGCTTCTCGTCCTCATCAATAGAGCACTTAGCTATATAACGCATAGATGCTGCACGTTCTGCTTTCCATACAGCTTTAGGTAGAGATAGGTGTCGTTCAAACTGAGCTTTAGCTTCTTCTAAGCGACCATGGAAGAACAGTTCACGAGCGTAGTAGTAGGCGTTACGGTCGTTGTGTGGGTCTTCTTCTATCGATAGTTTGAGTAGTGGAAGGTACTGACTGCGAGATTTACTGTCATCCGCCTTGTGCCACAGCCCTAGTTGAGACCAATACTCTTTTTCTTCTAAGCGGTCTGTGTATAGACACTCGTGTACAGGATGTACCCAACGGTAACCGTGACGAGCGTGAATCTTGTCACCACCAAATACTAATCCAGGAGAGCCATCTGGGTTAAAGTTCCATGTGTAGTTGTATCGAATACGGGTAGTTCCCTTAGGAGCTTTCTCTATCTCCTTACGCCAGTTTGGGGCTAAGAGCTCATCCATATCCAAAGAGATGCATATATCAATATCATCTGGGAGTAGGGCAAGAGCCGCATTTCTAGCATCATCAAACCGCCATGGTCGTACGCTTATTACATGTACGTTGATTCCTAAGGCACGTGCTTTTTCAACTGTGCCATCTATAGAACCAGTATCAGCAATCATTAGGTAGTCAGCGTCTTTGCAAGACTCATACCAGCGTTCTACAAACTGCTCTTCATTGAGGGCGATAGTGTATACGGCTATTTTCATACGCTTATTATACTCCTAAAAAAGAAAAGCCCCACCAGTCCCGTAGGACGGTGGGGAACTAATCTTAATTATTAAGCTAGTGTTGCAAACTCTAGACGACCGTAGATGGTTGTTCCACCATCTGGTGAGTAGAATACAAGAACTGACTTGTTTGTACCTGATGCAATAGTAGGGGCTGAGCCGCCATCCCAAGTAACACCATTGAAAGCCACAGCGTTAGCGCCACGGTTTGCAACTTCTACTTGCCAACGTGTTCCATATCCTGATGGCACACCAGTGAAGGTTACTGTTACAGCACCTACTGGGTTAGCAATACGGATAAATGAACCGTTTGTTGGATTGATAGATACAGCGCCTGTCTGTCCTACAAGATTTTGAAGACGGCCTGTAACCCCCACATTGATGTAGGCATCGTTAGACTGTGCCAACACCGTTGGCTGTGAGGAAATTGCCATTACTTGCTCGCTTTCTTAGCAGGTTTGTCTTCTTCTTCTTCTTCTTCTGGAGCTTCTACTGCTTTTGGTGCATCTGGGTCATCAAACCCAGCGCCATTCCAAAGAGCCTTAGCTGCTTCTGGAGTTGAAGGTGGGAACCATACGCCGTTAGCGCGGGTCCAATCACGTGATGGTTCTGGGTTCAGACCATCGATATTAACTACCTCAAATAACTGACCTAGTGCTCCTAGGTCAGCCTCTGAGTTTGCAACCATTACCTGAGTAATGATGTCGTTATCAACGAATGCGTATTTTGCCATTATCTATCTCCTTAGAGTACTGCCTTGTCGAACCAGCGAATCATAGCAAAGCCATCTGCGCCGTTTCCACCAAAGCTCTGGTATCCGAAGTACTGGCAACCGTTAAGGTCAACGTCAACGACGTCTCCAGCATCCATGTATAGGTACTCCCATGTCACATCAAAGAATGATGCTTCTGCAGGAGCTGCAAGTGTCTGCCAGTAACCAGATGTAGCACCTGTTGGTCCAAGGAAGGTAATTGTGTTAGTACCTGAGAACACGATGTCAAATGGAGGGCGGTCTTCGCGTAGGATGACGTTGCTCTGGTTCTTCCAGCGAACTGTTGGACGTACACGCTTTGGTAGACCAGTGAACTGTGCAGATGTAACACCGCCAGGAGCAGTTGTTAGACGTGCAGCCACACCAGGGAATACTAGCGCAATACGTGGAAGGATTGGGAATGACTGCCATGAAGTTGTAACCTTGGCATTACCTGTATCCTGAATAACTGTACGTAGAACGTTTGAACCGTAGAAGCCAGCCTGTGCTGAGATGTTGGTTACTGCGTTGTAAACTGGATTCCACTTAAAGAATTCAGATGTAATTGCTTCGTAGTTAACCGCTACCTGTGCAGAGTTGTGTGTAAGAAGTGTCTGTGGAGTGTTAGTCCAGTTAGAACCACCACCACCGCCACCTGCTCCAGTGTTCTGGATAGCATCAAGACCACGTGCGTAGTAATCCTGTGTAGTAGAAGCTTGGGTTGAAATCCATGTTGGAGCACCCTTACCGCCACCGTTCTGTCCCATACCAGGTGTTGCCTGTGTCTGAGAGTTAGACGCGTTCCATCCCGCACCACCACCGCCACCACCAAGTGGTAGACCTAGAGGTGAGCCTGAGTTAAGACCATTAAGTAGAACACCAGTACCACCATCGCCTGCGCGACCCATAACGTGTCCTGTACCAGTTGTAGTTGTGTGCCATACAGCAAAGCCACCTTGGTGACCACGCATAGGCCAAATCTGCTGTGAAGAACCAGCTGTTGTACGGTACTGGTCAACTGAGTTAGAGCTTGATACAGGTGTTCCGTACATAATTGCTGGTTGACCCACTGAGCCTGCGCCCGCACCGCCACCTGCAAGTGTTGTGAATGTTGAAGAACCCTGAGCTGCGTGTCCACCGTTGTTACCGCCCTGAAGACCATACTGCCAGTGACGAGAGTTAGTGTTCCAAGTACCACCACCTCCACCGCCTTCTGCAGATAGAGTTCCAAGTGAGTTAACAATTGGGGTTAGACCAGCCTGTCCTGCGTAGAAGAAGTTGACGTTATCAACCTTCTTGTATGTAGTTGCAACCGCTGCTGGCTCTAGCTGTGGAGCAAGGATGTGGTATTCAGAAACAGTACCAGTTGCAGATTGTGCACCCTGGAAGTTCAAGATACCAAACTTAGCAAAACGTGCTGCTGTAGGTGCGGCAACGCCGTTAACTGCTACACGTACTGGGTAAGTAACTGATGGCATCTGCTGTGTAGCTGTTGCTACACCAGAGATTGGAATAAAGACGTTGTTACCTTCTGTACGAAGGATTGAGTTGTAATCAGCATCGAAGTACTCAATGTACGCACGAGTTGGGCGGTACTGGTTAGCTGTACCTGTAGCAACTACGAACGCAGAACCTGAGTACTGTACTCCAGGAGTAACGCGAACAAAGCGGTGTGAAGTTTCAAGGTTTGCACCGTTTGTTGAGTTAGTCTGCATGAGCATTGACTGAGCCTCACGGTAGACTGGCATACGCCATGTAGTAGCTGTGTTACCAGCTTCAAGCTGTAGGTTGTCAATCCAGAAGTTAACTGATGGCTGCTGGAAGACGATTACAGGGTGAATAAACTGTGGTGTTGAACCCCACTGGTATGTACCGTTAGCAAGAGCTGAAGCAATAGCTGGTGTTGAGAATGTTGCTGAAAGACGGCGCCATCCGTTCTGACCAACAGTTACGTTAGAACCAAGCATCTGAACACCAGATGGGTTACCGAATGTAAGGCTTGTACCTGATAGAGGTGCGTTAGTAGCTAGAGACAAGGTTACGCTTGTTCCAACAAGGTTAGATACAACAGTGTTTGACTGAATACCAGAGCCTGTTACAGCCATACCAATCAAGATACCTGTAGCGTTATCAACAGTAATTACTGTTGCGCCGTTTGAACCTGTACCGCTAGCTGTGAAAGCTCCACCGTAGTTAGTCAATGTAGCAGGGATTGTCTGGCGTACGAAGAATCCGTTAGCCTGACCAGCATCGATTGAGTTAGTTGTACCAGAGTTAGAACCGCCAAGGTATGAAGTGCTTGAGATAGCATTCCATGAAGCTCCTGCAGAACGAATCTGGAAGAGGATTGGGGTTGATGTGCTGATATTTACGTTAGTTGAAATATAAGCAGTCATTGTATATGTCTGACCTGGGATGTAAGGAACACCCTGGAAGCTTGTAGATGTCTGGGTACCGTTAGATGTTGTGGTTGAGTTCATTGTTGAGAACTGAATCCATGTAGGTGCACCAGCAGATGTTGATGAGCTTGTACCAGCGATAAGGCCGTTGATACCAAACGCACCAGAGTAAGAAATTGTTACTGTCTGATTAGTCTGGTTTGAAGTTGCTGCAGCAGATACTGTAATTGACGTTAAGCTATCAACGCTAAGAACAACTGTACCTGAAGCAAACATGTTACCAACAATGTACATGTTTGGATAAATATTAAGAGTAGAGTCTACTGTAACTGTTGTTGAGTTAAGTACAGTGCTAATTACCTTGCTGTATCCACCAACCATTTCTGGAAGCTTTGTAGGAACACCAGCGTTTGTGATTGAGAATGAAGACAACGCAGTACCATACTGACGAATATAGTTGTTAGTAAGGATAGCTGCTTCTTCAAGCTGCGCTACTTCTGGCTGCATGATGTTGTTAGAAAGATTTGTAAAGTATGGGCTACCAGCAGTGTTACCTGTCTGTGGGTTAGTTGTAATGTCTGAACCCGCAGAAGATATGTTGTAGAAGTATACGTTAGATGGACGAACTACTGTTGAGCCCTGTCCAATACCTACAACTGTTGCCACAGTACCTGTGTTAGCTACAGAAAGAGTAACGGTGTTTCCTGAGATAGAAACAATCTGAGCGTTAGTACCAAGGTTAGTACCTGTCACAAACTGACCAGTCGCTAGACCAGATGCGTTTGGATATACAGTAATAGCAGACTGACCTGAGATACCTGTTGCTGAACGGTAGTAGGTTGCTGCATCCCATGAGTTAATGTTGTAATCAAAATCAGAGTTAACTAAGAGGTTAGCGATTGTAATGTTACCGAATACGGTAGCAGAACCGTTACCACCAGGAAGTGTGTTAGTTGTATCAGCAGCGCCGTTAATAGCACCCTGACCACCCTGTCCACCTGCACCGATTGTTACGTTGTAAGTTGTAAGAGGTGTGACAGAAAGGTTCTTTACGATTACCTGTCCACCAGCGCCACCGCCACCAGCGATATCTTGTGAACCGCCGCCGCCTCCGCCGCCTGCTCCTACGAGAATAATTTGTGCGCTTGTTACGCCCGCAGGCGCAGTCCAGGTACCACTGGCTGTAAAAGTGGCCTCATTGATGAACAAGCGACCCGAATTGTCATTCGGGAAGACGATAAAGTCTTTACTTGAGGAAATTGCCATTGATAGTTACCTGTCCTTTTCTTAATTAAGAAATCAATACGCCAGAGATTAAGAAGTCAACAGCTGACGCCTGGTCTGCTGTTACTGTAATCGTCTCCGCTGCGTTTAATACGGTGCGAGCATCAAAGTTTACAGTACCGTTTGCTGGAACCTGTAGACCTGTGCAAAATGAAACTCCTCCAGTAAGGACTGTTACCGTACGGGTAGCAGCGGTCTTGTTTGAAAGAATGATGTTAGTGATGATTGCTGTGTTAGAAGCTGGGATTGTATAGGCACTTGCATCTGAAGTACCAGCTGTACCCGCTCTAAATCGTGTTACTGTTGTTGGCATTACGCTAGTACTCCTATATACGCTAGATTGGTTAGATTAGCTGCTTCTGCTTGAATAGCCGCTACCTTGTTATTTCCCGCAGTGTTGACTGCAGAAACCTGTGTTGTGCCTGCGGTATTAACAGCAGTAACCTGTGTTGTACCAGCAGTAGTGATTGCTGTTACGCGGTCAGCGGTTGCAGCAACAATGTCATTGACGCCCAGAAGGGTGCCTAAAGTTTCAAGTGTCTTTGCGACGTAGATTAGCTCTTGTGCTGTATAGGTACTAGCTGCAAGGCTGGTTGTGATTTCCGATTTAACGGAATCAATCTGCGTAGCTAAGGATGTATAATCAGGCATTCTATATTTACCTACCTTCCGAGGTTATTAAAAGTATAGCGTTTTTTAAAAAAGGGGCACTGTAAACCTTTAACATTATGCCTGTGCCTCAATCCATGAGATACGAGCTGAAATGTTGGCGGTTGCAGCTCCGATATTGGTCGCTGTTAGGACCAAAACGTCTGGGCCGTTAGGGTATGAAGGGCTTGAGACGTTTCCATCGCCAGAGATAATTGAGTTACCAAGGTCGCGGACGGTACGAAGGTCGTAGTTAGAGACGTTGTAGTTAGTACCACCACCGCCGTTTTCAGTAAAGAATGAGGCTACAGAGTCTCCACCAAGGACACGTCCAGAGGCTGCCTGAACGTTACCCGCTCCAGGACCTGAGTTATCAAAGTAGATAACCTGAGCCAAAGAACCAGAACCAACAAGGTCACGGCTCCAGTCATCAGGAAGTCCGATAAAGCCCGAACGTGGGGTGAAGGTAATGGTTCCAGATACTGTTCCACTGTTAGGAACAGATAGGCTGATGATGTTAGCTGTTACAGAGGAAATCTGAGCTCCAGCGCCAATACCAGTTCCTGATACCAACATACCTGGGATGATACCTGTAGTACCAGTTGTATCAGCAATAGTGATAGTAATCTGACCAGAAGTACCAGTTACGGATGAACGGGTAGTTGTAAGGTTAGCTGGTGTGTAGGAGTTGTAAAGAATCTGTGCAGGGTTAAGAACTCCATCAATACGGAACTGTCCGTTTGTAGAAACACCGATAGAGTTAAGCTGAAGCTGCATGCGGTTAGCAAGCTCTCGAATACCAAAGTTACGAGCAATAGCGTTGTCTACCGATGGTGCCAAACGAATAGCAATCAGTGGGCGAGTAACACCAGGTGCCACATTAAGAAGCTTTGTCATACCACCAGTAAAGATGAAGTTAGCATCGTTATCAAAACGACCATCCATGATTACTGAAGAACCCCAGTGGCTGATGATAGGTGCGCAGTTTTGAGTAATAGACTGAACTGCAACCTGAGCATCTCCACCAACACCTGTAATAGATGAGTCTGGAGTAAATGTTACTGGAGTTGTAGTTCCAGAGTAAGTGAACGGTAGGTCTGGGTAAACCTGTGTAATAGACGCACGACGTTGCGCAAGATTAATCCTGTATCCGCCAGGTGCTGCATTGAATGCATCGATAGATGTATATCGCATAATTTCACAGTTCACTGCATCACGAACATAAATGAAGCCAGCAGGTGGGAACGCGCTAGCGTCTTCTACCCATAAGCTTAGGTCGTTAGGAGCAAGCTGAGCGCCAAGAGTTCCAGCAGCACCAGCAATCATCTTAGTAAAGATTGATGGGTCATTAGAAACCTCGTAGCGAGCAGGCAAGTTACCAGAGCGCTGGTATGCGCTGTTGTTAACGTTGTTCTGTGGCATACGGTGGCACCAGTAAATTTTTCCATTAGGACCACGCATACCGAAGCGGATAGTTCCAGCACCGTACCATGTGTAGTCGATGTAAATCATCTGCATACGACCCATGTCAAGCTTGTAACCTGAAGCGCCTGTACCATCAAACTTATCTTCGTTCCAAAGTTCTTGAGGGAATCGGTCAGACTGTGTAAGTAGGTAACGAGTACGAGTACCAGTAGCTCCGCGATAAGCAGGGGAGATATTCATAGAGGTTGCGCTGTTGATTGAAACAATCTTGTAAGAAGCACCCTTGATAACAATAGACTGACCCACTGTTAACTGCTTACGGAACTGAGTATTTAATCCAGTAACAAAGCTTGAATTCTTAGTTACGTTTACGCGACCAATACCCTCTTTTTCTGAATGTCGACGGCAAGCATAAATTTTCTGACCATCGTACTCAAAGTAGAAACCGTTCTGGTCATCATACATACCAGCACGTGTAACAGCGCCATACCACTTACGAGCATGGATGTAGACGTTAGTTCCTGCTGGGTTCCAGTCTACTGCAGGTAGTGCCTGTGTAAGAGTTACTGCGTACTCAAATGTATTAACGTCAATAATGCGAGTAACAGTAATATCATCGCCATTAAATGGGTTGTAAGCAAAGCGTGTTTTAACGCCTTCAATATCAATTTTCACGCCTGCCTGCATACCGTGGTCTTGTACAGTTTTAACTGTAACAATTGCTGGACCAACAGAACCACCATTGATAAATAGCTGCTCTACATCGTATACAGGAGTTAGCTGTGCACCTGTTGAAAACTGCATTCCCTTACCTGACTGGTAACGGAAGTAACGGCGGGTTTGACGAATAACTTGAGAACCCATTGAGTTAGTTGCAGTAGAAATAGAAACACCGCCGTCATATGGACGGTGTACAACGTATGAGTCGCCCTTAGTAAAGATAAGAGCTGTAGTAGGGACTGATACAGCGGACTGCTGACGAGACAATTGGAATTCCAAGCTTGTCTGTGTAGCAACTTTAGTTACCTGCCAGTTACCATCAATACTGTTAGTACCAGAAACAACGATAAGGTTTCCTGGAAATACTCCGTGTGGCTGGTCAAAGATAACTGTTACTGTTGATACTGGTGCAGCACCATCTGTAGTTGCTCTCCAACGATTAAGCGTGTTAACACCGCCAATTGGGAAGTTACCGCCAGGGATGTGAGCTCCATCAAAGATATCTCCACCGTAGATAGATGTAAGACTTCCAGATTGAATATCACCAGATACAGCTCCACGAGCTGTGTACTGGAAAGTGGTTGTTGAAGGAACAGCTGTTACAAGAGAGGTACCTTCTGCAAGATAGTTAAGTGTTTCCTGAACAGAAACAATCTGACCTGCAGATAGACCGTGAGGAAGAGCTGTTGTTACTGTAATAGTTGAACGAGGGCGAATACCATCACCAGTTACTGTAAGAACATCAAATGAGTTACCACCAGTACCCTTTGCAAAGAATGAAGGGTAGCCATTAGCTAAGAATAAAGACTCCCACTTAGATGGCTGTACTGAGTATTCAAAGTCAGTATCCATAAGAGACTGTGGAGTTGAGGTACGAAGCTTTTGTGCTCCGTCAATAAATGTATCTTCAAAAGTTACTTTTTGCTCTTCGTCATCAAGAATAATCTGTAGAACGTCACCAGATGTCATGCCTGTGGTGTCACAGCCAGAGCCTGTCAAAGTGATGACCGTCTTATAAACGGTTTCAGCAGTAGTGTTTGAAATACTGTAAGTTGGGTAAATGTAAGAGACTGTTGCTGTTAATGTTGGGTCAGAGAAGTTAAATAGTACTTTGTTAAAGATTGAGTTAACAATAAGGAAGATGTGCTTCTCTTGGATATAACGATTAATAGTGATTGTTTTAAGAGTCGGATTAAATACATACGCCTCTGGAGCAATATTACGTGCCATTCACTTACCTTCCTAAATTAACGCTATCGGTGGAATAACGGTTGATGTAACTGTTGTTGTTCTGGTCTGAGAGTAACGAGGAAAAAATAGTCCTAGCTCTAATTGAGCATCCATAACTAATTCTTCACCACGTCCACCATCACCAGCTGGTCCTGCAACACCTGTAGGTCCACGAAGTCCTGTTGGTCCCGCAACGCCATCTACACCAGCGGGTCCAGTAGCGCCGTTTGCACCAGCAACACCTGCAGGTCCAGTTGGACCTTGAATACCACTGGCATATACTAACGCATTCCAAAGCTGTGTACCGTTGCCAATTTTAAATTTTCCAGTGTCTAGTTCAAGACCAAGCTCACCTTCTGCAAGCAGAGGGTTTGTTGTTGACCATTGCGACGCTGTTCCGCGACGTAACTGTACTTTAATTGCCATTACTGAATGACTCCTCCGCTGTCGATAACATCAACTCCACCATAGTTAGTAGTTGGAGTCCCAGCATCTACGTTAAGTAGTGTAGTGCCTGTAGGGCCTGTTGGACCCAGTAAACCTTGATTTCCTGTAGGACCAGTTGGTCCTTGAATACCTGTAGGTCCTAATGGGCCTTGTAAACCAGTTAAACCTTGCGGTCCTGTAGGACCTGTATTACCAATAGTTGCAGCAACAAGAGCTAACCAGTTTGCTGGGTCTTCTAAAGGTGTGATTCCAGGAGTTGAAGCGTTGTTTCTACGAACATAAGTTCCCTTTAATGTAGGGGTGTCGTAGAAGACTGCTTGACCTGGAGAATAAGTAATACCTTGCTGCCAAGTTCCAATAATTGTAAATGGAGCCGCACCTGTAGAACCTGTGGCACCAGTTGCACCTGTGGCACCAGTTAAACCAATAACACCTTGTGCACCTGTTGGTCCTTGTGGACCAATTACACCAGTAGGTCCTTGAACAGTTCCAGCATTGACCCACTGAACACCCTGCCAAACATAAAGCTGTCCAGCAATAAGATAGCCATCACCAGTAACACCTGTTGGAACCGCTGATAGAAGTTCAGCAAAAGTATTGAATGTTCCCTTGATTTGAAGACCAACACCTTGAGGTCCTGTAGGTCCAGGAACTGTTGATGCAGCTCCAGTAGCACCTGTAGGACCTACAACACCTTGAATACCTTGTGCGCCAGTTGCTCCTGTAGGACCAACCGCACCTGTAGGGCCGACTGGACCTTGGACACCTTGAACACCTTGTGTACCTTGATTACCCTGAGCACCTGTTGGACCAAGTAAACCTTGTGCTCCTTGAGCACCTGTAGCACCTGTAGGTCCTTGAATAAACCCAGCGTTAATCCATGAAGAACCGCCCCATACAAAGAGGTTTCCGTTTACAAGGTAACCATCTCCAACAGCACCAAATGGTTGAGCTGAGGTAAGTTCTGCAAAACTGTTGTAAGTTCCAAGTACATAAATAGATGCACCAGCAGCACCAGTCGCACCTGTAGGTCCAACAGCACCAGTAGCACCTGCAGTACCCACAGCACCTGGAGTACCAGTAGAACCTGCAATACCTTGTGGACCTTGTGGACCTGTTGCTCCTTGAGCACCAGGAAGACCTGGAATACCCTGGGAACCAGTATTTCCTTGTGGACCAGTTGCACCAACTGCGCCTGTAGGACCAACAGCTCCTTGTGGACCTGTTGGGCCAGCTACTGTAGAAGCAGCACCTGTTGCACCAGTTGGACCCGTTGCACCCTGTGGACCAGCAGCTGTTAGAGTAAAGACTGCATTTAAATTAGAATTGTCTTGAGAAACAACATATAAAGTAGCTGGGCCTGTAAATGGAACATCCCAGAAGATAGTTCCAGATTCAATACCTAGGTTAGTAAAGCCAGTTGTGTATTGAGTACCAGCGTTATACGCACCTTGTGTAGTCTGTACTCTAAATCTATTTCCAACTGTATTAATAGTTAAACGATAACGAAGACCACGGATAACAGTGATAGTTGGATTTGTTAATCCGTTGATTACATAATTAGGTGTGGAGTCTGCGGTTACTGTTAAATCAATACCGCCAGATGTACCAGCAGGTCCTGTGGGTCCTACGACTGTTGAAGCCGCGCCTGTAGGTCCTGTTGGACCAGTGTCACCAACAGCACCGATACCACCAACTTCACCAGTTGCTGCAAAAACCCAACCGCTGTAAATCCCGTTAAAGTCTCCACCTTGACCGTTGTCAGCAATTATAGTGAGGGTAAGTCCACCATTACTTACTGTTGCACGACCTTCAAGAAATATACCTGAGTTAGATTGAAGAACTGCACGTACTCTCATGCCTGATATAAAAGCGTGGTCAGCGCTAGATAAAGTGAAAACTTTACTACCAAGAGTATAAGAAAGAGCGGTTACAGAAGTTACGTTTCCATAACCAACACCACGAGGTCCTTGACCACCTGTAGGTCCAAGAAGACCAATAGGACCAGTAGGACCTTGTAAACCTGAAATACCTTGAGGACCTGCAGCACCAGTGTCACCCTTAGGACCAGCTAAACCTGTAGGTCCTTGTGCTCCAGTAGCACCCGTAGCACCTTGTGCACCTTGTGGTCCAAGAGGACCAAGCGCTCCTTGAGGTCCTGTTGCACCTGTAGGACCAGTACTACCAGTTGCACCAGTAGGGCCTTCTAAGTTTCCAACGTTCTTCCATGCTGAAGTAACGGTATCCCAAATAACTAAATTACCGTTAGCAAGTAACCAAGCGTCACCAGCTGTACCTGTTGGACGTGCAGCTTGCAATGCTGCAAGTGTTGCGTACTCTCCAAGAAGATTTAAACCTTGACCAGGGGCACCAGTAGGGCCTGTAGTTCCAGCTAAACCAGATACACCTTGTGGACCAGTAGGACCAGTTACACCAGCGTTACCTTGATTACCTTGTGGGCCTGTTGCACCTGTAAGTCCAGTAGGACCAGTTGCTCCTGTTGCGCCAGCAGGTAGTGGAAGTGTGTCAAATACCCAAGCATTGTTACTGCGACGATAGACGCGAATATTTGCAGTATCACCTGTGATGCGTACAAACGCCCACTGATTAGGTGTTGGGGTTGGGTACGCAGTTGTTAAAGCTGTAAGAGTTGCAAAGGTACCAAGGAACTGTGAAAAATCTCCTTGTGGACCTGTAGGGCCTGTTGCTCCAGTAGGGCCAGTAGGGCCGTTTAAAATACCTGTAGGACCCGTTGGGGTAGGGAACCAGTTGCCATTATCTGGCGGAACAATAATTATATCTGCCACGTTAATCCACCGATACCTGTTGGGTTACGAACACTTGACCTCGCAAAAATGTCTTTTGGAATGTTGCATCTGTAGTAGATGTAGCCTGCAAATCCCAGAATAGTCGCACTGGTAGATATTTAGTAGCGGACTGAGTAAGCGTAATTCTTATACGTCCAGTTGCGGCGTCTATAATTGTAACAGTAAAGGACGCATATCTAGCGGGTGAATTAGGGTAGGTTCTAAGCTCTGATTTAAATACCAATCCAGTAACAGATGCTCCTAGAACAAAGTCTTGGCTAAAGCTGTCACCCTGATATAGAACTAAATCGTATGCCTGAACTGTAGTTGGGAATACTTGGCGTCCATTTAAATCGTTTGGTAGATACACACGTTCTGGTTTACGTGAGTCGTCAATCTCCTGTGCCATATAGATAGGAACAAGCTTATTGGTGTGACGAGAAACGCGACGTAGGGTACCCATTTGAATACGCCATAGGCCAATATTGAGAGCAGAGCAAAGCTGCTTATATTGTTCTTGACGCTGTTGAATCATTGAAGTCAATTGCTGCCAGCGCTGGCTACGTGGGATTACCACTCCATCTGGGGCAGTGATGTTAATATCAAAAGATGCGTCAGTAGCTAGGGCCCATAGAGCTTCAATAGTTGAAAGGATAGCTACTGGATACTCTTCAACTGCTGGGATAGCACCGATTGACATTCTGCTTCCGTAAGCGTCTGTGCGTTCATGTAAGTGCTGACCCACCGCTGTATCAATAAAGCGCTCAATGTCAGAGTCAGAAAAATAACGGTAAGCAGTACCGTGGACTGTAAGTAGTGACCCGTCAGCGATTGGATTTTGAAAACGAATGATTCCCTGGTCTACCTCTAGCTTGTAGCCAGTAGGTGCTGGAATGTACTCTTCGGTAACCGTGACTGTAAGGGTAAATGCGTCAATAGGCTTATTGTTTAAATAAAACTCTTTTGTTACACCATCTCCAAGTGCAGTAAAAGTAAACTCTTTACCTTGGTCCCCAAGTTCTAGGCGAACGCGAGATACCAAATCCGATAAGAGGGCCACTCATTTACTCCTAACGCTACTGATACATGGTGTCAGTAAATGGACAAAAAATCCGTACAAACGAAAAAGCGGGCATCAATGTGCCCGCTAATCCGCCAAAATTAATGCTAGATAACGCCAGCTAAATAACCTTTTTCTTCAAGGTGCTGGGCTACTTGCTTGTCAACCTTGTACTTCTGTCCTGCTTTGAAGTTATAGAAGTTGCCAGCACCTAGGGTCATGTTTTCGATATCCTCGACAACACGGATGACAACTGTGTCATCTCCCTTGCTTACAACTGTAGCTTCATCAACGATTACTGTTGCCCGATTAGGGGTAGTAGCGTCTAGGACCTCGGTCTCAAGTTTAATCTGAGCGTTGGCGGTAGCCATTGACATTTCTGATGAACGAGACTGCAATGCTTCTGCATTATCAGAAATCTGCGCTTCACGAGCGCGACCTGTGACATCAGATGGTTTTACTTTACTTGCCATTTATATTCTCCTAATTATTGTCTGTTAAAGTGGGGGAGGGCCGTAGCCCTCCCCCATTAGCACATTAGTGCTTAGTTGGTTTCTGCAATGATTACAGACTGGTCAGTGATTAGACCAAGACCGAAGATTGAGTACCAAGCAAGAGCATGCTCACGACCGAAGTCAAGAATACCGCCATCGCGGAGTTCAACTGGAAGAGAGATTGCGTGACCGAATGCGTTATCTCCAATGAAGATAGCTGCGTAGCGGTCTGAACCACCGTTACCTGTCTTTGTAGCAGGAGTGATGTAGCCACCACCAGCTGTTACAGTTGGGTTAGCAACAGTTGTGTCAGTTGTGTAAGAAGTACCAGCACCGCCAGCAACCTTGAGAACCTGTGTGGTCTCAATGAATACTGTGTCGTACAAACGACCGATTTCACCAAGCATGAAGTTACCTGGAGCTGCGTACTTGGTTACTTCGATGAATTCTGGATTGTCACGTAGCTTACGTGACTGGTGTGGGTGAACGAAAGCAACATATGTCTCACCAAGGCGAGGGATGTTCTTTGTTGCTAGGGTCTCTACTGCGTCCTTGACTGTGTGTGGTGTCAAGTAGTAGGTACCTGTCATAGCTGCACGAGATGAAGCTGTTGTTCCATCTGCGTACCAGTTGTTTACAGCTGTGAGTGATGAGCGGTCTTCACCGTAGATTGTTGAAGTCGCTGCATATAGTGTGTCGCGTGATAGCTGGTCAAGATAGATAGCCATGTTACGACCAAGAAGACGTGAGGCTGAAGCCATTACGTCATCGAATGAAGCATTAAGCAATAGCTCTGATACAGCAAGAGCATAACCATGCTCTGTTACTGTGATTGAGAACTGCTGTGCTGTAAGTGCGTTTGTCTGCATACGAACACCTTCAACTAGGCTGTTTGCAAAGCCGAGGTTGTTGTAACGCATGAAGTTAATCTGTAGACCAGGTGCAACACCAAGTTCAGTCTTCTTGACTGCGAACTGCTCAAAGCGAAGGATAGGCATAGCCTGGAAAAGGATTTCCTTAGACCAGATTGTCTGAATCGCTTGAGTCAACTGTGTGTTTGTACCTGAGTACGCTGTTG
>Ga0208682_1000017_pt1 | contig 68237 bp, 102 predicted proteins | sample Colrivmeta156802_FD_187687 | JGI IMG/M metagenome (GOLD analysis project Ga0208682, IMG submission 187687) | Estuarine microbial communities from the Columbia River estuary - metaG 1568-02 (SPAdes) (version 2) | ecosystem: Environmental > Aquatic > Marine > Intertidal zone > Estuary | place...
GTAGAAATTTTTTTTGATTGTGCAGGATGGCTGCATAGGTGGGTATCAATTTTGGTTTGGAAATGGAGGATTTCAATTTTGACCAATTTGAATAACCCGTTGAAAATCAAAAAATTATGGATATATTTAATGAGTTGACTAAAGAAAAAAAAAGGGACTTATTTATCGGTGTATACAACTTAATGGTTCGAAGCCATAGATATTATGGATGGGTAGTGTATATGGGTAATGAGTTCTTATTCTTTGATTCTAAGCCTTCATTTGTAGATTGCTTTGATTGTACTACAGATGACCTGATAGAATGGATAGAAGGCCTCAAATAGGTTGAGGTGTAGTATAAAGTGTAAAAAAGGCCCCCAATGAGAGACAAAGGGGGCGATACACTTTAAATTTGAGCCTTCAATAAGTCATATAGTAATATGACCCTGTAAAAATAGGCAAAAAAAAATATAAAAAAAATTTGGTGGGTAATAAATTTTAATTACTTTTATGTGGTAAAACAAAATCATAAAAATTAAAAACCATTAAAATGAGAAAAGAAATTACACTTAAACAACTTGTCGATTACTTAGACAAGAAGAGCTCCGAGATTGAAGGAGAGTCTATCCTGATACAAATGGATAGAATAGAAACTACAATAAATTTTAGCACCACAGAAATCCTAAATAAGATGTATGACTTGGGTTTCAATAGAGGTAAGATTATTGGTAAGAGGGATGCTTTGGTAGACCTAGCCACATTTCTAAATATAGACGATAAATAAAATACTTAATATTAATTACACTAATTAAAATCAATTACCATGACAAATGTTGAATTTAAAAACGCAGTAAGAGAGTTTCAAAGTAAATTTAAAGAATTAGAGAACTCTGTTATTGTTATTGAAAACGATGGAGATGTCCATGCTTGTATGCAGGGAAATATTATTGGGACTATAAACGCATTGATAGATGTAGCTCATTCAGACCCTGCACAATTTGCTATATTACTTACAGTTGGGGAGGTTTTAAGAAAAGACCTTTCTCCTAAAGCTATTAGTGCATTAACTAGGATGCACCTAAAAAATGAATTAGAAAAAAATGTTAATTAAATTTGATTATATTAATATTTATTAATTACCTTTACATAAACAAAAAAACCATTAAAAATGAAAAACAACTACACAGTAAGAATCCAAAAATTATCTAAGTTTCATGGAACCACCAATGAAACATTCACAGACAATGTAATTCACGAAGAAGAGTATAATTATCTCTATTCAGAATATGGAGAAGCATTAGATGCTTATAAAGAACAAGTAAAAGATTGTGCAGGACAAGTAGCAGTTAGTGTCTGTTTTAATCAAACTTATACAGTACAATTATTAGATTGTGAAGGAACCAATCCAATGAAATCACATGGAGAGAAAAGAAAAATATGGTTTCAAGTAACTATGTGTAATTTATAAAAAACCATCAAATGAAAAAAACCATCAAAGGAATCTTAATAGATTCAGAAAAAAGAGAAATTAGAGAAGTGGAACTTACTCAAGATAATGGGAGTACAATTCAAAGTATCTACAAAGAATTAAAATGCGAGTGCATCACTTCTGCATGTAGCGAAATATTTAGACATGTAGACCATGCCCTTTTCGTAGATGACGAAGGCTTATTGAAAACGCACCCATTAGGTGCTTTCTGTGTTACCCTTAACCCAAGACCATACACTAGTCAAACTTTAAGTGGTAATGGTATATTAGTGGGTATTGATGAAGAAGGGGAAACTATATCTCATAAACTAGATATTGAAATGATTAAGAATATTATAGTATGGGAGGATATATCAAACCTTCCTCAGCCTTCTTTTGAATTTCAATCCTTTTAATTAAAATAAATTACCATAATCAAAATTAATTACCATGAACAGAACAGAATTAAACTCCTTCGATATGCAGGAGATAGAAATTGAAACTTTAAGGGAACAAGTTAAAAAAGAGCAGGGTAAGAGAAAGCTATTAGAAAAGGCTTTCATCTTCCTGCAGGGGGAAATCGTTGGGAGGCAAATAAATACCCAACATCCAAACTTTCCCTATTATACAGAATACATTCAATCACAAAATAAATAACCATGAAAAAAGAATCTAAGTATATACGAAGTAAATTGGGGGTCATCCTAGATGAAAGGAACCTCACACTAAAAGACTTTGCCGCAATGGTCTATGAAAAGACAGGCTACTTTATAGCAGTAACAAACCTATCTAACTATTGCACAGGTTTCAAGCCATTAAAGAAAATTGAGATAGCAAAGATATTCTCTGACACTTTAGAAGTACCTATAACCGACCTGCTATGAGTAACAACATCATAATTTTTAGAACCATTAGTTATCTTAATCAAATTACAGGTAAAGAATATAGCCAAACTCTATTTGCCAATAACGCAGATATGTGTAAGCTTATTGAAGCGGGATATAATTACCAAGATTTTAAAAGAGTAATAGATAATAAATGGAATCAATGGAAAGGGACTACCTATGAACAGTATGTTAGGCCTTCCACATTATTCGGTAATAAATTTGAAAACTATGTCAATGAACAATCAACTAGCGAAAGCAAACTTACAAAACTCAATAAGTCAGTACAAAGGGCAAAATCTGCTAATTGGAGATTGGATAAAAAATGATGCTGACCTTATGGTCGTACAGACCTTCTCGGAAAAAAGAATAGGCGATTTCAATAAAGATGATATGAAGGGCCTTGTAGAGATTATGGGCAAATGGAGATTCCTTTTAGGGGTACAGTCAGAGTCTAGCGATTCAGAACTAATATTTATCTGTCAATTCATTTATGATGAGTTTAAGAAGTTTACACTATCAGATATTCGACTAGCTATGAATTGGGCCATCTCAGGTAAAACCGATATGACCTTTGTAAGCCATAAATCTTTGTCTGCTGCTTATGTAAGTAAAGCCATTCAAGCCTATGAAGATGAGAAGAGGTCTATTGTAAAGCGTATAGCATACGATAAGGAAGCTTATGAGAGGAACAAGCATGTTAATGAACCTTTAAATATCAGCCCTGAAGAACAGGCCAATACCTTTCTTTCTATATTAATGGATGCTTATAAGAAGTATAAAGAGAAAGGAGATTTTTATGACCTTGGAGATTTTATCTATAATTGGATGAAGAAATATAAAATAGCTAACATAACTAAGGAAGTAGTAAATGATGCTATGATATATGGAGAAACTCGTTATAGAGAATTTAAGGCCGAACAGAAGCATGAGGCAGGAATGAAAAGAATAAAGATAATGGACACAGGAGATGACGAGTCTAATAAAAAGAAATTTGCTAGAGAATACATTATAAGGAAGTTTTTTGATAAAGTTGAATTTGAGCAATTAGTCAAATTAGTTAAAGTAGAACAATTTAAAAAGTAATCAAAATTAATTACCATGAGAGAACAGCATTTAGGAAGTGGAAATAATACAACCTTTGAAACCGCAAAGCTTTACACTATTAATAATACAATAGCTATAAAAGATAAAGGGGATTTCATAGACCTTAATGTAAAAATTCAAGTAGACCTAAGTCATGTGGATGATAAGTACCACGAGATATTTGTAAACATGCTAACAAGCAAGTATTTAGATGTAGCCTCTTTTGGCGATAACCCTTTTAGCCAATGTGAACCTATGAATAAAAAACATTGGTGGCAATTTTGGAAGTAATCAAAAACAATTAATATGAAAATAGAACAAATTAAAGAATTAGCAGACCCCCATGCAATAGTTTGGGATGGTTTTGACAATGCCATAATAGGTATTGATACCGATGGTAAAATAGTATATGATACTGATAAAATGGAATCTATATTGGTTAAAAGAGACAATATGACCAAAGAAGAAGCCATAGAGTATTTACAATTTAATGTATATTGTAATTACGCTAGTGAGGACTTAAACCCAATTCATGTAACAATTTTAAACAACAAATAATATGGAAAAAAACTTCAATTTCAACAACGGAGAAACCGTTAACATCAAAAAGGATTTCAATAGTGAAAACAATACCTTCCTTACCCAAATGGTATTTATAGGCGAAGACCAAGAAGAAAAACAAGCCACAGTATCTTTCCAAACAGAAGAAGAAAGAGATACCATGTTTGAAAACTATACTATTGAGAGTGCAGAGGGATTTGCTAATTTCATCAGGGGGTAATCAAAATTAATTACTATGATATTAAAAAACGCAATAGTCTTATTTATTACGACCTGTTTGCTTTTTTTAGCATTTTACTTTATAAAAGATGCTATGATAATAAGTAATACAGAAATAATTACAAAAGACTTCCAATACTATGAGTTACAAATAGACTCTTTAAATAATCAAGTAGACAGCCTTAACGCTGATATATTCAATAATCAGACTGTAATTGGTAAGTATGAAATGGCCTTGGAGCTTTTAAAAGAACAAGACCCGAAGGCTGCAGATAAGTTTAAATTAATCTTTAATACCCAAACTGAATAACTATGAAAAAGAAGTACGCCCTATTTATTGGCAGATGGCAAAATTGGCATAAAGGCCACGAATGGCTAATCCGTCAACAGTATGACCAAGGTAAAAATGTATGGTTGGCCATCAGAGATGTAGAAGTAGATAAAAATAACCCAAAATCAGCCGAAAGCATTTTTGCTAACTTAGTTGTAGAATTATCAGTTATGATAAGTAGTGGCAGGTTGAAGATTTCAATTATCCCCGATATTGAAAGTGTTAACTACGGTAGAGGGGTTGGCTACGATGTAATCTATCATGAACCACCTACTGAGGTTGGAGCAATTAGTGGAACCAAAATTAGAAAAGGTCAAATCAATCCCGATGGTACAAGCAAAGAGACACATAGCTAAAGCATTATCTTACAGGTTAATAGGTACACTACAGACAGCCATTATTGGTTATGCCTTTACAGGTAGTTTTATTATAGCCTCCTCAATGGGTGCCGTAGAGCTCTGCATAAAACCATTTATTTACTTCCTTCATGAACGAGTTTGGTATAAATATATTAAATTTGGTTTAAAGAAATAATATGGAAAACTTTTTCTATGTTGCCACAATTATTTTCACTTGGGAAATACTCAAGGAATTTATGTATTGGCTATTTAAAAAACTAGATAAATAAATTTTATGCAAACTAAAGAAGAATTAGAGCAATGGTATGATAATAACGACCCATGGGGTTATGAGACTAATAGGGAAGATACTGTAAGGCTAAAGAAGCTTTTATCATTATTAGATAAGAAATATCACAAAGCATTAGATATAGGAGCAGGAGAAGGATTTGTGGCAAAGCATCTTCCCGCAGATATGATTTCAGGCATTGAACTATCAGAAGTAGCTAAATCAAGATTTCCCGCAAATGTGGTTCCAATTAAAGAACCTATGGGTAAATATGACTTAGTGATAAGTACAGGAACTTTATATGAACAGTACGACCATAAATCTATATATAATATTATTATGGAATCAGCTTCCCATCATATCTTAATTGGAGGTATCAAGGATTGGTTGGTTAATTATAACTTTGGAAAACAGATTAAGACCATAGAGTTCCCTTATCGTGAATTTACTCAAAAAATGACCATCTATGAAGTTAGTCCTAGCTCATAACATAGGAGATATAAACCACGAGAACTATTCCACAAGGTCAATGATTTATAATTGTCCCTATCCAATAGGTTTTGACGGAGTATATAAAAGCGTTTATGATAACCAAGATGTCCTAGAAGGTAAATCAGGAATATTCTTTGTTATGGGAGATTATGTCGGTAAGGATAATTCATTTGAATATCCAAACGAAGTTCCTGTTCTTGAACAGTATTGTACTTGGGAGCAATTACAAGAAATGTGCGATAAGTATGATTTCAAGATGGGGTGGCATACTTGGGGACATCCTGACCTTACTCAGGTATCTAGGCATGAAATGGTCCAACAGATAACTCCCCCATTTCCCATGGATTATTTTGCCTACCCTTATGGTAGATATAATAAGGTTGTCCTAGACTGTGTACAACAAGCAGGATTTAAAGAAGCTTGGAGTGTTAACCAAGGAAGCATGAACGAAAATGACCCTGATTATATATTTAAACAATTTAGACCATACCTATGACATACTCCCTAGTAATTGCTTCTTACAAGTACGGGCACTTAGCAGCACATGCTATTGAAACCGCCCTATCCCAAGCTAAACCGTTTGATAGGATTTATTTTGTAGATGATGGGATTGGAGATTGTACCCACCTACCAAAGCTGTACCCACAGGTTGAATATGTACTTAGAGATAAAAACTTGGGTATTGTGGCTAACTTTCAGGATATGCTAAATCGAGTTAAAACCGATTATGTTATGTTTTTGGGAGCCGACAATTGGATAACCTCAGATACCCTTCTAATGCTAAGTCAGTATAAAGAAGATATAATTACCTACAATATTATGGTTACAGGGGAACTTAAAGATGAAATTGTTAAATTATATCCACAGAACACTTATTATTCCTGTGGAGATGTTAATTGGACAAGAGAGCATTTGCACCATGGCTCAATGATGTATCGAGTTGCAAAAGCTAAAGAAGTTGGGGGATATGAAAAGCACAGGCCTGACGGGGAAAGAACAGATGAAGATAATGCTCTTTGGGATAAAATGATAAAAGCAGCAGCTACGGTAAAATATGTAAAATCTTCATTTCTATACTATAGAAGGCACCAACAAAATTTTAATAAATACTAATTAATTATAATTATGCAAGATTTATGTATTATCATCCCCACCATCAATAGGAAAGACTTGCTGATGAAAGCATTAGAAAATTACACCGAACTAATGCCTGAAGTAACAAAACTTATATTGGACAACGGGAATCAGGACATCCCCTGCAACGATGACAATACATGGATTTGGCAGTCAACTCAGAATTTGGGAGTAGCCGCCTCTTGGAACTTCTTAATTGGAAAGGCCATAATTAACGATTTCAAATACTTCCTGATTCTAAATGATGATGTTATTCTGCAAAAGGATGAATCACAGATTAAGCAGATTTTATCAAAAGGTACTCCTGAGCACTTTTACCTGTGTAGGCCATTTTATAATTGGTCAAGCTTTCTATTGACTAAAAAGGTTTATGAAAAGGTGGGAGCATTTGATGAGAACTTTAAAAAGGCTTATTTTGAAGATAATGACTATATGTACAGAATGAGACTTGCGGGGGTGCCAATTAAGTATGTAGATGAACTAAACCCTGATGTATACCTTAATTCACAAACAATAGAAAAGAACCCACAATTAGGTGGGTATATAGAAAATAGAGAATACTTCCTACAAAAGTGGGGAGGCCTACCCGAAAGCGAAACATTCAAAACTCCCTTTAATAAATAATCATGATTAAATATCGTTTTGATAGGACCATCGAGATTATCGTTTTCTTTCTATTTCTCGTCAATACAATTTTAGGTACTGTTTTCTTAATGTTATATTATTTTAATAAATTGATATTATCTGATACAAAATTCATAATTTTATTGCTGTACTTCATATTTACAATATTTGCCCTAGGCGAATTGTTATTAAAGAAGTGGCATCAAGATGACAAAAACAAAAAAACTTAAATTTTATACCTGTAACTTCTTTCACGATGTGAAGAGGAAAATACTCTGTATTGATATGTTTGTAGGTAGTAAGCTTGTCCATAAAGCCCAAATGGTAAATATGGATAGTGAGAGTTCAGACGATATTATTGATAAATTTGATGATGAAATGGCCAAAGAGATTAAATCACTAGAATTAGAAATATTATGATACAAAAATTAGGAACATTCTTATTAGGAATTTTAATATGCTTTTTAGCAATGTACTTTGTGAATACACGCAAAATAGACTCAGTTATTAAGGATTTGAAACTTGAGAACGATTCTTTACACAGGGCCAACCTTGTCTTAGACTCCTTGGAAAATAAGTATATACAAGAGCTTAACAATTCTACCTATGAAATTCTTAAACTAGAAACCGAGGATAATGCCCTAGAAAGCAAGGTCCATTACATGAATAAAGAAATAATCATTATAAAAAATAAATATGAAAAAGCTCGTAATTACGCTGATAGCTTTGGCTCTGATGACATCAAAAGGTATTTCTCAGAACTCAAGTGATTCTGTTACTTCAATTCCTAATTACCAACTTAGAAAGGCTATAAACCTAATTGAGAAGGGAAAGGTTGCTCAGGAGGAGCTAGATTCTACAAAACAGCTTGTAGTATACCTAAACAACAGAATTGAAAAAAAAGATAGTATTTTGATGTTATATGGCCAAAGAGACCTTAATTGGAAAAAGATTGATGGCGTTAATAAAGAAAAAATAGGTAATCTAAATCAAGTAATAACTAATTCAAATAAAATCATAGATATACAGGCTAAATCAATAAGAAGAGGTAAATTTGGCAAAATAGCCTTATTAGTCCTTGGATTTGGAGCAGGAGTTTTAATAAGTAATTAAAATTAATTAACAACAAAACCATAAAATGAATAAGCAAATTAATATGCTTTGCCTGTTTGATTATAACTCAATCACAGGTTTCAGTACTGTATCTACCAATTTAATATCTAATTGGAGAAGGATTTTAGGGGACAATCTAAAGATAGATATTGTAGCCGTTAACTATTTCGGAGAAGATTACAACGAAGGACCCAATATCAGGGTTATTTCAGCAAAAATGAAAGATATAGCCAAAGATGATTTTGGCCGTTATGTATTTATGAGGTCCTTGTCTGACATTGACTATGACCTTATCTTTATTTTACAGGACCTAGGAGTTGTTATTCCCATGGTGCCACATTTAAAAAAGATACATGATGATAAGAAAGCTGCGAAAAGAAAGCTTTTTAAAAGTATTTTATACTTCCCTGTTGATTTTGCATTAACGCCAAACTTAGCCGTAGGTATTGAGTTTTTTGACCAATTAACCACATTTACAGAATATGGCCGTAAAATGCTGCTTAACCTTAAACCTGAACTAAAACATAAAATTAGAGTAATCCCACATGGTAATAATATGAAAAACTACTACCCTATTGAATCTCAAAAAGAAAAGGCTGACTTCAGAAAACAATACTTTGGAGATAATGCCGATAAATTTATTGTAGGTTGCGTTAATCGTAATCAATCAAGAAAAGACATCCCTACTACCATTTTTGGTTTTATGGAATATTGGGAGACCCATAACAAGAACGCTTTCCTTTATTTACACATGGACCCACATGACCCTATGGGTTGGAATTTGAGGACTATTTTGAAGCAGACCCCTTTACAAGAAGGAGTTGATTTTATGTTTCCAACAGATAAGGATGGTGGTTTTAAAGGTACCCCTGTAGAAGACATGAATAAGATTTATAACTCTTTTGATGTGTTTTTAACCACAGCAACGGGGGGAGGTTGGGAATTGACTGTAACTGAAGCCATGGCCTGTAAAGTGCCTACAATCGTTCCTAAACACACTTCCTTTCAAATATTGGGAGGGGAGAACGCAGAAAGAACTTTTTATATTAATACCCTATACCCTATTGTGGCCATGATTGATAACATAATCAGGTTCCAAAGTGATTTATACGAAATATCCGATACATTGGATTTAATACACAGACAGTTAGAAGAAGGGGAATCAGATGTTTATAACAAAATAGATGCAGCCTATAAATTTGTGGAATCGTTAGATTGGAAAGATATTTCTAAGAAATTTGCAGACGATATTAAGCGATTGGGATAAAAACCAAAAACCCACATAACATCCCGTTACATGGGTTTTCAGGAATAAGTCGTTGCCCCCACAGGGGAGCTAATTACTTTTTCATCGCCTTATAGACTAGGAAAGCAACACCTGCGATAATAAGAGTATTATGCACATTGTTACCACCTAACCAATTCGGAGACTTGATGTCTAAAAATCCTGTTCCCATTTTGATTTTAATTTAGGGGTTAAAAAATATATTACAATTCAAATTTAATACTTATTTTTATATCCTAATTATATTTTATTAAAAAATAGGTATGGAATTAAATATTCAATCTAAGTTGTCAGTATCAGATATTGACCATAAATATCCTAATATACCCCATTCTTTTATCAATGAACAGTTGATTAAGGGAATTAGGGTTGAAAAGGAGCATACCGATAACCCCGAAGTTGCTAGGAAAATTGCCTTAGACCATTTAGAGGAAAATCCCTTTTATTACGAATATTTGGATAAGATGGAAGAGGAATTAAAAACCTTGGACATTGATAAACATTTCCAAGAACTACAAACAGAAAATTACTATGAAAAAGGCGGTAATTTAGAAGCATACGATTTTAATACTCCTGCAGGTTATGATTCAAAACTTTCTTACATCCAACAAGTACTTGTAAGAACAAAAGCATTTAAGAATTGGTTTGGAGATTGGGAACTTGCTGCTAGGACTTATTTGCTAGATGGAGAACAAAACTTTAATAAACATTATCAAAATGTTTCTAAGGTAATAGATATGGAAACCTTGGAACCTATGGTTGGTTATCATGGTACAAAAGAAGAAAAAGAGTTTTATAGTTTTGCTACAAATAAAGAAACAGGTGCAGGTAGACCTTATGGCTATTTTGCAAAGAACAAAGAATATTCAATGAATTTTGTTGGCAGAGGCAATTTGCTTTATGCTGCGTTTTTAAATATAAGGAATCCTTTTATTGCTAGAGGAGAAAATTTTACTGAAAGGAAAATGGATTGGATGGATGCTAGTGTTGCTATTGCAAAAAGAATGGCTACAGATAAATACGAATTGTTTAGTGATGAGTATGTTCAAGAAATTGCTAATCTTATTAAAGTACACGAAGGACAAATTTGGGATTATTTAAAAAAGACATACGAAAACGAGAAGTACAATTTTTGGCTTTTGATGGCTAGGGATTTTCAAAGTGAATTTAAAAACTTTATAATATCTCATGGCTATGATGGAATATTTGCTGATGAGCAATTAAAAGACCCATACGATATTAAAGACCCAAGTCAATTTACTAACACATTTATCATTTTTGATGCTTCACAGGTAAAGTTGGCTGACGGCAGAAATTTAAAATTTGACCCTATGAGTGCAGATATTAGATACGAAAAGGGAGCTAAATTAGATATGCCTTACACAGAGGAGGTTGCCCCTGAAGTATTATCAAAAGGTGGTAAAATGAGAGAACTCCTACTTGCACACAAATACAAGTCGGGTGGAGCTTTACATAATCAGGAAGGAGTTAAAGATGATGCAAAAGAAGGTGGCTTATTTGTAGGTCAAAGTCATTCAGATGGTGGAATTAAAGCATACAATGTTTCAACACAGCAGCCAATAGAGGTAGAAGGTGGAGAAGTTATTATAACAAAAAAAGCAGTAGACGATGGCGAAAAAAGAGAGTTTGAAGGAGAGATGCTTACAAACAAAGAAATCTTATCAAGAATTAACGAATCAGGTGGGGGAGTTTCATTTGCAGATGGCGGTCAAATACATGGTTGCGGTTGCTCAGGGAAAAAGTATAACTATGGTGGCGAAACACTTGAAGACTTTATGATTATTAAAAGAATGAATGATGCGTATGGTATGACTATAGGAAAGAGTGTATCTTATGTAAATTCTTTAGTCAATAAATTAAAATAAAATGGCAGATAAAGACTCGGTACAAATTAAGAAACAGCTTTCTGAAAAGCTACCTGAATATAAGTTTTCTGTAACTAGAAATGATTTTGCAGGTGGGCACAGCGTAAATGTAAGGGTCCTTAGTGGCCCCTTTCAAGTTTTTGCAAATGATAATGCTAGAGACAGTCAAAATGGATATATTGAAATTTGGAGAGATAAATATAAAGAGGATGATAGAATAAACGATGCTATTAAGCCTGACATAGATAAAATGTATAAAATTATTTATGATATTGGGCAGTTCCCTAGTGGGTACCATGGTGGCCCTTATTTACATTGGAACTTCGGTAGTTATTCAAAACCTTATGAAGTAACTGCTTCTAAAAAAAGTACACCTGCTCCTCAAAAATCTAGCGGACAAACAAATGCAGATTCTGAATTATTAATGTCTTTCTCACAAGGTTGGAATTTATACAAAACAACAATCAATAAAACAGGTACTGATGGTAACCCATTAACATTGGTTGTTTACAATTTGAATAAAACAAAAGAACTTAAAAATATCCCTTACGAAAAATTTAAAGAGTTTAAAGGGGAAATGCTTGTCAATTTGAAGATGAAGTGGGTCAATGGGTTTGCCAAGTTTGAAAAGTGGACTTTCCCTCCTGACACAGATGTTTTAAAAGTAATTGTTGATAAATATTATGGAGTTGGCGAAAGTAAAAAAGAGGAGACCCCCACTCCTCAGCCAACGCCTAAAAGCTCAAAAATGTCAGTAAAAGAAATTGCTGATAGATTAATGACTTTTAATGAAACACAATGGGATAGATTAGGAATAAATTCAGGTTCACAATTGTATTCTGATGATGAATTGCAAAAAAAATACATAAAGATTTTATCTGACCATTACGAAAGTGATACTGCAATTCCAACTAAGTTGAAAGAGCTTAAAATGAGTGAAAGAGATGAATTATATGGAATAATAGAAGATGAAAACCAAAATAGTTTATTGAACTTTTTAGAATTATATGGTTATTTTGGTGTAATACCTAAAACAAGAGCAGAAGAAAGTTTTGAAAAAAATGGGAAATCATTTAGTTTAAATCCTAAAAACTTTAAGCCTGAAGAAGAAAAACTTTCATTTAAAGTAGGGGATAAAATTTTAGTTGTAGAAAACAATAAAATATTTACAATAAAAAGTATTGGGGAAGGCGGAACTACTAATGTAGTATATGAAGATGGTACTCCTGCTGCTTTTTTCCCTAGACAAATAACAAATGGATTAAAAAATGGTAGTTATAAGTTTGTTATAGAAAAAACAGAAGATAAACTTAAAGAAGGCGATGTCTACTATAGTAAATTATTTGAACAAAAACTTACAATAGCTAAAGTACAAGACGATACAATTTTTGTTGATTACGAGGATGATTCAAGTGAAAGATACACTCCTCAATATTGTCGTTTAATGATTGCAAGAGGAGATTGGATTAAAGTTGTAGATGAAGAAAAAGAAGAACTACCATTTAAAGTAGGAGATATTTATAAAGATGCTTATAGTAAAAAAGATTTACAAATTGTAAAAATAGAAGGAAATACTATTTTCTTCACACTTAATGGTACCGAATACAATGTTGGTGTTATTATTGCTGAATCGTATTTAGTTAACAAAATATGGACTAAGCAAGAACCAAAACAAGGAAACGAAGAAGAAATTAAAAAAGCAATAGCTGCATTAGAGATACTTGCAGAGGATGGAGATGAAGATGCTAAAAAAGGAATTAAAGCATTAAAAATATTATTAAATTAAAAAATATGGCAACAAGAAAAGAACTTGAAGACAAAATTGCAACGATGAAAGCAGGACTAGATACAGTTCCTGACAATCTTAAACCAAATCTTCAAGCCAAAATAGAAGACTACGAATACAAGCTATCTCAATTAGGAGATGAAACTCCTGCTGCTGAACCTCCTGCTGAAGGGGGTCTTGCTGCTATTGCACAAATGCTTAATGCTTTTATGGCAGGTGGCGGTGGTGCTGATAGTTTTGAAGTAAAACAAATTATTAAAGAATATTTAGATGTAGATAAGGTTAAGCTTTCTGAATTAGACCAATCTGTTATTGATGAGATTACTAAAAATCAAAAAGTAACCATTGAGCTTCCTGCTTATGATATGAAAATTGAAATGAAGCAGTCTGTATCTAAAATCCCTAATATCTTCTCAATGATTGATGATGTGTTAGCAGGTAACAATGTCTTTTTAATCGGAGAAGCAGGTGGTGGTAAAACTTACGCTGCTGAAACTATTGCTGAATTATTAGATAGAAGAATACAAATTATTAACTGTTCTCAATACACTTCCCCTACTGAAATTTTAGGTGGACAGACTATTGAAGGTTACAAAGAGGGTAAATTAATTAAAGCTTGGAGAGATGGAGATGTGCTTATTTTAGATGAGATGCCAAAATTAGACCCTAATACTGCAGGTCTTTTTAATGATGCCTTGGCTAAGAGTAGCAAAACTAGAGAAGTAAGTAAAGCTAAAATTAACTCTACTAACCCTGAAGAGCCTCCTGTGGAGAGAAATGCCAAATTTGCTTGTATTGCAACAGGTAACATTTATCCAAATAGCCCTGATACTAGAAGATATGTAGGTAACAACCAACAGGATTTATCGTTATTAGATAGATTCTCAGGTAGCGTATATTTTGTAGAGTTCGCAGACTATTTAGACCAAACTTCAGCTCGTTATAATTTCTTATATGAAATGTTAGTAGGTAATTACCATGAGTATATCAGAGATGTTAGAAATAAACAAACACCTCCTACCCCTAGAGGTTTGAGAACTGTCCTTGAAAGTTTGAACATGAAGAATTATGCTTTGGTTTCTTATCGTACTTTAATTTCATTTAGAGTAGCTTTTGAATATGAGCTCGTAAGAGCATTAGCTAGGAAAGAGGGTAAAGATGTATCTAGTAGAGGTAAAACTGTAGTTCAAAACTTTGAGAACTATTTAGTTGCGTTCCCTCCTGATGCTAGAGCAACCTTACTTAGCACTACTAAATTCACTACTGAATATATCGACAACTTGGTAAAGAAAGCTATTGACAAAGTAGTTAATTCTAAAAATGAAGTAAACGGATTTATAGATATTCTAGCTCCTGATGTAAAATCAACTGCAGGTAAGACTAGAGGAGAATCAAGAGAGTGGAAAATTGCTGAAGATTATATCCTTAAAGAAGAATAATGGCTAAAGCCTTATCATATAGCAAAGAGGTAGTTGCTCCTAATACGACTGTATTCATGTTTGATAAAATATATGATTACAACGACTTTATTGAGGAGAAGGCTATTGAATTGCCTAAATTGAGTGCTAATGCTAAAAGAGTATTTGATTCTAGTGTATCTGATTCTGCTGTAAAGTCAATGTCAAATGACATTAAATGGTATGGTACTAAAGATGCAAATAGTGTAAAGGGCAAATTAGATACATTTTTAGATTCTAATAGATTAAATAACTTTTTAGAGCAATTTAGAAATCAAACTGTTTCTTTTGATTCAATAGATATTGACCAAAAAAAGAAGATTGTATTTACTTCCCAAGAGATTGGGATTTTCTCGTTTGATTTAGCTTCATTAGGTTTAATTAGGGTTTATGAGTATTTCAGCCCATATCTAAATAGAATTATTAGTGGCAACTTTGTTAGAAGCTATAAGAATGATGAAGGCCAATTAGTTTTTTATCATATTATGGTTGAGGGTCATCCAAGACACCTTTTACAATTAAAAAATGGCGTTTTGCATAGCACTAGATTAGATAGAGAAGTAAGTTTTCAAGAAGCAGAGAAAGTAGAGACTGAGGATAAAATTGAATATTACATGCCCGAAAAACCAAAGATTGAGAAGCATGAGGTTGAGAGAAGGCAAAAAGTAGATAAGAAAGGAAATAAAGTATTCTCTAGCACTTTTAAAAAGAGCTTCATCTATATCCCAAAAGTAACTAGTCAGTTACCTAGAATTGATATTATCATTAATGCTAGTTATAGTGCAGGTGTAGATGCAACAGAAGAAATGATTTGGAGTTCAATGGCTGCTATTACAATTTCAGAAAAATTAAGTGCATCAAATGTAGATTACAGAATTTATGCTTCTTATCCTGTTAAATTTAATAATAATAAAAAAACATACACTTTTGTTAAAATAAAAGATAGTGGAGAGCCATTGAATATCAATGGTTTAGCTATTATGACTAGTGATGCAAGGCAATTTAGATACCAACAATTTAAAGGATTTATTACAACGGGTGCAGATGCGGGTTATGGAGATGACATAGGTGGTGGTATTGGTGCCCCTATTATCAATGAAAATGATATAAGAAATACTTTTATTGAATATCTAAAGAAAACAAAAGATTTTGATTCATCAGATGCTGCTGTATTTGAAGATAGTAAGATTGTATTTGGTCAGTCTTTAGGTAGACAATCTGCAATTGATAAATATAAAGATGTTATTAAGCAAATATCTAAAGTAAAAACGCCATGACAGACGAACAAAAAATAGCCTTAGATGACCTTTTTGAGGACCATAAATTAAACTGCTATCAGAATCAGTCTTATGGTAGTGCAGAATATTGTCAGTTTGTGGCCTATGAAAACAAAACAAATAACGGAAGGGATAAAAATTTAACTGTAGTTAGAGTTGAAATTTACGACCTGACACAGGACTATATCCCTAAAACTAAAATTATTAATAACCTAATTGAGCCAAGTGGCAATATTATGTTTTTGGAGGATTTCTTATCAGAAACAGAGATTGTAGAATATTTGGAGGTATTGACTAAAATAGACATGAATGAGTAAACTTTTTAAATATCTTAACCTAACTGAAGCTGATACTAAGCTTTTAGACCCTGAAACCATGCAAATGGGGGAGGTAGTGGATATTATGCAGAAAACCTACATGGGTGCCCCTGATGGCCGTAAAAAGGACACTTTAGCTAATCTAATAGCCGAGACGGTGGCTTTGGTACTTGCTAGAGTAAACTCAATTAAAGGCTTATCTAAGGATGCAAAGAAGAAAATAGATGAAGAGGTCAAGGAATTGCCAAAAGCCCCTGAAATGCCAAAAGAAGCACCAAAGGATGAACCTAAACAAGAAGAACCACCAAAAGAGGAAAAAATGCCTTTTGAGGTTGGTCAATTTTGGTTAAATACGGTTATTGGTAAAAAAATGCAAATACTTGATATTTTACCTGAATCAGATACTATCAAGTTTAATATCTTTTACGATAAATCAACAGATATTGCTTATTATTCATTGGAACTAGGAATAGAAAAGGTAAGAATTAAAGATTGGGTTTTGGTAGAAGAAGAAGCTCCAAAGGAAAAGCCTAAAAAAGAACAACCTCCAAAGGAAAAACCAATGCCTGAAGATGAACCTGAAACAGAAGAAGAGATAAGACAAGCCATTCAAGGATTAAATATCCTAGCTAAAATGGGAGACAATGATGTGAAAATTGAAATAAAAAGACTAAAAGCTAAACTTAAAAAGAAATAATTATCTAATTTTAATCAAAATTAATTACTATGGCAACTACTGCTACTATCAAAAAGAATATTGCAAAGCTCGAAGCTGCGTTGAAAAGCAAGGCTACACCTAAATCATTGAAGCCTAAATTAGAGACTCAATTGGTTAAGTCTAAAGCTGAATTAAGCGGAATGAATAAAGGTACAAAACCTAAAACTTCTTCTACCAAGTCTACTCAAACTGCATTGCAGAAATTGAAGGCAATGGTTAATAAAAATAAAAAATACAAAACTTATAAAGGTGCAGGAGTTGACCTAGAGAAAGATGCTGACAGACCTGCATTAAAGACAGGTAGGCGTATTGCTAAAGAAAGCGGTAAAACTTATTATGAGTATCGTGCTAATCGTATTGATGTGAAGCAGCCTCCAAAAAAGTACCCTAAGTTAGAGAAAGGTGGCTACATGGCTAGGGGTGGAAATGTTGAAGGTAAATCAGGGTCTACATATAAAATTGAAATGTGGAAGTCGTTTGATGATATGATGAGTAAGCAAAAACCATTTAGGATTGTTTATTCCGATAGAGAAGATGACCTTAGAGAATTAGGAGAAGATAATCGTTCTAGTAAATTGTATATGAAAAGAAAAGGCAAGTATCTTAACATAACTACTTTTTTAGAAAAAGGTGGCTACATGGCTGATGGTGGGGAAACAGCAAAATTTCAAGTAGATGATGTAGTATACCACAAAGGACACAATACTATTGGTATTGTTAGAATTGGAGAATCAAGAGGAGAAGTGAAAACCGATGCAGATGGTAATGTAGATGTAGATGAATTACAATACTACAACCCATTAAAGCACGAAGAACACAAAAATGCTAAAATTGCACCTTCAACTAAAAAAGAGATTGAAGAAAGAATGTTGTGGAAGCCATTTACAGAAAGAACTTCTAAATTAGAGAAAGGTGGCTACATGGCTAAAGGTGGAGAACTAGATGAAAAATACGAAATTGAATTGTTTTTTAAAGGATTAAGTGGAGATGATAGAAAAATTGGTAAATATGTAATTACTCAAAAAACACTTGATAGATTGAATGAATATTTAGGGGGAGATTGGTCAGAAGCTATAAGTTTAGATGTTATTGATGAGAGTGATAAAAAACCTACTTCTTGGGCTGATTTAAAAAATGATGTGTACGATAAATACGCAGAAAAATTTCATAAAAAAGAGAAAGGTGGCTACATGGCTAAAGGTGGGATGTCTCAAGATGAAGAATCAATATTAGTTTATTATGTAAATCATTATCCTGAAGATGAATTAGCTTTAGAAATTAAAGCAAAAGCTACTTTTAATGGTTTATATGAAGTTCTAAGTAATAAAGGCGATGCGTATGAATACATTGGTGTTGCAGATAGTATAGTTAGAGAAAGAGTATTTGAAAAATTGGCTAAAATAAAGGGTGTAAAATATGATGTAATTTATGATATGTGGATGGATTCGGATTACGCTAAAGGTGGTTTTGTAGGTAAAGGAGAATTAGTTTGGAGAAAATTGACTGATTCTAAAAAAATGGAATTTTTAAAAGAAAACTTTACACCACAAATAACTCCTAGAAGTCAAGAAATATTAGTTGGCAAAGATTTTCAATTCTTACCTAAAGATGTAAAAATAAAACTTGAGTCTAAATACGCAAATGTAGAAGAATATGCAAAAGGTGGAATATCTCAAAAAGAAGTAGTAGAAAGCAATGCTGAAATGGTTTTAAGCCAAATTAAGGCAGTAAAACACCATGCACAAGAATTATCTAATGTTGTATCTAAAAATAGTGATATTGAAGCATGGGTAGTAGCTAAAATAGAAAGAGCTAGTACAGACCTAAGCGATATTACTCATTACTTAGAATTTCAAACTAAGAAAATGGCAATGGGCGGAGAAATTCACAGAACACAAGATTAAAATAAAATTATGAAGCTATTCACTAAAGAAGTAGATAAGCAATTATTTGCACAATATCCCAAAGGAAGCGACCTAGATAATCAAATGGTCGTAGCCAAAATATTCAACCCCTATGGTAGGGGTGTTTGGTATTTATTGAACTCAGACCCTGAAGACCCTGACTATATATGGGCCATAGTAGACTTATTTGAGCCTGATATGGGTAGTGTAAGCCGTTCTGAGCTTCAAACAGTAAAAGTGCCGCCATTTGGCTTAGGACTTGAAAGAGACATATATTTTACCCCTAAACCTGCAAAAGAAGTATTTGAAGGAATTATGAGAGGCGAAAGATTTGCTTATGGTGGAATGACTGCAGGTCGTTATTATAAAGACAATAGTGGAAATGAGTTTAGATATATTGGAGAAAGCGAAGGGAAACTATTATTTAAAGATGGAGAAAAAATAGTTACGAAGTCTGAAGAGGATTTTGAGGATTCTCCAAAAGAATATAAGCTATTTGGCATTTTTGCTGAAGGGGGAAGAGTAAAGGGTATAAACAATAACACAGGGGAATCTTACGGAGTAGTTATTGGTTCTGTTAAAAAATCGGATGAAGATATAGATGGCGGTACTGAAATGAATGTAAGAAGTTCTTATTCATCAAGAATTAGTGAGGTTAAACTTGTTTTTGATAAAAATGGTAACCTTCATGAAATAACTGATTATGGATATGGTTTAGAAGGTAATTACCCTGATACAAGTAAAAGAAGTGGTGGTAGAATTTATAATGCAGACAAAAAAGAAACCTTAGAAATTCTTTCAAAAAAGTACAATCCTGCATTTGCTAAAAAATTAATTGAATTGGCAAAAGACATTAAAATGGCTGAAGGTGGCATGGTAGAGCATGGATTGAAAATTGGCGATAAGATTACAACTGATATGTTTTGGGATAATCAGATAGTTGTAGAAAATCAAAAAACAAAGAAAAGAGCACAAATAAATTTAGAAACGGGAGAAAGAAAAGAGGAAATGGGAATGGGCGGAGATATTGCTTCTGCAGAGCATAACATCAAACAAGCTAAATATGGTGCTAGATTAGTAGGCAAACAAAAGAACCTTGATGTCAATAAAAATGGCAAATTAGATGCTGAAGACTTTAAGATGTTAAGAGGGGAGAAAATGGCTAAGGGTGGAAATACACAAAAAGCATTTGAAGTAATACTTAAAAATCCAAATGGCGGAATGACTGAAAAGGCTATTTTGTTAGCTAAGACAAAAGAAGATGCTTCAAGAAAGGCTCTTAATTTGAAAGAATATAAACAATATGGCTATGTTGTTAGAACTGTAGAAGAAATAAAATACGCTATGGGTGGAAAGGTTAAATTTGAGGACAAGGTAAAAGCTGTTAAAGAAAGCCTTTTAAAGCGTAAAAAGGTCTCTCCTAAAGTTCAAAAGGACTATGGAAAGACTTACAACAGAAAGGAAGCCCTTGAAGCAGCTAAAAGGATAGTAGGAGCTCAAACTGCAAAGTATGAGTTAAAAAAAAAATTCAAAGAAGGCGGTAAAACAATAGCACAAACCCCTGCACCAAAAAAAGATAGAGTATTTGGCTCTTCTAAAAATAAAGCAGGAAGTGCTAGTTCAAAAAAAACTGCCTCAAACATTGAATTAAATGAAAGTATTGTAAAAACATTAGGCGAAAAAGCAAAAAAATATAACGAAAACCACTCAAGCAAAGTAAGTACAAGTACATTAAAAGCAGTAATGCGTAGAGGTATGGGTGCTTATTCTACATCTCATAGGCCCACTATAACAGGTGGAGCACCTAACTCAAGACAAGCTTGGGGATTTGCAAGAGTTAATAAATTTTTGTTAAAAAAAGGAGGAACAAAAGTAAAAGCAGCTTATGTTCAAGATGATGACCTACTATAAACTAATATAAATGAGTATAGACCAACAAATATATGATACAGCAATTCAGCAAGGATTTAATCCTGTAGCAGCTAAATTAATAGCAGCTCAGGCTAGATTTGAAAGTGCTGACTATAATTCTAATGTATTTAAACTAAATAACAATACTAGTGGAATTAAATTCATCGGGCAACCTAATGCAGTTAGAGGCTCACTTGCTCCTGCTAACGAAAGAAGGTGTAATGGTGGATGTAATGGGGATTATTATGCTAAATTCAACACTATACAAGATTCTATAAACGATAAAATAGTTAGATTATATAATAAAACTATGGGCGGTATTACTCCTGACCAATTAAAAAGTACTAATAGTGCAGATGATTTTGCAGCAAAATTGAAAAAAAGGAATTATTATGGCTTTTATAGCTATTCTACTGCTGCAGGTCAAAAAGAAGCAGCAAACTACGCTGCAGGTTTAAAATCTAAATTGCTTAGAATTAAAATAGTCGAATTTGTTCAAAAGAATAAAATATCTCTTGCTATTGGATTATTACTATTTGGTAGCGGTTTATATTATTATTTAAAAATTAAAAAGAAATAATCATGTACGGAATAGCAACATATAATGCTACAAAAAAATTCATTAAAGAATATGGTCAAGGTATACTTAACGCCGTAAGAGGCACAGATATATTTTACTCTGTAGCTATTGGCCAAAAAGCTTATGAAAGTGGTTATGGTAAAAGAATACCTGCAGGTTCAAATAACTTTGGAGGGATTAAATATGCCCCAAATTTAAAAGGGGTTGTTGGGTATGTTTTACAAGATACTACTGAGTATATAAATGGAAAAAAAGTTTATATCAAACAAAAGTTTTCAAAATTTGCTACAGTAGAAGATGGTATTGCAGGATATGTACAAGTTTTAAAAAATCCAAGGTATGCTAAAGCTTTACAAGCTAAAACACCTTATGACCAACTTTTAGAAATAGCAAAAGCAGGGTATTCTACTAATAACCCAAAAGCTTATGCAGATTCAATTTACCCACTTGTTGAAGCAGCTCGTGATATTTCACAATTAGGAAAAATTAGTAAATAATTAACAAAATGAATTATATGAATAAGAAAAATTTAATATACGGTACGATAGCTATTGTGCTAGTATGGGGTGGTTGGTTAGTTTACAGAAACAATAGAAACAATAAAATTGATGAAACTGTAACACCTTATGATGAAGCATTACAAAAATTAGAAAAAATTAATTAATTTCACAAATACAATAAAACCATAAACAAATGAGAAAATTTGAAAAAAAAATCAATGAGTTGAACCTTGTAAAAGGAAAACTATCAAAAGCACTTAATTCAAATATTAAGGACTTTGAAATGCTTGAGCAATCTTTAGTTGGCTTACATGCTGAATTAAGAGGAGCTGAGGCTATAGAAAACAATGAAGAAGAAGTTGAAAAACTTGCACAGGAGTCAGAAGAATTAGAAGAGCAATTAGAGAACTTTGATGGTGTTTTAACTGAAAAAGTTCAAACCTATGCTGATAACTATGACTCTTATCAGGAAAGAATTAGGAAAATGGATGAAGGTAGAAAGGCTAAATCTGCTGCTAAAGCACAACAAGCTGCTCCTGCTCCACAACCTGCCCCAATCCCTGAACCAATTGTAGAACCTGCTCCACAAGCTGCAGCTCCCCCACCTCCTCCTGCTCCAAAAGAAGAAGAGAAAGAGGAAAAAGGAACTAATTGGCTTTTATGGGGTGTTTTAGGTGTTGCAGGTATATTTGTAGGAATAAACTTGTTTAAAAATAAAAGATAATGGCATATCGTATTTTGAACTATACTTTGGAACAAGCTTCTAAGCTTGGGGTTATAGTAAAACCATCCTCTGTAAAGGGAAAAAAGATTGATGTATTTAATAAAAAAGGCGAGAAGTTGGTTAGTGTCGGTGCCATAGGGTATGGGGACTATCCAACTTTTAAAGCTTTACATGGTAAAGAATATGCTGATAAAAGGCGTAAACTTTACAAGATGAGGCATGAATCTGACAGACATGAAAGAGGGACTGCAGGTTTCTATGCTGATAAATTACTTTGGTAAAAAATATATATTTATAAAATATTATGTTTAGTTATCCTAATTTATGGGTTATGATTACAGGTATTTTGTTGGGATTAACCATCATTATATCTGCTGTTTATTTTGTAAACAAAATGTTCATAAATGATACTAAAGATGTACTTGTAAGGTTTATTATACTTGTATTTACAGCTTTAGTAGCTCTCTTTATAGTAGATAAGGTAATTGCTTTTAGAATTAAGTTATTAGATGATTCTGCAAGTAAAGAACTCTTTGACCTGATAAAAACGCTGATACTTATGATTTTCAGCTATTATTTCGGTACAAAGAACAATTCAAAAGAAAACCATTAAATATTAAATAGTATTACTTAATTTTAATTAATAAATAAATAGTATATGAAACAATTTTTAATGAGAATGTTCTCTGACAAAAGCGATGTTAACTCAAAAGCTGTAGTAGGATTTATGTCCTTTATAGCTATGTTAGTTTATGGGATGACAGATGTGGTTACAGGTGCAATTGGAAAAGAGTTTATAGTTGAACCAATAGTATTTAATGGCTTAATGTACACTACATTCGGATGTTTAGGTATTGCAGGAGCTGAAGCAATATTTGGTAATAAGAATCTTTCTAAAAATGAACCTAAAACTGAAGAATAATGGCAAGAGCAGTTAAAAGCGTAGCTGAAAAAGTTACAGACAAAGCAACAGATGCAATAAAATTGCCTGTTACATTTAAAGAGTTTAGCAAAAACCCTGTAGTAGGTACATTATTTATTGTACTTATTGCTATTGGCTATCTTTATATTGACATTAGAAGTACTTTCCAAGGTTCTATTCAAAAGAATGATGTTAGAATAGAAAAGCTAGAAGGTCGTGTTGATTTAGTACAAGAAGCTTTAAGAAGAAGTGATTCTTCAAATGCAGTATCTGCTACTCAGTTGAAAACATTACAACAATTAGGTAAAATACAAGAGATTAAGTAATGAAATACTTATATTTTATATTTATTGTTTTTTTATATGCTTGTCAAGGAACAAATGCACAGCCAATATCACAGGATATGCAGGATGACAGAGAGTTTCAGGACTTATTAAATAAAGTTTCTGTTACACAACAAGCTAGTGCGGAGACACAGAGGTCAGCAGAAGAAAAACAAGCTAAAATTGTAGATAATACTATAGCAAAAATAGTAGAATTAAAAACCGAAATAAATGAACTTAAACAGGAGCTTAATAATATTAATAGTGATACTACTACCAAATTTAAGTTATTCCCAATATCCGATAATTAAAAAAATCGGAAATGATTCTATTGTTTTAATGACCTTGAAACAAGGAGAAAGTATTAACAAAAAGTTTGCAGATGATAAAACAAAACTTTTATTATTGCAAGATTCGGTTAAATTAGAAAAAATAAGGGTTGATTCATTGAAAAACAAGTACGACAGTTTAAATAGTGAATTAACTCCTTTGATTAGAAAATATGATGAATATAAAAATAGATACGAAGAACGACTAAAAATGCCCGTTAAATATCCATACCACGATGATGGTTGGGATTTTGCACAGAAATTAGTTTTAATGGCAGTAATAGTTGTTCAATTTTTTAGTATAAGATAAATTATGATAGAAAAACTAAATGGTAAATTACCACAGGCTGTTTTAAACGAGCTTCCATTAGTAATGGAGAAGTTTGGTATTAGCAATTCTACGAGATTATCTCACTTTTTGTCTCAAGTAGCTCATGAAAGTGGCAATTTCAAATTTGTTAACGAAAACTTAAACTATGGGGCTAAGGGTTTAATGGGGATATTTAAGAAGTATTTCCCAACTCAAGCTTTAGCTACTGCTTATGAAAGAAAGCCTGAAAAAATAGCTAACAAAGTCTACGCAAGTCGCATGGGTAATGGAGATGAGGCTTCAGGAGAAGGGTACAAATTTAGAGGTAGAGGGTATATCCAATTGACAGGTAAGGACAATTATAAGGCCTTTTCTGACTTTATTGGAGAAGATTGTGTGGCAAACCCTGATTTGGTAGCTACAAAATATCCTTTAACTTCTGCAGCTTTTTTTTTCCATAAGAATAAATTGTGGGATATTTGCGATAAGGGACATTCTCATGAAATAGTTACTGCGGTAACAAAGCGTGTAAATGGTGGGATTATAGGCTTAGATGACAGAATTAAACATTTTGAAGAATATAACAATTTATTAGCATAATATGGAAGGTACTAATATAGTAAAATCAACATTTGGCAAAACAAGTAGTTTCTTTTTAAAACTTGCAGCAATATCTACCGCAGCCCTTGCTGTTGTTAATGTTTATTCTTTTTATAGAAACAACATTTGGCATCCAAAAGTGGTAATAAATAGCATAGATTATGCAAATGGCGTTGCAAACCTAACAATAAATGGCAAACGCTTTGTTTTAAGAGGCGATTCTTTGTTTTTAATAGATTTTGATTGGGGTATTAAATTTGGGTTTACTTTTTTGCCTGACGGGAAAAGGATGTATGATAGGATTGAAATAACAAAAAGAGGTATGGTTCATGAGGTGCTTAGACAGACTGAAACCCCTTCTACATTGGCTTTTACAGGTTTTAGTGAGCAAAATTATTGGAATGATGCTTTTAACCAATATCCTTCTTTTACTCCTACAGACAGCGTAAAAAGATAATTTTGGCAAAATGTAATAAAAAAATATTAATTTTAATTAATTATTTTATAATTTTATAACTAAAAATCAAATAGTATGAACAGTAAAGATTTAGTACCTGCTTTAGTAGGTTTCGGAATTAGCTTAGTTGGTGTTTACATCATCGTAAGAGTTGCTTCAGGAGCTTGGGCTACAGGACAAAAATAAAAATAAAATTATGGCAAAAGCAACAAAAAAAGTAGGTGTAGCAGATATTGCTAAACTTGCAAAAAAAATTAGGAAACCTAATGAAAAATGGACTGATGCTATAAAAAGAGCAGCAGCACAATTAAAGTAATTTAACATGGCAAAGAAGAATGTAGTCATCTTTGATGGGGAAGATAAATTTATCAACCCCAAAAAAGCCGTTTATAGTAAGACAAGAGGACAAGCAAAAAAAATAGAGTCTTTTAAATCATTAAGGGCAGCTTTAATGGATGAAGAAGGACCTAATCAGTCATATTCTGAACAAGTAGCAGATGCACCTTACAATCAAGGTTCTGTTTATTCAGCTCCTGCTGTTGAATCACAGCCTTCAAGCGGTGGAAATTATGAACCTACAAATTTGGTTGCTGCTCCAATTAGTGTAATAGCAGATGATGCTATTCCTAATATTTCTTTGCCTCCTTTGAGAGAGATTCCAAATCCATTTATAAGTCAACCTTCTTATGAAGAAACAAGAAATGCAGAATACATAGAAAGACCTGTCCCAATATATGTGGCTCCTACTCCTGAATTACCGAGTAATCCTTATTATGATGACAGGAAGACTATAATGCCTATTTACGAAGCTCCACCTCAATATGTATCTCAACCTATTACTCAAGAGCCTCCTGCTTATGCAGCACCTATTTATGAAGATGAAAGAAGGATTATAACACCTGCATTTCCATCTTTTCCAATAAATGAAACACCCGTTCCAATATATAATGCTCCTACTCCTGAATTACCGAGTAATCCGTATTTAGATGATAGGAAGACTATAATGCCTATATATGAAGCTCCGCCTATATCTATATCTCGACCAATTACTGAAGAGCCTCCTTCTTATGTAGCACCTCGTTTGGATGATGTTTATGATGGCAGAAGACCACCAAGATTTGATGACCCTGCTAATCCTCCATCATTAGATGCTCGAAATCCTATTTATTATGCACCTGTGCCTCCTTCAAATGACGGCCCTGATAAAAGTTGTCCTGAAGGAATGAGATTATCTAATGGCACATGTATTCCAATTACTAAAGTGCTTCCCCCTCAGTTTGATGACCGTTATCCTACTAATCCTATTTTTAGAGGAGAACCTGTAGATGGTGGAAATCCGTATCAGCCTAATCCTATTTATACAGCACCTGTTCCTATTTTGCCAAATCGCCCACCTGCTAGAATAATAGAGGACCCTATGGGAGGCGGTGGTAGCCCTGTTATGGGAGGTCCTGAAATACCTAGACCGAAATGTCCAACAGGTTTTGTTTTTAATGATACAACAGGAATGTGTATTGATAAAAGAAATCCTGATACAGAAATAGACCCAATAGAAACACCAAGAACTACAAGTTCTACAACAAGTACTACAACAAAAGCAGCAGCAGCAGTTCCAACTACTACAAGTTCTACAACAAGTACTACAACAAAAGCAGCAGCAGCAGTTCCAACTACTACAAGTTCTACGACTACGACTACAACAGTAGCTATAGTAGATAAAATTTGTAATCCTCCAATTTATGCAGCTCCTAAATATTATAAATGGGTAAGTAAAGGAAATTGTGCTTATGAATTAGTTGTTGATGATAAACAATTAATAGATGCTGCACCTGCTCCTGTATTACCTGCAACAGGTCAGCCAATAATTAATATTAATATCCCTACAGGTACTACAGGCGGTGGATTAGGAACAATACCTACAACATCTACAACTGTTCAAACTACTACAAAATCTTTACTTCCTAAAGGAGAAGATAGTGGTGGAAGTGGTGGCGGTGGTGGTGGTGGAAGTCCATTCCCTGAAGAACCTGCTCCAACAGGCCTTGCACCTAAGAAAAATTATTTTTGGTGGTATGTGGGTGGAGCTATGGCAATATATTTACTTATGAAAAGGAAAAATAAACAATAATGGAACAAAATACAACTCCTCAAGCAGCTCCTGCACCAATGGTGCCTCCTCCTGCCGCAGCTCCAATGGCAGCTCCGATGGCAGCTCCTGCACCAATGTCTGCACCCCCATTTGAAGAAGGTGGTGCCATTGTAAAAAAAGGTGGCGGTATCAAAGAATGGTTTAGCGATATTAACATAGTTGATGTGGCTGTAAGTGCTGTTATAGTAGGTGCTGTATTATATACAGTTCATTATTATAAGTTTATGATGATGTTAGAAAAATCAGGTTATGCTGATTTAAGTGGCAAAATTTCTAAATTACAAAGTGCTATGGATGCTCAAAAGGCTGAAATGAACGCTTCAGGTAATAATAAATTAGACAGGCAACGCAAAAGACCTGTAATGAGATTAGGATAAAATTAAAAAAAACCATAAAAATATATGTTAGAATCAATAGCTTGGGGAAATCCTCTCCAAAAACATTTGCCGTACATTGAAAAAGATAATCTTACTTTTCTTGAGAAGTTTTATCCTCAATTAATTAAGTACACTTTTCCTAAAAACACCTCAAAAGCTACTAGGGAAGAATTAAATCAGCTTGTAGACAACATTGAAATTGCTAAATCCAACCCTGAGCACCTAAAAAGGTACAAAGCTTATGACCAATCCTTAGTTAAAACTTTTGGAGATGTTATAATTGAGAACGATTTAGGGGAAAAAGGAGCAGATTTAGTGGATAAGATATTTGATGACACAGTACCTTTAATCCTAAAGCTTAAATTCTTTTTTCAAAGACCTAGGCCATTTCAATTGGCTTATGCTTATAAATTGAAGCTTTTCCCATTTTCATCTTCAACCGCAGACTCCCCATCATACCCGTCAGGGCACACTTTACAATCAGCATTGATTTGCTATGTATTGGGCAACCATTTTCCCGAAAAATTTGATTATTTTCAAAATCTAGCTAAAGATATTGAGTACAGCAGATTGTTCTTAGGTTTACACTACCAATCGGACAATGACTTTTCTCTTTATATTTTTGACATGATTGTTAGAGATAAGGAATTTAAGGCGAAATATGGTCTATAATGCAATTACAACTTAAAGAAGGAAGAGTTACTTGGAAACAAGGTTGGGCTGAAATATCCGATAAAAGGTACTACCTCAGAAGCCGTTGGGAATACAGATATGCTCTTTATTTAGATTTAATGAAAAGGCATAATCATATAATAGATTGGTTTTATGAACCCCGTACCTTTTATTTTGAAGGGATAAAAAGGGGTACAACAAATTACAAACCTGATTTTAAAGTTATTTTCCCTAGTGGTAATGAAGAGTGGATAGAGGTTAAGGGCTATATGGATGCCAAATCTGCAACTAAAATAAAAAGAATGGCTAAATACTTTCCTGAAATAAAATTAAGAGTAGTGGATGGAGATTGGTTTAAAACTAATGCCTTAATGTTAAAAAAAGTTTTAAAAAATTGGTAAAAAAACAATAATTATACATATATTTACAATGTGTAAAATTGTACAATGAATCAACAAAATGAAATTATATTACTTGAAGAGCTGCTTTCTATAGTTAAAAACAAAGGCTATACAAAGACACTTAATATCTTGAAGAAAAATAATTCTAGCATATTTGAAATAGAGAACTCTTACGATAAATTTGTTATTAGCCTAATAGCTGATACTTTTGAGATGGACTCAAACGAATTATTACAAAGCAGATATAGTAGGGGTAATATGAAATATGCAATTGGGTTCTCGGTATATTACCTGTATCAAGAAAAAACACTTGGTTATATAGGTAAAAACATATTTAAAGATAAAAACTTGACATTATTATCGAGATATAGACAAATGATTTTTGATTTAACTAAAAAAGATTTGCCTTATTTTGATATGAAAGATAAACTAGATAAAAAAATTGAAAATTTTAAACTTAAAAATAAAGTTAAATGAGTACTGAGCAAAACATAACCACAGAACAAGTAAAACCAACACCCTCTCCTGCTAATTATAATCCATTTTTGGAACAAGTTACTCAGAGACCATATTCAACTGTTAATGTAGGAGTAACCCAAGAACAATTAACAGGAGCAATTCCTGAACCTGTATATTCTCCCTTTTCAGTAGATTCTAACGAGAATCCATATAATATGTTAGGTGGAGAAGGACAACCTAGTGGTGGAGGACAAAAAAGAGAATCAGCACCTTTTAATCCTATGATGAACGATGTTTCTGATGGAGATAAGAAAATGGGTGCACAGCACATGGCTAAATTGTTAGTAGATGGCTATGAGCAATTACATGTTTTTGGTAATAAAGCTTTGCAGGTACCTGAAAGAAAAATTAGAAAATTAGAAAAGGAGGGACTTATTGATTTGTCTATTCCTATTCCGTATGAATATGGGAAGACTATTACAGCAGGAGAATTTTTACAAGATTATAACGAGCAAAACAAAGATGCTTTAACAGTATCAAAAGAATTTAAGAAAGAAGTTACTCCTGTATTAACTAGAGTTTTAGAAAAAAGAGGTGCAGGTTTAACAGATGAGCAATACTTAGGTTTTTTAGTTGGTAAAGATTTGGTGGTAAAATTAGTAATTGTAGCACAATTGCGTTCTACCATGAATGATATGATTAATGTAATTAAAGATTATACAGAAGCTACTAGAGCAGGTAATGGTGTACCATCACAGCCTCAAGCTCAAGCTCCTACTCCACAACCAACAGCACCACAGCCTCAAGCTCCGCAATCACAATATCAAGAGCCTTCTCATTCAGCCCCTGATTTTAACTTTCAAGATAATGAAGTAGTAATGAATAGTACAGTTCAACAAATGAAAGTACCTAGCACAGGGAAAGCAAGAGTTATTGCTCAAATTCAAAAAGAAAAGAAGTGGAAAAATGATTCCGATAAATCAGGAGGTGGTACTTCTTATGAACAAGCTATGAAAGAAAGAAAGAATAGCGGAAAAAGAGGAAGAAAAAAAGCGGGAGATTATATTAATGAAGTAAAAATGGATGAAGAGCAAATAGCAGAAGCTATTGTTTTAAATGAGACTGTTAATCAACCAAAAAAGGTAAAGGACCCTTACGCAGACTTAGACTAAAATGAAAGTTAAAAACCAAGATTGGATTGAATTTAAAAAAACAATCATTGCTTTCATGAAGGTATTTGAAAAAGAAACCACGAAATTTGAATATCCTATTTATGAAGACGAAGATTTTACCATTCTTGTAGAAGAGTGCGAGGTCTTTCCTGTGTTTACTAAAAAAGAAGATTTTTTAAAGATAGAATATGATTTTACATTTTGCGAAACTAGTATCAGAACTTTAAGTTTTTCTAAATATAAAGATGCTGCAAGAATAGAAATAACTTTAAAAGATAAAAGTATTTAATATGGCAAGAGAACCAATGCTTATGGCTGCCTGTGGTAAAAAAGGGGTGGGCAAAAGTTATCAGCACATGATTCTTATGAATCAATATGTTCAGGGGGATTATTACAATGGTGTAAGAGGTAGGAAGTGTTTGATAATGGATGTTAATGATGAATATGGTTATGGTACATACAATGTACAAGCAATATCATTAAAAGATGTTTCGTTATTTTCTGTACATCCTCATACTGAAATAAGAAGAATTAGACCATTCCATCCAAATGGAACTAGAATGACTTTAGATGAGTGGGCTCAAGCATTATTCTATGTTTTAAATAGATTCAGAAATGGTTTATTATTAATTGAGGATGTGAATAAATTCATTGGGGACCATTTACCAAATGACTTAGTGGGTTCTATCGCAACTAATCGACATGTTGGATTAGATATTATTCTTTCTTATCAGTCTTTAGGTAGAATTAATACTAAAATTTGGGGTAATTTAAACCAATTAAGATTTCATAAAAATAATGAGAGTGTTGAAAGACATGCGTTAAAATTCCCTGATAAAGCCGAGTTTATGCGAATTGCAGAATTAATGGTTAATAACGAATATGCAAGGGGCAATAATAGATACTTTCTGTATGTAGATATGGATGAATCTAAAATTAGAGGTAATATTAGTGATGATTTAAGAGAAGAAGCTCTAAATCAATACATTAACGAGAATTACAATGCTCTTTTGAAGCCATATTTAGTACAAAGGAATGGCACTAAGAAAAAACACACTACAGAGACCGCTATTACAGAGATTAAACAACGACTAATTTCAGCCTATTTTTAGGCTTTTCGCCTGATTTTCAGGCTTCTATACCCATCTAATACACCCTTTCCTATCTACTCAGGAAGGGGTTTTTTTATTTTCAATGAATTGTACACATATAAAAGTAGCTATATAAAAAAGTTACAAAAAACTGATTAATTTATTTCTATTAATGCCTAGTAATTACCTAAATTTGATGTGTCAATGCTGAATCTGTATTCACAATGGCACATATTCATAAAACAATTAAATAGTATTAAGATGAATTTCAAAGCAATCGCAGGACAATTACTAATCGTTGCAGGTGGTGTTGCTCTTTACATGTTGGCTGTAAAGCCTATGTTAGACAAAGCTAATGTAACTAAGTAATTATAGAAGTAAACGAATTTAAAAATCAAATTAATTCAAATTAAAATTCATTAAAAATGAGTAGTATTCAACGCTATTTACAAATGGCAAACCGTCAAGTAAACGAATCGTTTATTGGCGTAGATGGTTTTGTAGACGATGACATGTATTTTGCAGCAGGAGATAATTTCTTCGGTGCAGATGGTGCAGAAGCGGCTCCTATGGCAGCCCCTGCAGTTATGCGTTCTCAACCTTACATCTTAACAGTATCTAACGCTTCTAACGCAGCAGTAACTGTAGATGTATTTGGAGCTTATATCTACTTGAACAACGCAGGTTTTTCAGGTGGTAGCTTAACAGTAAGCAATGTTACAATCACTTCGGGATTGTCAAATGTTACTTACTATAACTTATTGAACCAATCTTCTGTATCTCCATTCACAATTGGAAGTACTTTGATTTCTTCAGTAAACGGTACAACTAGCCAAGTGTTAGCACCTTTAACACTTAGCACTTTAGATGCAAACGGTAACCAAGCAACTAAAATCTTAACTCCTGTTATTGACCCGTATCAACAACAAAGTGGTGTTATTGAATTGAAGCAACCATTCAGAATTGATGGTTTCACTAAGTTGACATTCAGCATTTTTGCGTCAACTTCTATTCAATTCCAATTCTACCCTTCTGATACAATCAACATCGCAAGAGGTTTAGGTGGTAACGCTGTATCTAAACAATATGGTAGTCCAAAAATTATCAGACCTGCTTCTCGTTAATCCGAGTAGATTAGGAAAAATATAAGAAAGGGGCGTGAGTGTGATTTTATCTTACTCCGCCCTTTTTTTAATTAAAATTTAGTAAATTTGTTTTATGTCATTACCCAAAGTAAATATATTCAACTATACGGCTGCAGCTAACCCTTACTTTGTTAAGAGTTTAGCCCATAAGTATGGTTATGAATTTGATAAGGACCAACAATTAGAAACTGTTTTACAACAACTAGTTACTTATGAAGGCGAACCTGTCATGATGGAAATAATTGAGAACAATCCCGATAAGGATTTATTCATGGATTATTTTGAAAAGAAGTATGGCAAAAAAGAAGAAAAAAATAATTCTAATGAGTTAGGTGGTGCAAGACTACTTGATACTTATATGAATTTTACAGGACAACTACAAGCTGCACAACAAACTGCTGAAAATAAAATATTAACAAAAGAAACAAGTGTTATGGTTTTACTAGGAGCAGTTCTTATTTCATTCGCAATAATGTTTAAAAACAACAAGTAATATGGCACTTAACGCACTAGAAACAGCAAAAGAATTAATTTCATACGCAGTAGTAACTGATAAAAATGGTTTAGTAAAGTTATTAGAAAGAAATGGTATTGAATTACCAAACAATCCTTCTGATAATGAAGTAACAGTTGCTGTATTGATGGCAAATCAAAAAAGCGGTGTATTTAGAAATGAATTAAAAAAGTATTTAGTAGGATTAGTTCCTGATGTAGCTAATTATACAACAGAGTTAGGTGGAAACATGAATTTTACAGGTACAGATGATTTTTCTTTTACTGCAGGAGATGATGAGTTTTTTAATGCAACTGCAAAAGCACCCAAAGTGAAACCAACTGCAGTTCAAGCAAGAGCTTTAAGAATATCTGATACAAACCCTACAGGTAAAACTAAAGCAGGTCTAGCTTTAGCTAGTATTGGGGACTTCTTTAAAACCAATATTCTTACTAAAGATAATATTAACGCAGGAGTACAAATTGGTTTAACAAGTTTAGCTAATAAGACTCAAACGCAACAAAATGCGGTAACTGCTCAGTCTTTAGAATTACAAAATTATCAAGATAGTTTAAGACAACAATTACCTAATGCTGCAAAAAAATCTAATACTATGTTATATGTATGGATTGGAGTAGGTGTATTAGCTGTTGGTGTTTTAGGATTCGTTTTATATAAATCATATAAAAAGAAATAATGATTAATAATAAAAAAATATTATTAATTGGAGGTGCTTTGGTATTAGCATATATTCTTTTAAAAAAGAAAAAAAATACTACAGTTAGTTTAAGAGGAAAAGAAAAGGTAATACAGATATACCCAAGTGATGTTAAACCAATGCCATGGATAGGTGTTCCAAATTCACTTCCTGAAATTAAGATAGATTAAAATGACTAAAGAGAATAAAGAATTATTGTTGATAGGTGGATTTATATTTGTTTTATATACACTTTTTAAGGTGTATGAAAAGAAATATCAATCAGTTCCTGATTCAGTTGTAATTCCAACAGAATTTGAAAATTAAATAACAAACAAAAACTAAGATTATGTACAAGGGTAAAAATTTATTGATTTTATTAGGTGTAGGTGCTGTAGCATACTACTACTTTATGATGAAGAAGAAAAAAGATGCAGTTTCTGCTCCTTCAACTGCTTCAGCTAATTTCACAGGAACAATGGGATATTAATTTTAAAATTTAAAATTTAAAAAAATGTTAAAAGGTAAAAAATTATGGGTTGTATTAGGTGTAGGTGCTGTAGCATACTATTTATTTATGCAAAATAAAAAAAATAAAGCTGCTAAAGTAATTACTGCTCCTGCAACTAACTTCACAGGAGACTTAAATGTTTTAGCAAATCAAAACTTTACAGGAGATTTAGGTGTTCCTGAATACCAAAATGGTAGTGGTCGTTTAGAAGATAGACAAATAAATAGAATAGCAAACGCTAGTCCTGAAAGAGCTGCAAGAATATATGGTAGAATTGCAAGAAGAAGAGGTTTATTATAAAAATTAAGTTATGACTAATACTAAAAAAATATTATTATATGCAGGTGTTGCCGTAGTAGGGTACCAATTATGGAAATACTACAGTAAGCCTAAAAGCGTATTAGTAAAAGGTTCTGATGCTGATACTCCTGAAAAGGTAGAATATAGCACAGGAAAAGAAGGTATGCTAGGTTCTGATGGGTCTTTAGATACAATGATAAATTTAAAGAAGCCTATCTATGTTAGACCTAGAAATTCTATTCCTAATGTATATGATAGAGGTATTGGACAATTTATTAATGCTAGTGGTTGTGATATGAACGCAACAGGATTTGCTGATAACTTATCTTCAGCTTGTAACGCAAAAACAGTAAGAAAAGCACAGGCTACAAGTATTGATATTCCTATTATACCGCAAAACTAAAAAATGAATAAAACAGTAAAATATCTTTTGATTTATGCTGCAGTAGCAGGTGGAGCTTATTTACTTTATAAGCAATATCAAGTTATGCAAAATAAACTAGATGGAGATTCCGCATTAAAAAAGTGGAACGCACAACACAACTAAAAGAAAAACAATGGCAGAAGCGAAAGATATATTGGATAAGGTAAAACAATTAAAATCTAATTCTGAAAGCATGGCCTTAAAGAAAATGAAAGGAACCGTTTCAGGAGCTTTAATTGGTATGGGTGGAGGCTTATTAATAGGATTTACAAGAGGCTATAGCTTAGTCTCTTCTGCATTTGTAGGGGCTATACTTGGTGGTGTAATTTCTCAAGTTTTATTACCTAAACTGAATGACGATAATGAATAATAAGTATATTAAATTTGCAGCTTTAGCTGCTATTGCAGTAGGAGGTTACTTAGTAATTAAAAATTTACTAGGTAAATCAGCTAGTTCTGCTCCTGTTAGCACTACACCTACTTTGCCACCTCAAATAACTTCTCAAGATTTCCCTATTAAAAAAGGAAGTAAAGGGGATAAAGTAAGAGAAATTCAGCAAATTTTATTGGGTATTGATGCTAATGCACTACCTAAATATGGTGCTGATGGAGATTTTGGAAGTGAAACTGAATCAGCTTTATTTAAGTATTTGAATAAAAAGTCAGTAGATAAACAAGATGACATCGTTAATTTAAACGGATTAAAAGATGCTGCACAAGGACAAAACTTACAAAATTCTGTAAATTCTACTAGAATTGCTATCGGTAATCAAGTAATTCAAGATTTGAAATCTAGTGGAAAAAGCCTATATGCAAAAGAGTTCGTAGATGTTATAACGGGAGGTTTGGACTTTTCAGGCAGAGAAATTAATCCAACTTCTAAAACTGTTCTAACTAATGCTTTAATAGTAAATGGGTTCGAAATTAAAGGTACTAGTGTGTTACCGAGTGGGTATTTAAAAATTACTACAAGTAGTGGTGGATTATTAGGTGGATTTATCAAAGTAAGTCCATTTGCTGTCGTAGTAAAATAGTATATTTATATAAAAAATAACCATAAAAATGGAAGTAAATTTAGAAAAAAAGCTTACTGCCAACCAACTTTTTAAAGAATATAAAGACGAGGGAGGCACATTGAATTTTTCAGATTGGTTAACTAGAGAAAAAACTAAAGGTATTTTCCCTATTAATGCTAATCTAAATCAAGAAGTAGGTAGAAAATTAATTGATTTAAAACAAGAAGAAATGAATAAAACAGTTCTTGGATTTCCTGTAAGCACCTTGTTAATAGCAGGTGGAGTAATCATAGTAGCAATAGTTGCTGTTAATGTATTAAAAAAGAAAGCATAATGAAAAAAGATAATTTTATTTGGTGGGCATTAGGTGGAATAGGAGCTCTTGCTCTTTATTATCATTATCAAAATAATAAAACGAAAAGTGTATCTATGCAAGACTTAGTAGTGGATGTTATTAATGAAGAGCAAGATAAGTATAGTACGCCTTTTCAAGCTGAGTACAATATTGTCATGCCTTCTGATTTAGTGTCAAAGAGAGTGAGAGAAAAGGGAGAACAATTAAGAGCAGGTAGATTTGCAATCCAACCTGATAAGGTACAAGCACCCTTATATTTATAAGATGCAGTACAAATTGTGGACAAGATATGAACCTGTAATGGTTAAAGTTGTGGTAAAAACTAATTCTCCACAGCTTATTGTGTTGAAAGCGTTTGACCCAACACAAGCTAATACGGTTTTTATGGAGAGAGAAAAAACCATTGATGGAGTACAAGAGTTGTATGTGAGGATGCCATTATCCCCTAGTTCAACTGCTTTATCAATTTATAATAAAAAAAATGGCAACTTACCAAAAGGTAAGGATAGTTCTTTTGAAGTAGTGGAAATCAAAAAAGAAGATTTGGACATCACTTTGTCTCAAACAAAAATGGACAATTCTTTGGTTAGAAATTTTGTTGCTTTTGCTCAGAAGTTTGCATTTAACGCAGGTTGGATTCAGGCTCCAAAAGATTATGTAAGTAGTGTAGGTGCTTTTAAAATTGAGTATTTACCTTATATAACAAACAACAAAACAAATGAAAAGATGGCTACCCCTGCTCGTATAAGTACCAAGAATGGTCGTATACAAGTATCAAGGGAATCATTTTTACCATTTACTATTCCAATGAGAATGGCAATCTTATTACATGAGTTTAGCCATTATTACTTGAATAGTGATATTTCTAATGAGACTGAAGCTGATTTAAACGGACTTACAATTTATTTAGGATTGGGCTACCCTATCAAAGAGGCCTATTCTGCTTTCATAGATACCTTTATCGGTTATCCAACGGAGCAGAACAAAAGAAGATATGATATAATTAATAGGTTTATAAAAGATTACATTGAAGAATATAAAATAAAAGATGTCTACGCAGTAGGCGAATAAAAATTAAAGTTATGGCAGATAAAGGAGCACTTAGAGTTTATACAGAATTACCATCTTGGGCAAAAGGTGTAGTTGTTGTTGGTGGCTTAGTTGTAGGCTATTTAGCAGTTACTTCTATTTTAAAATCTATTAAAGCTAAAAAAAATAAAGAAGAATCATTAGCTGAAGTTAATAATGCAAATTCTGAATTGAACACTCAAATTCAAACAGGGAAAGGTCCAACTATTGCAAGAAGTACTGCTGAGGTAATGGCTAATGCTATTGTTGCGGCTTCTAATGATTGTGGTACTGAAGAAAAACAAATGTATGCTCAATTTGATAAGGTACAAAATCAAGCTGACATATTATTGTTTGTAGATGTATTTGGATTAAGAAAGAAAGTAAGATGCCCTTTCTCAGATGACCCTAGAGAATCTTTTTGGAGTAATTCTACACCACCAATGTCATTATCTGCTATGATTAATAGTGAATTAGATGCAACTCAAATTGCAACAATAAATAATAAATTAGCAAGTAAAGGAATAACTTATAAATTTTAATATATGGGACTTTTTGATGGACAAAAAAAGAAAGCAAATGATAGCTACTCACAGAAATATCCTTTAAGTGATAGCATATCTAATTTACAAGCTGCTGTAAACGCAGCTAATGTAGAGTTAGTTGGTTTAAGAAATTACCAACCTGAAAAAGGGAGTGATAAAAGAGCTAGACAAAGAAACATTACTGCTTTATCTAATAGAATTATGCAGTTACAAAATAAGATTAAAGATTTAAAAAGTGGAATGAGTGGTAATGATATTTTAAGAATAGCAGCACCATCATTAACTAAATTAAGTGATATTACTAGCAACAAGATATTAAACACAACCCCTTATAGCTTTCAAATACCTACTTATAATACACCAACTTTAACTAGTAACTTATTGGCTACTCCAAAATATGCTCCTGCTAAAACAACTGATGCTAGAGATTTGGCGGATTCAGTAGAAAATGGTCAAGGTCTTCCTGTAGATGGAGAACCAACAGGTACTCAAGGAGATTATCCTCCTCCCTACGGAGTACAAGGCTCAAATACTAAGTCAATTTTATTATATGGAGGTTTAGCAGCAGTATTGGGTTTTACAGCTTATTATATGTTTATAAAGAAAAAATAAAAAAAATGGCATTACCAAAATTAGGACCTACGGGCAAAAAGATAGCGACAGGAGCAGCAGTTGCAGGTGTATTAACACTTGCAGGGATTGGCATATCAAAACAAGCAGAACGAAAAAGAGTTTTGTCTACTGAAGATGAAATGCAGAAAAAATATCCATTTTCTGAAAATTGTCTTGAAATGCAAAAAATTAATAATTCTGCAAAATTGGCTTTGGCTCAAATGGAATCTGAATCAGGTGGAAATGCGGGTACAAAAAGAGTAAGAGCAAGACAAATTGCTGCTTTAAAAGCAAGAATAATTGAAATTGAGAAGTATATACCGAGTTTAGATTGTTCACAAGCAGTTTTAAATCCTGATGCTTTACCACAGGATGCCCCTGCAGCAACATCTAATACAACTAAATATTTGTTATATGGAGTTGCGGGTGTAATTTTGTTAGTGGTATTTTCTAATTTAATGCGTAAAAAAGACTAATTATGGCAATAAAAATATTTGGTACTAATATAACAGGGGGAGAAGCTCAAAGAAAAGAAGCTGCTTCTAATGTTATGTCAGGGAAATATCCTTTGACAAATGATTGTAATTTGATGAAGAGTACTATTGAGGCTGCAAAAGCTGAATTAGCTCAAATTAACGCAAGTAGACCATCTACTGCGGGTGGTAGGCGTATAAAGGCTAGAAATGCAGATGCTTTAAAAGTTTGGGTTAATGAAATGCAAAACTTCTTAAAGGATTTAACATGTGGTATTGTATATACTCCTGAAGGAATTAAGATAACTCCTGTAGCAAGTCCTTCTATAGCTGCTACTGTAATGCCTAGTCCAACTACACCTACGCCAAGTCAATCTGTCATTTTTACACCTGAAGTTGTTAAAAATTACGAACAACCAACACCTAGTCAAGCTATTATTTTTACACCTCAAGTTGTTAAAAATTACGAACAACCAAGTATTAAATGTGCTGATGGTACTTATGATGTAGCTAATGGAGTTAATCCTCCATGTGCAACAAAAGGTGGCGTATACTTACCTAGTTTGCCATTACCTGCACCTGCTCCAACATTACCAAGTGGTCAATCAACAATAATAAGTGCACCTGCACCTGTTTATCAACCATTGCCACAAGCATCTATTCCTCCTCAAACAGATTATGCAAAACTATATGATACTGCAGCTTTAGGTACATCAATAGCTCAATCTAATGGTTCTGCTCCTGCCCCTCTTAATACCCCTGCTACTCAAGATGATACACAAAAATATTTAATGTATGGTGGTATTGCTTTAATTGGTGTTTTAGTATTAAATTCATTAACAAATAGAGATTAAAAATATTAACTATGGCAATAGATATGATTGAAAATAACGATTTAGGTGCTTTAGCCGTAGGAAGGCTTGGGGACTTAAATAATTTTACGGATGAGAATAAAGGCTATAAAAACTTTGCAGGAAATGAAGAAGTTTTCCAAAAAATAGACATAAATGAAGAGTTTGAAAACCTTTTTGGAAGTAAAACATTCAAAAATAATAAAGAAAAGGCGAAAAATGATGCAGAAGCTTTTGTAAAAAAACTACCTAAAACTACTTGTGATGATTTATCAAGTAGCTTAGATAAATTAGCATTATATATTGAAGCTGAAACTAAACAATTAGGATTGGCTAAAGGACATGTAACTGAATACCCGAAAATAAGATTGGGAGTAGCTAGAACTGCAGAGGCTGATATGAAAATGAAACAACAAGATAAGCAATGTATAGCAATAGCTGAAAAAATTCAAAGTGAGCAAAAGAAAGCCGAGCTTATCAAGACCTTAACTAATGTATCTGAAGCTAGTGTACAACAAGCTAAAACAGACCTATTCGGGACCCCTGCAGGGCAGCCTTTGTACGCACCTGCAACAAGTGGTCAGGGAGCATTAGGTTCTGTTCAAAATGCACTTGGTGGTTCTAACAAAAATTTATTAATTTACGGTGGAATTGGAGTAGTTGCTCTAATTCTTTTATTAAGAAGAAACTAATAATGAAGTACTTAAAACCCGCATTGATAATTAGTGGATTAGGCGTAATTGGTTACGCCCTTTTCCGTTATTATAAGAAGCAAATAGACTTTGTAAAAGATATTCAATATACCATATCAGGGTTAAAAATTGTTAACATCGCTAAAGAAGATGTTACGCTTGAAATATTCTTAAAAGTCTATAACGCATCTAATGTGGAGGCTAAGGTTACTGAAATTTTCTTAGATGTAATGATGAATGGAACTAAAGTAGGTTCAATTAATGAGTCTAGTGAGTTCACAATTATGCCAACTAAAACAACCGAGGTAAGCTATAAGTTTAGCTTTAACCCTAGCTTAGTTATTAAAAATATTGTTAATATATTGACTTTGACTGTAGCATTGAAAGATGTTGTAATAGTAGCAGATGGATATATGAAGGTTAAGAGTGGTTTCTTATCTACAACTATTCCATTTACATATCAAAACACATTAAAAAATCTTTTAAAAAAATAAGAAATGGGAGCAACTAATATATGGTCTAAAACAATTACTGATGACACACTAACTATATCAGGTACGCAAAATGTTGTTAGAGTATCAATTTTAGCAAGACAAGGACCTGTAAATCTTTTAGGTACAGCAACCTTTAATGGAGTTGCTTCTGATACTGTAATTTTTGCAACAGGACAAGGTGTAACTTTGACTGCAGCATCTACTCAAAATCCTATAGATGGAGTAACAGTAGTCGTTGCGGGTGGTGGAATAGCAGATGTGGTATTATCATATCAATAAAATATTAAAATGAAAAGTACAAATATTATATTATTTTTAGGTTTAGGTGTTGTAGGTTACTACATATATAACAAGACAAAAGGTGGTTCTAAATTAAATGTTAACTCATTAGTAGAAGAAAATTTGTCTAACATTACAAGTAATCTTCCAACTAATATTCCTGTAGCACCTCAACAACCAACTGCACCAACTGCACCTATTCCTATGCCAACTGCAGCACCTGCAACAACAACTAAATATACATATCCTGAAGGAATTGGTAAAGATGGTAAGAAATTTGAATTGAATGACGGGGATTATGTAGCAAACGGGGAAGAAACTGCTATTTTATATCAAGGTAAATTAAGACCTATGACTGCTGCTTATGCTAATAAATTTGCTGCGGGTACATGGGAAAGAACAAAAATTATAGATAATATAGTCTACAGCAGCATACCTAGAGGAGCTGTTTTGGATGTATAAAAAATATTTAAACAAAAAAAAATCATAAAAATGGAAGATTTTATCTTATCGGAAACAAGAACAATTTTTAACAAAGCCATAAAAAGATTCGCAAAAGAAAATAAAAAAGAACAATTAGATGTCTCTTTTCTTTTGAATTTGACCTCTGAACGAGAAGTTGGTTATATGTATTGTCAAGACCATGCTCCATTAAGGGAAACTAATATCAAAGAGATACTAAATGTTAAAGCTTTTGATATGAAGGGATATACTGTTTTAGTTCCCCCTCAAATCAAAAAAATTATTGAGAATTTAGAGGCTCGAATGAGCTCAAATAATATAGAAGTATGTGTTTACCTAGATAGAGAAGACGAGGATGAAGTTCGTTATTTCGTATATCAAGATGGTAAATATATAAAAGAAATTAGTTTACTTGAATTGATTAAATAATTTGTAATGAGTAGTACATTTTTAGGAGGAGATACTTTTAGTTTTATTAGTGGCGGCTCAGGCGGTGGCTCAGGAACAGGTGGTTCTGCGGGTACATCGGGAGTGTCAGGTACTTCAGGTACATCAGGTACTCTTGGTACTAGTGGTATAAGCTATGGCTCTAGTGGAACTAGTGGTGCATCAGGGACTTCAGGTACATCAGGCTCTACAGGTTTAACAGGAACTGCAGGTACAAGTGGTGCTGCAGGTTCTTCAGGGACTTCAGGAAATTCTACTGCAGGTACTGCAGGTTCATCAGGAACTTCAGGTATAACGCCTCAATCAGGAACTAGTGGTTCTGCAGGTACAAGTGGTGCTGCAGGTTCTAGTGGTACATCAGGCTCTTCAGGAAATAATGGCTCTAGTGGTACAAGCGGTGGTGAAGGTTCATCAGGTAGTTCAGGCACTAGTGGTGTTGATGCAACAGCAGGAACTTCAGGTTCTAGCGGTTCTTCGGCATCTTCAGGTTCTAGCGGTACTGCAGGTTCTTCAGGTTCAAGCGGTACAACAGGAACAGATGGTTCTAGTGGCTCTTCGGGTACAGCAGGTGCTGATGGCTCTAGCGGTACTTCAGGTCAAGATGCGACTGCAGGTACAAGTGGTCAAGATGCAACAGCAGGAACAAGTGGCTCTAGTGGTACTTCAGGAACTCATGGCTCTAATGGTACTTCAGGTACATCAGGTTCAGCAGGAACTTCAGCAACTAGTGGGGTGGATGGTACAAGTGGAACAGATGGCTCTAGTGGTACTTCAGGTCAAGATGCAACTGCAGGAACTAGTGGTCAAGATGCAACAGCAGGTACTTCAGGTACTTCGGGAACAAATGGAACTTCAGGTTCAGCAGGAACTTCAGGTTCAGCAGGAACTAGTGGTTCAGCAGGAACTTCAGGAACTTCAGGTTCAGCAGGAACAGCAGGTTTATCAGGAGATAGATATAAAACAACTTCAATTACTGAATTTACTTTAGCAGGTTCAGGACAAATTACAATTACAATTGGTTTAGGACTTGCTTACTCAATAGGACAAGCCGTAACAATCGCATACGATATTAACAACATCCAATTTGGAGATGTTGTATCTTATAACTCAAACACAGGTATATTTGTATTTAATGCAACTACATTCGTTGGTTCGGGTACATATAATTTTTGGACAGTAAACTTATCAGGTTCTGCGGGTGGAGATGGTTCTTCAGGAACATCAGGTTCTTCAGGAACAAATGGTACTTCAGGCTCTACAGGAACAAGTGGTACAAGTGCAAGTTCAGGTTCTAGTGGTACAACAGGAACTGATGGTTCTAGTGGTACTAGTGCAGCAGATGGAACTTCAGGTGTCAATGGAACTTCAGGTACTGATGGTTCAAGCGGTACTTCAGGTACTGATGGCTCTAGTGGTACATCGGGTACAAACGGAACTTCAGGTTCTAGTGGTACAAACGGTACAGACGGAAGCTCAGGAACTTCAGGAACAGACGGTTCAAGCGGAACAAGTGGAACAAACGGAACTTCAGGTACAGATGGTTCAAGTGGAACTAGTGGTACAGATGGTTCAAGCGGAACTAGTGCAACTTCAGGTACAGATGGAAGCTCAGGAACTTCAGGAACTACGGGTACAACAGGAACTTCAGGAAGCTCAGGAACTACGGGTACTAGCGGTACAGATGGTAGTTCAGGCACTACAGGAACTAGCGGTACTTCAGCAAGTTCAGGAACTTCAGGTTCATCAGGTACTAACGGAACTTCAGGTTCTAGTGGTACAGATGGCTCTTCAGGAACTTCAGGTTCATCAGGAACTACAGGTACTGCGGGTACTGCGGGTATTTCAGGAGATAGATATAGAACAGCTTCTACAAGTACAGCTACTTTAGGAGTTGGTGGAGCAATAACTGTTAATACAGGATTGGCTTATTCAGTAGCTCAATCAGTAATAATAGCTTATGATGGTGCAAACTATCAAATATCAGAGGTAATTGCTTATAATTCAGGTAATGGTCAATTAACTTATAGTGCACCTATAGACACAGTAGGTTCAGGTACTTATAGTGCGTGGCAAGTAAACTTAGCGGGTGCATCAGGAGGAGATGGTACTTCAGGTACAAATGGTACTTCAGGTAGCTCAGGTTCAAGTGGCTCTAGTGGCTCTAGCGGAACTTCAGGTTCTAGCGGTACTGATGGTTCAAATGGAACTTCAGGTTCTAGCGGTTCTTCAGGTACAGCAGGTGTTGATGGTACTTCAGGAACAGACGGTTCAAGTGGTACTTCAGGAACTACAGGTACAGATGGTTCTAGTGGAACTTCAGCAACAGCAGGTACTTCAGGTATTGATGCAACAGCAGGAACTTCAGGTTCAAGCGGTACTTCAGGTACTTCAGGTACGACAGGTACAAGCGGAACTTCAGGTTCAAGCGGTACTTCAGGAACTACAGGAACAGACGGTTCAAGTGGAACTAGTGGAATAGATGGTACTTCAGGAACTACAGGAACAGACGGTTCAAGTGGAACTAGTGGAATAGATGGTACTTCAGGTACTGATGGCTCTAACGGTACTTCAGGAACTACAGGAACAGACGGTTCAAGTGGAACTAGTGGAATAGACGGTACTTCAGGTACTGATGGTTCTAGTGGTACAAATGGCTCTTCAGGTACTAGTGGAACTAACGGGTCTAGTGGAACTGCAGGTACTTCAGGAACAAATGGTACAGATGGTAGTTCAGGTACAGCAGGAACAACAGGTACTAGTGGTACTTCAGGTACTTCAGCTTCAAGTGGTTCATCAGGAACAGCAGGTACTTCAGGAACAAATGGTACAGCAGGTACAGCAGGAACTACAGGTACTGATGGTTCAAGTGGAACTAGTGGACAAGATGCTACATCAGGAACAGATGGTTCTTCAGGAACATCAGGAACAACAGGTACAAGTGGTACTTCAGCTACAGATGGTTCTTCAGGAACATCAGGAACAAGTGGTACTTCAGCTACAAGCGGAACTTCAGCTACCGATGGCTCTAGTGGTACAACAGGTACTGATGGCTCTAGTGGTACTTCAGGTCAAAATGCAACAGCAGGAACTAGTGGTTCATCAGGAACTAATGGTACATCAGGTACTTCAGGTTCAGCAGGAACTGCAGGTTTATCAGGAGATAGATATAAGTCAGCTTCAATAAGCACATATTTAATTGGCGGAATAGGTTCATCAGGTACAATAACAATTGGTACAGGTCTACAATGGACAACAGCACAATCTGTATTAATTGCTTATGATGCTGCTAACTATGTTATTGCTGATGTAAATTCATATTCTTCAGCTACGGGTATAATGACATTTACAGTAGTTGACCCTATTGGTTCAGGTACTTATTCTTCTTGGCAAGTAAACCTTGCGGGTGCTTCAGGAGGAGATGGTACATCAGGTACATCAGGCTCTAGTGGTACGGCTGCAACAGCAGGTACTTCAGGTCAAGATGCAACATCAGGTACTTCAGGTCAGGATGCAACATCAGGTACTTCAGGTAGCTCAGGTACAAGCGGTACTTCAGCATCAAGTGGTAGTTCAGGTACAAGCGGTACTTCAGGTACTTCGGGTACGACAGGTACAAGCGGAACAGATGGCTCATCAGGAACAGCAGGAACTTCAGGTCAAGATGCAACAGCAGGAACTTCAGGTTCAAGCGGTACAACAGGTACTAGCGGTACTTCAGGAACAGCAGGTACAGATGGCTCAAGCGGTACAACAGGTACTAGCGGTACTTCAGGAACAACAGGTACAGATGGCTCAAGCGGTACAACAGGCACTTCAGGTACAAGTGGAACTGCAGGTACAGCAGGTACAACAGGTACTTCTGCAACTTCAGGTGCAACTTCTGTGTATTCAGGTACATCAGGTTCAAGTGAAACATTACCTTTAGCTGAAGCTACTACTACAAGCACTACAACTACAACAACAACAGCAGCTTAAAAAAAACCATAAAAAATTGAAAAAAATATGCCTACATATTCCAATATAACATTTCAAATTCAACCGAATTTATTATTCAAAACGCATGATTTTGTAACTGCAACTAGTCCACCAAATGTATCAATATACGGACAAGTAGTTTCATATAACTCGACAACGGGAGATTTAGTTATTACGCCCTTAACTTATTCAGGGGATGCAGGTTCGTATAATACATGGACAGTTAGTTTAATTGGTTATAATGGTTCTAGCGGTACTTCAGGTACTTCAGGAAACAGTTCAGCAGCAGGGTCTGCAGGTACAAATGGTACTTCAGGTGTTAGTGGGACTAATGGTACTAATGGAACTAACGGTTCTAACGGAACTTCAGGCACATCTGCTTCTTCAGGTTCTGCAGGAACATCTGCATCTTCAGGAACTGCAGGGCAAACAGGTTCAAATGGTACTAGTGGTACTTCAGGTACAAACGCAGTATCAGCAAGAAGCGGTACTTCAGGAACTTCAGGTTCAATTGGAGCTTATGCAAGTGCAGGAGGTTCAGGAATAAGTCGTTCTTCAGGGACATCAGGAACTTCAGGTTCATCGGGCGTTACAGGTCCAACAGGAGCACAAGGTCCAACAGGAGCTGCAGGTGGTCAAGGTCCCGCAGGAGCAAAAGGTACTTCAGGTTCAAGTGGTGCTCAAGGCCCTACAGGAGCACAAGGTCCACAAGGCCCTACAGGTCCACAAGGTATTCAACCTGCTTCAGCTCCTACAGGTGGTCAAGGTGGTACAGGTGCAACAGGTAGTTCAGCAAGTTATAACCAAAACTTAAATGTTGGTGCAGGACCTATAGTATTTGGTACTTTAACAGGAAGCCAATATTTATTTACTTATGGTAGATATTATACAGCAGGAGACCAAGGTAAAGGAATTGCTAGTAATGTTGCTCCTACTTGGCAAGGATTTGGGTTTGGATGGGCAACTAATGCTGCTTTAGGTGGTGTTTATTTCTATAATCCATCTTTAAGAGAATTAAAAAAAGATATTCAGCCCTTTGTAAAATCGGCTATGGATATTTTAAATAGAACAGAAATAGTTAGTTATAAACTTGATTCAGGAGTACATGATGATGTAACTTTAATTGGATTTATTGCAGAAAATACTCCTGCTGAATTAGCAACAGAACAGCATGATAAAATGGATAATACCAATACTTTGAGTGTTATTTTAAAAGCGATACAAGAAATTGACAATAGAATAATAGCTTTACAAAATAAGAAAAATGCCATACGCTAATATAAACATAACAACAACAACAGGATTAGCTTTTGTAACAGGTGATAATGTGCAATTAAGCTATGATGCTGATAATTATATTATTGGAATTGTAGTATCTTATGATTCGTCAACAGGTGCTATGACGGTAACTCCAACAAAATCTGTTGGTAGCGGAACTTATAGTGATTGGATAGTTTCATTAACAGGATTAAGTGGTTCTAGTGGAACTTCAGGTGTAAGCGGTACTTATGGTACAAGTGCTTCATCAGGAACTTCGGGAACGGATGGTAGTTCAGGTACAAGTGCAACAAGTGGCACATCTTCATTATCAGGAACTTCAGGTTCTACAGGTACTTATGGAACTTCAGCTTCAAGTGGTTCTAGTGGACTTTCTCAATTATCAACAGTAAATGGAACTTCAGGTTCATCAGGAACAAGTGGTTCTTCAGGGACATCAGGAACTTCAGGTTCATCGGGTATTGCAAATTTATCAGGTTCATCAGGAACTTCAGGCACAAGTGCTTCTAGTGGAACAAACGGTGCAAGTGGTGGTAGTGGAGTAAGCGGAGTTAATGGTCCACAAGGTCCAACAGGTGCACAAGGTCCACAAGGTCCAACAGGAGTAGCAGGTTCTTCAGGTGTTTCAGGAGTAAATGGTCCAACAGGAGCACAAGGTGGTGCAGGTGGTCAGGGACCAACAGGCCCTCAAGGTCCTTCAAGAACAGGTCCAACAGGTCCAACAGGTCCTACAGGAGCACAAGGTCCTCAAACAGTTTATAATCAGGCTTTGAATACAAATAGTAATGTTTCATTTTATTCTATGGAAGGTGCAGGTCCATTATATGCTCCTATATTTTATGTTGCTGACGGTGCTCAATTTAATGCTGCATTTGACTATTTACCGCATGGTTGGATAGGCGATTCTGCTAATTGGTATACTTATGGTGCGGTGGGTGCTGCTTATTTTTTTGGTACTTCTACTCAAGAGGTAAAAAAGAATATTGAGCCATTTACAAAATCTGCTATAGATATTATTAAGCAAACAGATATAGTATCGTATAAGTATGATTTAGATGATTTAGAACAAAGTGAAATCCCTAAAATAGGATTTATTGCAGATAATACACCAAAAGAATTATCAGGCTCTAAACAAGATATGATGGAGATTAACTCAACTATAGCAATTGCTATAAAAGCAGTTCAAGAATTAGACGAAAAAATTATAAATTTGTAAAATAAATAACAATATTATGGCTATAACTTACCGTTGGGAAATTTTAAGACTTCAAGTACAACCTACTTCTAATGGTAGAGAAAATGTATTATATAGGGTACATTGGAAATTATGGGGAAAAATAGTAGATGAAACAGGAGAGTATGAATCTAGCATAGAAGATGTTACTACTTTAAGATTTAATCCTAATGATGGTTTTTTACCTTTTGAGGAATTAATACAAAATCATAGTTTAATTATTAGATGGGTAGAAGCTAGAGAAAATGAAAGAGGAAGAAATATGGATTGGAGAAAGCAAGAGCTTAATAAATTAGTAATGAAAAAAAAGACTCCAACTATTGTTGATTATAATACAAATGGACAAAAAATAATACCTCTAAATTAATGGCTTATTCTAATATAACACTTACTTGTAGTACAAACCTTAGTTTTAGGACAAATGATTTTGTACAAGTTACTTATGATGAATTAAACTACTTCGTAGGAAGAGTAGTTTCTTATAATGCAGGAACGGGTATTATGGTATTAACTCCTTCTATAAGTGTAGGTAGTGGTACTTTTTCACAATGGACTGTATCTTTAGCTGCAGAGAATGGGACAAACGGAACAAGTAATATTTCAGGAACTAATGGCACAAGTGGTCAACACTCAACAAGCGGAAATTCAGCATCAAGTGGTACTTCAGGAACGAATGGTTCTGCAGGTACTTCAGGATTAAGTGATTTATCAGGCTCAAGTGGTACATCGGGAACAAATGGTTCTGCAGCTACTTCAGGAACATCAGGTACAAATGGAATTAGTAATATTAGTAATATTTCAGGCTCAAATGGTACAGCAGGAACTAATGGTTCTAATGCTACATCAGGTTCAAGTGGTACATCAGGAACTTCAGGCTCAAGCGGTGTAGGTGGTCTTTCAGGAACATCAGGGTCATCAGGTACAAGTGGTGCTCAAGGCCCTACGGGTGCACAAGGTCCACAAGGTCCAACAGGTGCTGCAGGTTCGAATGGTACTTCGGGTTCATCAGGTGTAAATGGTGGTCAAGGTCCCGCAGGTCCAACAGGTCCCGCAGGTGGTCAAGGTCCCGCAGGTTCAGTTATTACAGGCCCTACAGGTCCAACAGGTCCAACAGGCCCCGCAAATAGTAATAATCAAACTTTGAATCAAGCTTCTCCTATGACATTTAATCAATGTTTTTGGAACCAATTATATTATGCAACTCAAGCACAAGCGTATGATGGTCAAGGAGCTAGAAGCAATAGTGGTATTAATTTTATTACAGCTCCAAATGAGTGGAAAAGTACTAATGGAGGAATAGGTTCTCCAAACTTTTTTCCTACATCAACTGAAGAATTAAAATATGATATTCAACCTTTTACTAAATCAGCATTAAATATTCTTAACGCAACTAAAATTGTTAGTTATGAATTTGATATTGATACAATGGAAGGAGAAACTAAATATGGTTTCATTGCAGAAGACACACCTGAAGAAATTGCAGGTACTACCCATGACAGAATTATAATATCTTCAAGTATGGGAGTACTAATAAAAGCCCTTCAAGAATTGGATATTAAATTAAAAGCAAAAGAGGACTTATACTCATAAAAATAAAAAATAAAATTTAAAAAATAACCATGCAAATCCAACCCATCTTTGAAACCGCAGAATGTGATATGGTAAATTATTACTATTTTCAAATCGGTTTAAATCAACAAGAAATAGATAAAGTTTTTAGTTTAGTAGAAAAGTTACCATACCATGAAGCTCTTGTTGCAGGAGAAGGTAAATTTAATAAAGAAATAAGGTCATCTAATGTTAAATGGATTCCAAAAAATGATGGTTTTGGTTGGTTATATTTTAAACTAATGGAATTAGCATCTGAAGCTAATAAAAATAGTTGGAATTTTGATTTATATTCAGTTATAGATAATATTCAATATACAGAATACCATGCTACTCAAGAAGGACATTATGGATGGCATCAAGATATAGGAAATGGGTTAATGTCAAAAAGAAAAGTTTCTATGGTAGTACAACTATCAGACCCTAGTGAGTATGAAGGAGGGGAGTTACAATATTTTAAAGGTGGAAATCCTGAAAATTCAGAATCAATAATGAAAATGAAAGGGCTTACAGTTGTATTCCCTTCATATATGATGCACAGGGTTACACCTATTACTAAAGGAGTAAGAAAGTCTCTAGTGTTATGGTTAGGTGGGGAACATTATAAATAACTAGTATATATCTTTAATTTCTAAGTAGTTAGTCTCATCATTGGAATATCCAATTCCCCCAACCCAAAAAGAATTAAAAGCTAAACTTATTCTAGTTTTATCTCCTTGTACTTCAGGTACACCATGATAAATAGTAGATGGAAATAATACAACATCTCCTGTTTTTACAGGTACATGATATAAATTACTATTAAAAGCATTTGATGTTTCTGTATGAATATGCCATGGGTTTATATCTGTATTTTGAAATTCAATTTGGTCTTTAAATTCAGTTGCTTGTATATATATAACGCCACTTATAACGCTATTTGGATGATAGTGTAAATGATGATGTCCTTTTTTATCGGTATAATTCAACCATGACTGCGTAATTTTTAATTTTACAGAATTTTCATAAGCAGGTGCTATTATTTTATCAACCCATAAATCTAAGCAATCTTGAGAAAATTTTTTAATTTCAATAAAAGCAGGGTTTTCTAAAATCCTTCTATTATTTGAGCTACTATTACCAACGCTATGGCCTTTTTTTTCTGAAAAGACTATATCTAATTCTTCTAATGTAAATTCTCTATTAAAATTAGTTTTTACAATAGGAGTAGGAAATAATGAATGTATCATGTATTGCATACTATAAAGGTTTAAATTGTTTTTGGTTTGGTAAATCTATTTTTAAAAAATTAATTCCTTTCAATGGTCCTTCTATAAAACCGATATTTCCTGAAAAGAAAGAGTTAAAAGCTAAAGAAACTCTGCCATCTGTTTCTATTGTTGGAACGGTATGAGTTAAATTTGATGGGAAAATAATAATATCCCCTGTTTCAACTGATATTGTAAATTGGTTACTATTTATACTATTTTCATTATTAGTTTGTATCTGCCAATTTTCTCCTGAATCCATTTTTGTAAATGTTATTGTATCTTTGTCTTTAGTAGCATTGACATAAAGACATCCACACAAAATGCTATTATGATGAGTATGTGGATGATGAAACTGACCTTTTTTAGTAAAATTAAGCCAAGAATGGGTTATTTTTAAACTAATGTTATTTGGGTTTATTGGGTCATAAACTTGTAACAAATAATCGTTCAAAGCATTTTCGCATAATTTCTTAATATCCAAAAGCTTTTGATTTTCAAGTATATATATATCTTCTGTATTAGATTGATTTTCACGAACTTTGTCTTTAAATGAAAGCATAAAATCAAGCTCTTCTTGAGTAAAAGGCCTATAGATTTTATTCATTGTTATTACGGTTGGGAATATTGGCAATATAAATCCTTTTTCCATAAATTATTGTTGGTTTGGTAATTGAATTTTTAAAAAATTAATTCCTTTCATAGCTCCATCAATGAATCCCAATTCTCCTGAAAAGAAAGAATTAAATGCAAGACTAATTCTAGTGTAGTCATGGTCAGTTTGAGGAACGCTATGTATTAAATTAGATGGGAATAATACTAAATCTCCTGTATGTACAGGTAAAGTAAACTCATTAGAATTAAAAGCATTATAGTTATTAGCTTGTAATTGCCAATTTTCCCCTGTGGCTCTTTTTGTAAAAAAAATACAATCTGATTCTCTTTTAGCATTTATGTACAAGCATCCACTTACAATACTATTATGATGGTAATGTTTATGATGATATTGAGTTTTATCTGTAAAATTTAGCCATGAAATAGTTGATAATAATTTAACATTATTTATGGGATGATATATTTGTTTTAAATAGTCATTTAAAGCTTCATTAATTAATTTTTTTAAATCTGATAATCTTGGGTTTTCTAATACAAAAACATCGTCAGTAGTAATATTGCCTGTGTTTTCACGAACACCATCTTTATATTCTAAAATACAATTTATTTCGTCTTCATTAAATTCTCTATCTATATTATTTAATAATAAACAAGTAGGGAACATTGAAATAATTTCGCCTTTCATATTATCTATTTTGCTTAATTAAATTAATTACTTTTTGAGCACTAATTGATTTATGACACTCAAATTGTCTTGGTGTATCTTCATGCTCAGGACAATAGTTCCAATCGCCTTTATTAAATCTAAATAAAGGATTATGCCAACATCCATGACAAACAGCCTCATTTGTAATTCTAATAGTGTTATGACTAAATTCATGGTCAGCATTGGTAAAATTAGCTATCATAAAGACTTTTTTACGCATAGCCCATGACAACCATCCAAGTCCGCTTGAAAGCCCAATAAAGAACTCAGAATGATGAATTACATTCATTGTGTTTTCCATCGACCTATCTTTTAATAAGTCTATGTTATTTAAGTCTAAAGTATCTTGATTTGAAATTTCAATTACTTTATATCCTTCTGAAACTAGCCAATCTATTAATTCCTGCCAATAATACCAATATTTAAGCTGTGCAGTAGAATGTATTGAAATACAAACATATTTCTGCTCATAAGGCCTCTCTTTTGGGGTAAAATCCAAATTAGGTATCAATTCCTGATAGGGCAAATTAAGTATATTAGTAGCTGATTTCTGTAACGGAATCAATATAGGGTTTACAGGTTCTTTGTTAGTCTCCCAATACCAACCTAACTCAAACATAGCAACTATGTTATTTACAACCTCTCCTCTACCTACAAACTCTAATTCAGGGTATTGATTCTCAAAAAGGAAATTTTTAAAAGTTGATACAACTACTTTACATTGATAATACTTGGCAAATTCAGCACAGTAAGGCATCCAAGCTAAAGTGTCTCCTAAAGCTTTGCTCTCAAAAGATATAAATACTCTTTTACCTTTAATCTCATCTAAAAAGTTAATTTGCTTAATTACTCTTCCTTCATATTTAACCATTACGGCCACATCTGAGAGGTATTTTCTATCTAATCTAGCCCATGAACCTACTTTTAATTTAGTATCATATATGTTCTTAGACTCTTTCCTATTATAGAATGTAATATCGTATTCTCTATTTTTACCTTCGTCATCAGTAATTTCAAAGTAAAGTCCATTTACATGGTGGATGTTGTAAGTTATCATAATTAAAATTCTGTATTAAAAAAGAATGTTTGAAATAATCTTCCTGTTTGTAAATCTCTACCAAAATAATCAAGAGAAGTATGATATAAGTCTCCTCTATATAGAATAAGTCTATTGTATAGGTTACCTATTCTATCTACAAGTTCCCATTGTGTCATATCATAAAAATCTGCAGAAAAATGAGATATTTCTTTTGTTTTTTTCCTAAATAAACCTGTACCTCCTGATAATGGAGCATCAGGTGTTAAATAGCAAACTCCTGCCCAATCTGTACCATCTACATGTAACCATGACCTATTTTCAGCAGTTGTATATTGAAAAGCCCCCGTATATTCATCTACTAGCCAAGTAATATTTCCTGATAATGGTTGAATAGTATCTTCTATAACTTTTTTGATATTATCATTTAAGAATGGTTTAGTTCTAAAACTAGGGAAGTTACCTTTCACTCCAAATTCTTGTGAAAGAGCAAATTCTCTAACTTCATCAACATTGTTATAGAAATCTGATATTATTACTGATTCTACTCTCATAAATTAAATATTTTGATATACATTAACATATTTTTCTCTAATCTTACCTGAATCATAATTTTGAAATTGCTGTACTGCATTATATTTTTTTTCTAACTTTTTACATACATTTAACCAACTATATGAACTTCTCTCTTTAGCCATATTATCAATCATTCTTTCGTAATCGTTCATAACAACCTGAATACCTGCAACTACACTACTATTTGATAATTCATTTATTTTAACTAAACCTGCAATATCCTTACTTCCTTTATATGTAGCCACCATAGGCATACAAACACTAGCAGCCTCAAGTAAAGTCAAATTAGGATGTCCATATTCAAGATTAGATGGATGTAAGAAAATAGTATGGTCTTGAAAAATCTTTAACTTTTCTTCTTCATTTGGATTTGTGTCAATAACAGTCAATTTATCATATTGTAATAAATCTTTGTGTATTTCAAAAAATTTAGTATTAGCATCTGCACCAACTATAGTAATTGGAAGGTTTAACATTTTAGCAGCTTCAATACCATATCTAAAACCCTTTCTGTCTGCTCCATAATCCCCTGCAACTCCATTGTTAGCACACATCAATAGCTTATGTACTACGGGTTCATTTTTAACAGAATAAAATGCTTTAGTTGGTGTATAATAATTAATATCTACGCCATGTGATAAATAAAATAACTTATCTGTATCATCAAAATAGTCAACTACATATTCAGCAGGAGCTAAAGAGAAAATAGATTTTTTCATTGCTTCCAATTGCTCTTTATAGTTACTACTATTTTTCCCATAATGGTAGCTATGATGGTCATGTGTAGAATATACATACTCAATACCCCTTTTATGTGCTTCAATACAAAGGTTTGCCACATGTATGTGAACTATGTCATACATTTTAGGTTGAACATTGTTTAAATATAATAAGTCTACTTCATTTCCTAGTATTCTAAAGTTTTTAGTATACTCATCCATAATTAATTCAGTTGCTCCCCATCCTCTTTGACCTGTCGGTAAAATAGGCAAATTGCTACTTATAACTTGTGCTATTCTCATATAAATTTCTTTTCTTGTTTGTCAATTAATGAAAATCCTTCAGCTTGTGTTGTTAATCTGTTATGCACAATACCAAACTTATGAGGACTTCCGTAAAAAATATGGTTAAAAAACATATCTGCGGCATCCCATTTTTCAGTTCTTAATCTTTCTAAAAGCCATTTTTTAACGCTTTTTGGAAAGCCAATACATTGTAGTCCAATAATATGGTCGGTAATAAATAATAAATCTTGGTCAGGAACAACTTCTCTAACAGGAGATTGTAACCAACCATGTTCCAATGTTTTTACATCCCCAAAAGACATATAACCTATTTTATTATCTTCTATAATTTGATAAGACTTTTCAACTTTCTCTACAAATTCGTGTATAGGCACTTCAATAATACAGTCCCCTTCGCAAACTATAAGAAAATCAATACTGTCATCAAATTCACTCATAATTCCATTTTTAAATGATTCGAAGCATCCGTAATGTGAAGGAGTAAGTGCGGTCCCCAATTCACGAACTTGCTCGTCATTGAAGAGGTCCATTGAAACGCAGTTTGGTCGTTGGCAGTTGTACTTAGGTGGCAAGTCTCCATAGGGGATATTGGTGTGTAAGATATATTCCCACCCGTAGTTGGCCACATGATTGAGGGATTCTCTACTTTTTTGTTCTCTTTCGTCATTTCTAGTTGTTTGTAAGTGAACTAATCTAATTTTAGGTTTTCTATTTTTAATCTTATAATGTCCTGTATGCTCGTATTTATGAAGGGTTTTATCATTTAAAACATGCTTTTCATTTTTATATATTCTATCTCCATCATAAAAATCAAGCTCTACTTCAATTTCACGACCTTTGTATTCAAATTCTTTTTTAAACTCTTTGCTTTTATCAATTTGCCATCTGTATATGAAAAAATCTTGTCCTCCTTCACGCATAGTAATATTAACCTTTCTGCTATCTACATTGTAAGTAAAGAAATAGAACATATAGTTATTAGGCTTTCCTACAATAGGTATAATTGAATAATATTCAGAGTTTGATGCTACACCTAATCCACTATGCTTTAAAAGGGTTTCTTCATCGTTATGCTCAATAAAATATTCTTTTTCTAGGCCTTTTAGTTTTTTAAGTAAATAATCTTCAAGGAAGTTTTGAGCACCAATATTTTGACAAATATTATTGTACTCTTCTGCAGTCCTTACATCATCAAAAGTATTTAAGAAAAAATCAACACTAAAAGCCATTCCATTCGTTTGTATACCTTTCCCAAAAGGAGTGTTCAAGCTACCTAGATAAGCCTTATACATGTATGGTTCTTTTGCATCAATATCAAATGCTTTCTCAATATTTGTTATATCCCTAGGGTCTAAAACAACATCATAAGTAGTATAAAAGAAAGCTTCATATCCTAATGCTTTGGCAGCTTTTGCTCCGTTAAATAGGTTTGTTAATACGGTTAACGATTGATTGCTGTTTTTTAACCCATTAATGTTAATTTCAGCATGGTAGTCATCTGTAAATCTATAAAATCTTGTATAATATGAATGATGAGTCAATGGGTTATGCTCATCGTATATATAGTAGTCAACCATTTTTTGAATATCTTCATCAACAGGGTAATGTGATAAAAGCATAATCTTTCTACCCAATGGCTTTAAGCTATTAATAGTATCTTTTGTAAGTTGTACTCTGCTATCCAAATTAGGCCATGTACCCACAATAATGACTTCTCTTTTGTTATTAGTAGGTTTTGCTTGAGTCAGTTCTATAACTTTGTCAGCATCTTCAGTAAGATTACCTGTTAAATAATGAAAATCTTCATATCCGTTCCATCTGTTTAAATAAACATCTAGGTTATATATTAGCTTAGGTATTTGCTTATACTCTGCAGCTTCTTTTATTACAATAGGGTTTAATTCCTTATTTCCTCGGTCTCCTTTAGAAGGGAAGAAGAAAAGGTCAGCCGCCCTAATAAAGTCCTCTGTATCGCTTCTTTCTCCCCAAATAACGCAGTTTTCGGGCTTATTATCCATCATTGGTTTCCAATAGCTCTCAAAATTACCTGCTTGATTTCCTAAGAAGTGAAACTTTATTTTATAGTCTTTTAGCTTTTCTCCCATTTCAAAGCCGTATTTCTGATTCTTTCTAGGTGTAAATAAGCCTATTATTACCGCATGTTTGTAATCATGCTCAAGTCCTAATTTCTCTCTTGCAATCCTTTTATCTGAAGTTTTAGCATCAATTGGATATTCAATAATCTCTTGAGGTACATTTAAGTGGTCGTACTTCATCATATTATATGGGCTAACAAATACAAACTTGTCAGGCATCCATTTTTTGTTTATGGGGTTAAAACTGCTATCATGCGTAGTTTCTACTATTTTCCAACTTCTTGTTTCTGAATATAAAAAGCTAGACATTTTATCATCCATAAACATTTCAGGAAACTCTTCCATAGATACTACATCAGGATTGAACTGTTGCATAATTTGCATAAGTTCACTATACTTATCTTCTCCTAAAGAATGAAAGTTTTGTTCTCCAACTAAATCAATAATTCTATTCCTTTGAACTACGAAGGCCCAAGCAACAAAAGCATGTTCAATAACTTTAATCTCAAAATCTTCTTTTATTAATGAAATTTTGTTTACTGTAACCTGTGGAGCTCCACCTGTACTTAAATGTGGCGTAATAATTAGTAGCTTTTTTTTCATATCATTTCTATTAATTTATCTAATACTTGTTTTACTGATGGATGACATTCGTAACTTTCTTTATTTTCACAGCATCCTATTAATGGTTGTACACCTTGTATGTTTCCCCATGTTTCAACACCATATTTCATGTTAGAAGCACATTCTAAATTACATCCACCTCTTACATATTCGTATTTATAATCTTGTCTATTGTCTCTATAAGGTATTCTAAATTCAGGCTTTATTGATGAACCTAAATGAATAATTGGAACATCTGTAGTACCTGCTAAATGTAATAATCCGCTATCCATCGTTACAAATGCAGCAGCATTAATCATAAGGTGCCAACAATCAGAAATAGAAGTTTTATTCATTAAATTTAAACCCTTTTCAATCTCAAAATTAAAAACAGGTTTTTGAACATTAAAAAATCCTGTTTCAGAAGAATCCTTTCCAATAGATACTACATCGTACCCCTTATCATTTAATTCTTTTGTTAAATTCATCCAATTTTTAGCAGACCAAGTTCTTGAAGGCCATGTGCTTACAGGATGTATTAAAATGTAAGGTTTTTTAGGTATTTCAAAAGAACATTCTTCAGTTGGTATATAAAAACATTCCATTTCATCTTTGCCAAGCATAAAACCAAGATTGATAGCATGAAATTGTCTAATATCTATTGTGTTATGCTTGTATTCTACGCCCCTTTCATTTTTACTACCGACATTATAAAAAGAATTATGCACTATATAATTGTCTTTAACATATCCCATATCAACGCTAGAAGATTTTATACTTCTTTCCACATAAGGATTATTTTTAAAAACTTCAGGCATTTTTGAAATGACTAATATTTTTGTATCATAAGCTTCACTTATTTTTTTAATAGCAGGAGTTGCACATATTAAGTCTCCTAATCCATTACATTCACTCAATTCTAAACATATATTTTTCATTTATATAATTTTTTCTGTATCATAATTTGGGTCATCCCAAAACTTGTTTGGATTAAATTCTTGAGAAAAGTTTGTAGTTAATACCCATCTTTTTTCATTTGATTGATTTATTTGAGTTCTATGTCTAAGCCATGCAGGGAATATTAAAACATCTCCTGATATTGTAGGTATTTGTTTCCACATCCACATAGGGTCATCATAATAATATTCTCCTTTAACATATTCAAGCGGGTCTTTACATTCAAAAAATCCACCATTCTCAGGCATGTTCAAATAAGAAGCAGCTACCATAAAAGTATTTGAATGATTATGAGCTGTAGTTATACCATCTTTTTCATGTACATTAACCCAACTATTTTTTATTCTATAATCATGAAAGTTTTTTGAATATCCCATGCCCTTTGTCGCAACTTCTGTAACCATAAATTTTAACCAATCAAAATATGGTGTAAATTCTTTAATTTTATGAGGTTGTTTTTTATTTTGATGAGAAGTATGTCCATTAACAACTAATGATAATCCTTGTGGAGTTGTTGAAATTAATTCATGACAAATTGGAGCTAATAAGTCCCAATCAAATTCATAATGTAGTTTATACATATAGCTTGAATGTGGATTTAAAACTGATACTTGATTACTTTCTTTCATAATCTAAATTAAAATTTGTGAGAAAAATTTGTAGTCAATACCCATCTATCCTCATTTGATATATTAGGCTGTGTTCTGTGTTGAAGCCATGAAGGAAAGACCAACACATCATTTGTTTTTGTAGGTAAAGTACTCCAAATATTTTCGTTACTAATTGGCAAATTAGATTTGTGATATTCTAAAGGGTCTTTAGCTTGAAAATAACCACCATTATCGGGCATGTATAAATAAGCAGCTACCACAATAGAATTACAAGCATGATTATGTTCATTAGCTTGAGCATTACTTTTATGAACATTTACATAACTATCGGTAACATAATATCTCATTTGATATTCATTAAAAGCCATTTTGATATTAGCTAAATTATCAACCCATGGCTTCAACCAATCATAATATGGTTTAAAATCTTTTATATTATGAGGTTTAGCAAAGTTTTTTTGTGATGTAGAACGAGCACCTTCATCCACAATAATATCTTCACATATTGGTTTCAAAATATTCCAATCAAATTCAAAATTTAATTTGAATATGAAGGGCTTAAATGGATTAATTATTTCAGCAGATTGCATAATTAAATTTTTTAAAGTACCATTGATGATTTTTATATATCCAATTACAAGCCTCTTTGCCTATGATTTCTTCGGCTTTTGTTTCATTTACAGAGACTTTGCTTTTTATTTTATGACTAGCAAAGTGTAACATGTCGTTTTCTATAGTTGTTTTTTCTACTGATTTGAAATCATGTAAAAAATAAGGAATTTCTAAAAAGTCGTAAATTCTTTTGATTTCACTTTCAGGAGATATACAAAATTCTTCGTACTTTATAAATAACATTTTGCTATCATTTCCCCAATTTATTATTTCTTTTAATCTTTCTAAATTTAAAGCTAAAGGTGGTTTTGTTGACCACTCCACAATTCTTTTTTCCATAGTTGTATTTTTTAATTCATTCCAATTTATGTGGGAGTTTATTTTCAAAAAATCATTTCTATAGTTTTTTTCAAAAGAAGCAAAAATGTCTCTTAAATCCCTTACCATAAATATAATCTTAGGGTCCTCATTATTGATTTGAACTAAATAATCGTAGAAATACCCCCAAGAGAAGTTTTTGTCAACATAATAAGGCTTGTTTGTAATATTAGCAGCATAGGCTTTTAATCCTTCTTTACAAAAACTAGTAAATGCTTTTTTTAAGATTTGTTCTTGAGAAGGGTGCTGATATTGCAAGTTCATTAAGAACTCATTTTTTGCTGAAACTATTATTTCAGTCAAAGCTCCCATAGAAGGGGCATAAATATCATTATTCTGTGCAAGGATATTCTGTAAAAGAGTCGCCCCTGAACGAGGGAGGGATGAATTATAGAAAATCTTTTGCATGGTTATTTTTATTTTATAAAATTAATGTATTTTCTACATATTTTGTATATTTACAATCTAAAATATTTTTATGATAATTGAAATTAGCATCGGAGAAGCATTTGACAGACTTACCATCCTCAAAATTAAATCAGAAAAGATTAAAGATGAGGCCAAACTGACGAATGTCATGAAAGAGTACTACTACCTGCAAAACCTCATGAAGGATGAATTAGAAGTAGATGAGGATAATGAAGATTTTAAAAGATTGTTGGAAATCAATGAAACTTTATGGGAAGTAGAGGATTTATTGAGAGAATTTGAACAAGCAAACTCTTTTGGAGAAGAATTTGTACATTTAGCTAGGTCTGTTTATGTACTAAATGATAAAAGAGCAATAGCTAAAAAAGAGATAAATATGGCCTACGGAAGTCAATTCGTAGAGGAGAAGTCTTATAACCAACTGTAAATCAATATGATAGTAGTTTTTTATGGCCAACCTAGCTCAGGTAAGACTACTTTGGCTAAATTGCTTCAAGAAAGGATTTTCTTACAAAATCAACCAACCCCTGTTATCATAGATGGAGATGAAATTCGTGCTATTTTTAAAGATACTGACTATTCAAAAGAAGGTCGAATAAATAACCTAAGAAGGATTAGTGATATAGCTACTTTTTTGGAAAGTAAGTATAACTTAGTGATTATCAGTGCAGTATATCCTATTCAAGCATCAAGAGAATATTTGGATGGTATGTGTAATAATGTACTTTGGGTTCATTTATTCAATGTTGATTTTAGAGAAAAGCAAGAATTTCATGTAAAAGATTTTGACCTCCCTTATTTTGAAGCTAGAAAGAATTGTTCTATAAATACTACAAATTTTACTCCTGAAATGTGTATTGAGAGAATATTAGATTATATGTCTTTATAAGTAATCATTAAATATTACTCAATTTTTAGTATATAAATCTAAAATTGTACTATTTTTATACTAAATATTTAAGTGTTTATGGCTGCTCCTGCTAAAAAGACAACAACTAGAACTGTAAGCTCAAGTGAAAACTTGACTGTGAGAGTTAATCATATTGAGAAAACTATGATGAAAATTAGTCCTCAAATTGATGAAATTTATAAAGTTATTGTAGGGAATGAAGCTTTTCAACAGGAAGGGTTGATTTCAAGAGTTAAAAAATTAGAAGACCAAAACGAAAAAAGTAATGCTCTTAGAAATAAATTAATGGGTGCATTTGTTGTAGGTGGTGCAGTTTGGACAGTATTATGGGAAATAATTAAAAATAACTTTTTGAAATGATACCTAAAGGAGACCCTAAAGCAATAAATCCTATTCAAAAGATATTTTCTGATGGGGACTTAAAAAAAATAGGTACTGCACAAACAATTGGACAGTTTGCTGAAATAGGGGCTGCTTTGGCAGGGGGTTTTGCTGCTTTAAATGATGCTAAAAAAGCTCAACAGTTTCAAAACTATTTGTCTAATCTTAGCGATGACCAACAACAAGCTTTGATTAATTCAATAGAAAAAGCTAAAACAGAGGAAGAGACTTATAGAATTATTGCTGCTGTTATACAAAATGCACAATCAAAAAGGGTTGAAAACCTTGCAGGTGTGATAGTTAAACAAGAGCAGATAAATAGAAATATTAGAATAGAGAAAATAGTTATTATATCATTATTAGGTTTACTAGCTATAGGTTTAATTTATTCAAGAAAAAAAGATTAATGCAAAACGAAACCATAAAAAGAGAAAATGACCAAAGGATTGATGAATTAGAAGCGGCAATAGTAGATAATTTGGAATTAATAGAATGTCCCGTAGTACATAGATTTACAGATGGAATGTACATAAGGGAAATATCTATGCCAAAAGGTTCTTTGCTAACTAGCAAAATTCATAATTCTAATCATCCATACACTATTTCGAAAGGAGTAGCCTTGGTACAAATTGATGCGGGAGAATGGATTGAGTTAGCGGCCCCTTATACGGGTATAACTTTAGCGGGAACTAGAAGAGTTTTATTTATTGAAGAAGATTGTATTTGGACAACATATCATCCATTAGAAGATATGAAGTTGACTTACAATGATTTGACTGAAGAAGAAAAACAAAACATAGTAGATGAAATTGAAAATGAAATAATAGAACCGCATGTAAACTATCTTACAGGTACTAATATTCATTTAGATTATAAAGAAAAGATTGATAAAAATAAAATTGGATAATTATGGCATGGTTAATGACAGGAGCAGCAGTTGTATCAGCAGGTACCGCAGTAGCGGGTACCATAGCAAGTACAAGAGATTCTAGGTTAAGAACCCAATATGAACAAAATCTAAGTCTTTTAGACTACGACCAAAAAAAGCAATTAAACAATGCTTTGATAAAAGCACAAGATGAAACATCTAGGCAGCAAATATTAGCTAATGCTTTAGGTGGAGTTAGTCAAGCTAGAGTACAAACTTTTGGCAATATTGCATTAGAAAGAGAAAAAACTAACCAAGTTGTAACTATTTTAGGAGTTGTTGCAGGTATTGGTCTTTTAGGTTTCTTATTATTTACAGCTAAAAAATCATAAAATGGAAGTGTTACAAGGACAAATATTTACGCCAAATAAAAAAACTATATTGGCTGATGAGATTAAAATTGAGTTGGAAAATCTAAATAAAGCTATTGCCAAAGGTGGTATCGATGCAGGTCAAAAACAAGCTATAGATTCTAGTAAATTAGCATTACAAAAAGTTCTAACTAGTATATTAACAAAAAGAGGAGTAGTAACTCCTGATGAAACTGATGATGCTTTAAAGAAAATAGATGAAGCTAAAAAAGCAAGACTAAAAAATGATTTTTATGGTAGCATCAAAAAATATGGTTTATATATTGCTATTGCAGTAGCCGCAGGTGTTGGATTATATTATTATACAAAAAAGAGTGCAAAATGAATACAAATGTAAAAAAGCTGTTATTAATTTTTGGTGGTGGATTTTTGCTTTTTTGGGCTTTTAAAAAAATAAAGCCCATTGATGTTAAAAAGAAGACCAATAAAAAAACTGATTCAAATGCTTCTGCTGATGGAAATTCAGAAGAAAAAACAAAAAATGCTAAAATATGTATGAAAGCATTTATAGAAGCAAAAAAAGCAGGAGAATCAAAAGAGTTTTTAGCTGATATGAATAGAGAATTTGCTAAAGAGTATGGCTTAAAAATTATGCCAAATAAAACAGATGGTAGATTATTTGTATCTGACACAGAAGGTAATAAAGTTATATAACTTATTAAAGAATGGCACAAGAACAACCATTAGCATTAACGAAGGAACAATTACTTCAATTTCAGATAGTGAATAATACAAATTTTCCTATTCCTAATGTGCCGTTTCTAACAGCTAATGTTACTTTTAATTCTACTACTCAATATCAATGGGCTTTACCTCCTAATCTTAATATTCCAACAGTAATTACACCTGTAGTAACTATTTTGACTACACCTGCTTTACAAGCAGTCGTTCCTATTGATATTGATACAGCTTTTTCGCCTACTTATGCAGCAATAACTGAATCTATTTCAACTAATAATTATGGAACTAATTTCTTTTATGCTCAATCATCAAATTGTGCTCAAGTTTCTCAAGTAAATACTTATATTGATAGTGATATTGCAGGTAATGCAACAGTTATAGCTTTACCATTTACTTTAGACCCATATCAATCACAATGTGTTGTTTACTACTATCCGCCTGAGAATCTAGTTACTTTTAATGGAACAAGTTCATTAAATTTCACTATGCTTGAAAATACTACATTGAATTTAAAAGTATTTTCTAGTAGTACTTCTCCTTCACAGATATTAGATGAAATTTCAGGATATAAAGATAATGCTTTTACAGAAGTTGAACAAGCATTAGGTACAGATGTATTTACCGATTATTGTAACTATTTAATTGATACCGAATAATGCCAAGTTTTACTATTAATGTTAATGGGGAAAATTATACCGTAGGCTACGATGGAACATTCGATAGCCCACAGGGATTAATTCCTGCATTAAATAATTTAGGCTTTGGTATTTTTTGGATAGAACAAATTGGTGGCGTAAATGTATTGACAACTGTAGACGATGATGATGTATGGGGTACTGCTGAAACTAATTCAGACCCAACTACAACAAGTACAACCACAACCACAACAACTACTTTTATTCCTATTCCAAGTACGACTAGTACTACGACTACTACAACAACAGAAGCTCCTACAACTAGTACTACGACTACTACAACAACAGAAGCTCCTACAACTAGTACTACGACTACTACAACAACAGAAGCTCCTACTACAAGTACGACAACAACTACTACAACAGAAGCTCCTACTACAAGTACGACAACAACTACTACAACAGAAGCTCCTACTACAAGTACGACAACAACTACAACTACTATTTGTGCAAATTACATTAATAGTATCATTATTTCTAATGGCTCATATACTGCTGCTAATGGAACTTATACAAGAGATAATCCTTCAGCAGCTTTTACACTAACAGGTGGAAGTGGTTCTATATTCTTTGGTGGAGATGCTTGGTATATTTACAATACTGCAATTGGGAATGTTGCGAGAAATACTTCTGAATTAGGTACAGGAACTTGGGAAGCTTGGCCTGTTGGAAATTCAACAGGAATTACTGCAGAGTATTCTAGTTATATTTGTCCAACAACGACTACGACTACTAGTACTACGACTACTACAACGACTTTATTTGCTCAAACCGTAAATTATGCAAGTAATGCAACTAATGCTTGTTTAAATCCAACAGGTACTCAAAATGTAGTAGGTAATGCTGTAGATTTTTGTAATTGTACAATATTTACTTCAAATGGATTTGCTACACTTCCTGATGGAAATTATGTTTTAGCATATAGCGGTAATACTTTAGATATTAATATTTCAGGATTTCCTACAATAACTGCAACTGTTACGGGTGGAGGATGTAGTGCATGTCCTTTAAGCACCTCTACTACTACAACTAGTACTACTTTACAACAAGTTTGGTATCAATTAACAAATTGTAACGGTGGTGGAACAGTATATACAACAAATTATGATATTGGATATGCTGCCGTAACAGACAGGGTATTTGGTACAGTTTTAGGAGTGCCATCAACATTAGTGGTAGCTAGTGTATTATTCAGCGACCCTTCAGGAACACAAATAGGCATTGTTAATTCAGGTTTGACAGGATGCCCTGCTTCTACTACAACTACTACAACTACTACAACATTACCTCCTGTAACTTTAGATTTAACAGCTACATGTACAGGTCTTACTCAAACTATAACAATAGATAATTTTGCAGGTGGAGATGGAACTACATATTATGCAAACGATACAACTTATGATAATCCTGCATTAGCAGCAGGTGGTGCTACAAGTATAATTGTAGGTGGAACAAGAACTTATACAACTCAACCTAATGGAACAAGATATATTTATGTATTTAGTTCAACTAGAAATACAGTTAAACAAGGCGGACAAGTTGATTGTGTAAGTACTACTACTACTACTACTACAACAACTCAACCTCCTTATACATATTATGTTGCAACAAGATGTGATGTCCCACTATTAGAACAATACTTTAGAACAACAGGTTCATATACTGCAGGAGAATCTGTTAGATATAATGGATATTGTTGGGAAATTCAAGCGGTACAAGGAGCATCAGGAGTAGACCCTGACAGTTCATATATTAATTGTGCAGCTTGTAATGGAGCATTTCCTACTACAACTACCTCAACGACTACCACATCTACAACAGAACCTCCTGTAACTGCTAATATTAGCTCCGTTTGTACAGGAATTACTCAAACTATAACAGTTGATACCTTTGGTGGTGGAGATGGCACTACTTATTTTGCAAATACTACTACTTACCCTGACCCTGTAAGTGCGGCTGCAGGTGCTACAAGTATAATTGTAGGTGGAACAAGAACTTATACAACTCAACCTAACGGAACGAGATATGTTTATATAACATCAGGAACTAGAAATGATATGAAGCAAGGTGGTCAAACTTGTACTACAACTACAACAACAACTCAACCTCCTTATGTATACTATGTTGCAACAAGATGTGATGTCCCACTATTAGAACAATATTTTAGAACAACAGGTACATATACTGCAGGAGAATCTGTTAGATATAATGGATATTGTTGGGAAATTCAAGCGGTACAAGGAGCATCAGGAGTAGACCCTGACAGTTCATATATTAATTGTGCAGCTTGTAATGG
>Ga0208682_1000025_pt1 | contig 55025 bp, 54 predicted proteins | sample Colrivmeta156802_FD_187687 | JGI IMG/M metagenome (GOLD analysis project Ga0208682, IMG submission 187687) | Estuarine microbial communities from the Columbia River estuary - metaG 1568-02 (SPAdes) (version 2) | ecosystem: Environmental > Aquatic > Marine > Intertidal zone > Estuary | place...
TGGCACTTTCTTCGCGCACTCGTGTCATGAGGAAGATGTTGTAGTCAATTCCCAATGCCACCAAGAAGATGAAGGCAAAGAGTGGGAATGAATTATCACCACCGGCAAATCCGAATACGTTGTTAAATACCAACGCACATACTCCCAGAGTTGCAAAGTACGAGAGGAGCACCGTTCCAAGAAGGACTATTGCACTCAAAATACTGCGAAGCAGTAATCCAAGGATTATTGTGATGACGAATAAAATAATAGGAATAATCGTCCTGTTATCTCTGTTGTTGGCATTTCGAACATCGTTATAGACCGCGCTCGTGCCACCTACTAATGAAGTCTCATCAGCAGCTTTTGCTAATTCGCGAATCTTAGGAATGTCATTTGATGCTTCCACGCTATCTGGGGCTTTATCCAGCGTCACATTCAAAATTGCTCTGTTGTTAACAACCTTCATCACCTTAGTCATAGGATCAACAAAGGGAACGATTTGTGTAACACCCGGTGCATTTTTAACAGCAGCTGTTACCGCCTCAATTTTATCGACTGCCACAACAATCTGAGTTGGATCACCCTCTCCGCCTGGGAAGTGGGTAACTAGAAGCTTTTGTCCAACTACAGATTCAGGATTGCCGGTAAATGTATCGACCGTTCCGAGTCCATCAGCTTTGAGAGTTGTTGAAGCGAATGCGAAAAGTAATAGGACTGAACCTGTTACAACCCAAGCCTTGCGAGGATTGCGTCCAATTCCATTTGCAAGCTTTGACCATGCACCAGTCATCACATGATCATCACCATCAAAGTGAGGTCGTCTTGGCCAGAAGATCCAACGGCCAAAGAGCAGGAGCAGTGCTGGTAGCAAGGTCAATATTGTGAACATCGCACAAACAATTCCGATTGCACCAACTGGGCCAAGACCTGCAGTGTTTGTTAGCTGACTAAATAGCAAAACGAGCAAAGAAATAGCAACTGTTGAACCAGAAGCAAGAATTGGTTCCCACACGCCTTTGTAAGCACTCTTCATCGCATCAAAGCGGCTCTCATGAAGATGTAGCTCTTCGCGATAACGAGCTATAAGAAGTAGTGCATAGTCTGTTGCTGCACCGATAACCAATACCGAGAGAATGCCTTGTGATTGTCCGTCAACATCGATGATGTCATTCTTTGCAAGTAGATAAACAATTCCACCTGCTGTTGACAGGGCAAAGAGTGAAGATAAAAGAGGAATGATCCACAAAATTGGAGAGCGGTAAACGAAAATCAAAATAATTGCAACCACTGCAAGTGTGGTTAAGAGTAACTTGGAATCTATATCTCCAAAAGCGCCAAAGAGATCGCCTAGCAAACCTCCAGGACCTGTCACATATGGGTCAAGACCATTTGCTTTGGCAATTGGCGCAATATCAGCGCGAAGCGCCGCGATGAGTTCAGGGAGAACCGGCTTATCGTTGGGAAGAACTTTAGAGAGTGAATTTCCATCTAATGGGATATTTGCCAAAATTGCTTTTCCATCTTGAGATGGGAAGACGCTTATCTGCGCGCCAGGAGCTAAGAAGTCAGAGATCTTCGCGCTCGTTCCATCCAAAGTTAGCGCACCGACTTTCGATATGTGCGCATTAATTGCAGCAAATGTCTCTGGCGTTGACGTGCCTTCAAACAAAATTAACGTAGGAAAATTAAAAGTTTTCTCATCAGAGAAAGTAGCAATCACATCTGCAGCCTTTGTTGCTTCAGCTCCCTTTGGCAAGAAAGAAGAGTTGTTATTTTCTTGAACTGATGAGAGCTTGCCAAATAGAGGACCCATAACACCTGTTATGCCAAACCAAACAATCACTACCAAGAGTGCCATTGCAAAAGGTTTACGGGTTTTTTGAATTGACTGCGTGGACATAATGAAGGAGGCCTTCCTATAGGTCTGATATGGCTTCAATTGCTAAGGAGGCAAGCCTACCTTTAGGCTAGCGATGTGACCGTCGTGACCCCACCTAGCCAAAGTGCGATTGCACTCACCCGCCATGGCTTGATTGATTATGAAAAGGCTTGGCAAGTACAGCGCACCATTCACTCAGAAGTTGCCCAGGGAATTCGCCCCAACACATTGTTACTACTTGAGCACCCATCGGTCTATACCGCAGGTCGCAGAACTTTAGATTCAGAAAAACCTCAGGATGGAACTCCTGTTATTGAGGTTGATCGCGGCGGAAAAATTACATGGCATGGACCAGGACAACTTGTTGGTTATCCCATCGTAAAACTTTCACAACCACATGAGCTTGTTGGCTTCGTCCGCGAAATTGAACGCGGGCTGATAAATGTCTGTGAGGATTTAGGGATTAAAGCAACATGTGTTTCAGGACGCTCTGGCGTTTGGGTGATTGATGAAAAAGGCGATCGCAAAATTGCTGCCATTGGAATTCGCGTGAGCAAGTGCGTGACAATGCATGGCTTTGCACTCAACGTCTGCCCGGATCTGAGCGCTTTTAGTCAGATCATTCCTTGCGGCATTGCAGATGCTGATGTCACTTCTATCTCTCGAGAGCTTGGCCGTAACATAGGCATTGAAGAGGTTTCTCCATTGGTTGAGAGACATATTTTTGAATCACTAAAGAAGGTGTGCGCATGACACTTGCCCCAGAAGGTCGCAAGCTAATCCGCATTGAAGCACGCAATGCCGAAGTTCCTATTGAGCGAAAGCCTGAATGGATTAAGACCAAGGCACACATGGGACCTGAATACACCCGCTTGCAGAGCCTTGTTAAATCCGAAGGACTGCACACAGTATGCCAAGAAGCAGCTTGTCCAAATATCTTTGAATGTTGGGAAGATAAAGAAGCAACATTTCTCATTGGTGGCGATAAGTGCACCCGCCGTTGCGATTTCTGCAACATCGACACTGGAAAGCCAGATCCCCTAGATCGCGAAGAACCGCGCAAGGTTGCAGAATCTGTTAAAGCGATGGGGCTTAAGTACGCAACCATCACTGGTGTCACACGCGATGATTTACCTGATGAAGGTGCTTGGCTCTATGCCGAAACAATTCGCATGGTGCACGAGTTAAATCCGGGTACTGGTGTTGAAATGCTGGCCCCTGACTTTCATGCAAAGGCGCACCTACTCAATGAAATCTTTGAAACTCGCCCTGAGGTCTTTGCCCATAACTTGGAGACAGTCCCCCGCATTTTCAAGCGAATTCGCCCAGCATTTACTTACGAGAAATCTTTAACAGTTATCTCCATGGCCCGTGATTTTGGCTTAGTTACCAAATCAAATCTCATTCTTGGTTTGGGCGAGACTCGAGAAGAAGTGACTCAAGCACTTGTTGATTTACATGATGCAGGTTGTGACTTAATCACTATTACTCAGTACTTACGACCAACCAGCCGCCACCATCCAGTCGAGCGTTGGGTTAAACCTGAGGAGTTCGTTGAACTAGCCAAAGAAGCCACAGATATTGGTTTCCTTGGGGTAATGAGTGGACCACTCGTTCGTTCTAGCTATCGCGCAGGGCGCCTTTATAAGCAGGCAATCGATGCAAAGGCAACTCGTGGCTGATCTTGTCTATCCCCCAGTAATTGCGGTGATAAAAACTTTCTGGAAGGTTCTTGGACTTCGTTTTGATTTTAGTGGCGAAGAAAATATCCCGCGCAAAGATGGCGCAATTCTTGCAATCAATCATGTGAGCTATTTAGATTTTGCGATCACTGGAACTGCAGCTCTTCCCGCAAATCGCTATGTCCGCTTTATGGCAAAAAAAGAAATCTTTGAAAACAAACTAGCAGGCCCTCTTATGCGCGGCATGCACCACATCAGCGTTGATCGCAGCAGTGGTTCTGCATCTTTTGTCGCAGCCCTTCGAGCACTAAAAGCAGGCGAAATTATCGGCATCTTTCCTGAGGGCACAACCTCAACCTCATTTGAGATTAAAGAGCTTAAATCTGGCGCGGTCAGATTAGCGATGGGTGCTGGTGTGCCGATTATTCCTACGATTATTTGGGGTAGTCAGAGAATTTGGACCAAGGGCGTAAAGCGAAACCTCAAGCACAATAAATTCCCTGTAACAGTGGTCTTTGGTAAGCCGATTTTTTATGAACGCGGAACAGATGTTGAGCAGGCAGAGTTGCATTTGCGAACAACATTGGTAGCCATGTTGCGGCAGGTGCAAGAGGACTACCCTGATAGCCATGTGGGGCAACGTTGGGCTCCGGTCCGCCTTGGTGGAACCGCCCCTGCCCCACTAAACTAAAGACATGTTCAAGAGAAAAGCTAAAGAAAAGAAGATCAAGACCCCTCGCTTCCAAACCTTTCGTGATGCATACGCTGTCACAAAGCAGGTTAAGCCTTGGATCGGTATTGCCCTAGTCGCAATATTTCTAACAACACTTTTAATCGGTATTGGCATTGGGATAGCAGTTGGCCGTCCTGTTTATGTTGGCTTTATCTTCACCCCTCTTGCTTTTCTAACAACTCTTCTTGTGTTTACTCGTGTTGCTGGCCGCGCTGCATACACATCAATTGATGGCCAGATGGGTGCTGGTGCAAGTGTGTTGATGGCTATTCGCAAAGGTTGGACAACAACTCCAGCCGTTGCAGTCTCTCGCAACCAAGATATGGTCCACCGAAGTGTTGGCCGTGCAGGAATTGTTCTTACTGGCGAAGGTTCACCCAATACGTTGCGCCAACTACTACAGGATGAGCACAAGAAGTCTGAGCGCTTTGCTCCTGGAGTTCCAGTGATTGAAGTAATTGTTGGCGATGGTGAAGGCCAAGTTCCACTGCGCAAACTACAAAAGCATCTGCAAAAGCAACCTAAGAAGTTAACTGCCCATCAAATGCGTGAAGTTCGTGCTCGCTTAAAGGCCGTTGGTGGACTGTCTATGCCAATTCCTAAGGGTCCGATGCCAACTCGTGCGCCAAAGATTCGCTAATACATCTTTAGATTGAAAGATTGATTCTTTCTCCATCGTGTAGCTGTTGATCTGGCAAACCCTTTAGTACATGCACCTTTGCCTCACCGACCACAACCCACTCGCTATCTCCTGAGCGCTTCACGATCGCTGTTAGCTCATCTACGCCGATCAGGATTGAGTTATCGGGTACATGCAGCAAAACCTTGGCCGCACTCTCTGGAATCCATTTAAAGAACTTATTGAAATGTGGGATTACACGAACCTCAGGAAGCAAATTCAATCCCTGTGTGGGCACCTTTTTTAGTAAGCGAAAGTTAGGGATATGCGCGCTAAGAACCATCGCCCCGGCGCTGCATCCTGCAAGTGATGCTCCGGTTTTCCAATTCTCAAGAATTGCATCCCAGAGCGGTGTGCCAATCAAAACCTGTGCTAAATGGTGTGGGTCTCCCCCGGACATATACATCAGTGCACTGTTTGCTACAGCGTCAACATATTCTTGATTGAATGCATCTTCACGTGTGAAGATTGGAAGATACGTTGCCTCCACGCCAATGTTCTTTGCCTGTCTAATTCCAAGCTCTTTCCAATACTCTAGGCGATCACTGCTCTCGCGCCCTGCTGCAGTTGGAATCTGCAGAAATCTAGCTTCTTTACCGTTCGTTACTCCATCGGCGACTAAAGAATTTTCAAACTGGGCCATGGCAGGTAGATACTCACCTGAACCAACAAGTGCCAGTGAGCCATTCATTCGGTAAGTGTAAGCGGAGTTAAGTTGATTGAATGAAAATTGATCTAGCTTCTTGTAAGCACTGATCCGCTTAAGCGCTCATGGATTCCACGGCCGTTCTCATCAAAAGTAACTGCAGTGACCACGAGCACCACGAGAATTGTTCTCACCAGAGCCTGTCGAATTGAGAGTGGTCCACCATCCTCAAATCGCACAACCTTCATTCCAAAGAGGTGATGACCAAGAGTTCCACCTTGCAAAGCGGTGAGAATCCACATCTGTGCAAAAAACAATAGAAAGATCCAAAGGGGTCTCAATGGGTCCACCGCAAAGAGGCCGCCCGAAAAGGCCCCAACAATTGACATGCAAGCCAACCAATCAAGGGCCAGGGCGCCCATGCGGCGTCCATAGGTGGTTCGGATGAATGGGTAGCTCATGGGCCTAAGCCTAACGCCCTTTAAATTCTTAACATGGATGTAACAGGGCGGTTAGGCCAATGTGCCTTGTGAGACTTATTCTTGGGCCACGAAGCAGAGGGCTCAAAGTCGAGAAAATCTGCGCTGATACACCATTTATGTATCCATGTGAATTGGGAGAAGCATGTTTAAGAACTCTGCAGAAATTTTTGCATATATTAAGAAGGAAGATGTAAAGCTCGTTGACGTGCGCTTTACAGATCTTCCAGGAATCCAGCACCACTTCAACGTTCCTGTTGAATCATTTGATGAGGCTGTCTTTACAGATGGTCTGATGTTTGATGGTTCATCAATTCGCGGATTCCAGTCAATCCATGAATCAGATATGAAACTGTTACCAGTTCCAGAATCTGCATACCTTGACCCATACCGCAAAGAGAAGACTCTGATCATTATCTTCTCTGTTCACAACCCAGTAGATAACTCGGCATATAGTCGTGACCCACGTGGTGTTGTCGCAAAGGCAGTTGACTTCATGCGTGCACAAGGAATTGCTGACACAGCATTCTTTGCGCCAGAAGCTGAATTCTATGTTTTCGATCGCGTTCGCTTTAAGACCGATATCAACACTGCCTATCATGAGATTGATTCATATGAGGGTGCTTGGAATACAGGCATTAAAGAAGATGCCGATGGAACTCCTAACCGCGGATACCGCACTCGCGTAAAGGGTGGATATTTCCCAGTATCACCAACAGATCAATTTGCTGATCTTCGCGATGAGATGGTTATGCAACTTGGAAAAGTTGGCCTTCTAGTTGAGCGCTCTCACCACGAAGTGGGAACAGCTGGTCAGATGGAAATTAACTACCGCTTCACAGATATTTTGACTGCTGGTGATGATGTAATGAAGTTTAAGTACGTCATTCGCAACACTGCATGGCAGGGCGGAAAGACTGCAACATTTATGCCAAAGCCACTCTTTGGTGATAACGGTTCAGGTATGCACGTTCACCAATCACTCTGGAAAGATGGCAAGCCATTGTTCTTCGGTGATGGATACGGCGATCTTTCAGACATGGCCCGTCACTATGTCGGTGGTCTTCTCAAGCACGCACCGTCATTGCTTGCTTTCACTAACCCAACTGTTAACTCATACCGTCGCTTAGTCCCAGGTTATGAAGCACCAGTAAACCTTGTTTACTCAGCTCGTAACCGCTCAGCTTGTATCCGTATCCCAATTACAGGATCCAATCCAAAGGCAAAGCGCATTGAGTTCCGTTGCCCAGATCCATCATCAAATCCATATCTAGCATTTGCTGCGATGTTGATGGCCGGTCTTGATGGAATCATCAACAAGATCGAACCACCAGCCCCAGTAGATAAAGACTTGTACGAACTAACAGGCGAAGAAGCCGCCGCTATTCCACAAGTTCCAGGATCACTTGATGAAGTACTCAACAACCTAGAGCGCGATCACGAGTTCTTGCTCAAGGGTGGAGTATTTACAAAGGATCTCATCGAGACATGGATCGAATTCAAGCGCAAGCAAGAGGTTGATTATGTTCGCTTGCGTCCACACCCAGCTGAGTTCGAGCTGTATTTCGATATTTAAACAAAACTAAAGCAACAAGCCCCTACAGAAATGTGGGGGCTTGTTGTTTTTGCGCATAAAACAAAGCTCATAATTTGAATGAAGTCGGCTAGAATTCAATCATGCAGATGACTCTAGCAATAATTGTTTTCATAGTGGCTTATATATTCATAGCTTCTGAAAAAATCAGCAGAATCGCCATTGTGCTAGCCGGTGCCGCTGCTATGGTGATAATTGGCGCTACTGATGCCGATAAAGCTTTCTATAGTCATGAAACGGGTATCGATTGGAACGTTATATTCCTTTTGCTGGGAATGATGATAATTGTTGGAATAATCCATAAAACAGGACTCTTTGAATTCTTGGCTATAAGTGCGATAAAGAAATCTAGCGGCAGTCCAAAAGTAGCCCTCGTATACCTCATGGTCTTAACCTCAATCGCCTCTGCAATTCTTGACAATGTGACGACGATTCTTCTTGCAGTTCCAATGACACTCATTGTCACCAAGCACCTAAAAGTCTCACCGATTCCATTCATTTTGGCTGAAGTATTCGTCTCAAATATCGGGGGTGCAGCTACCCTAGTTGGGGATCCACCGAACATCATTATTGCCAGTAAGGCGGACTTATCATTTAACTCCTTCTTAGTGCATATGGCCCCTATGGTGATTTTGGTCTTATTAGTTGTCATTCCAATGATTGTATTTCTCTTCAGAAAAGAATTGGTCAATACCCCTGAAGCTCGTGATGCAGTTATGACACTACAAGCTCATGATTTTCTCAAAGACGTAATCTTACTGAAAAAGTCGTTGGGTGTTCTGACACTTGTAATGATTGCATTTGTTCTGCATTCTTTTTTGCATCTAGAGCCTTCTATTGTTGCACTCTTCGGAGCGGGTGTCTTGGTGGCGATTAGTGGTCTAAAGCCACGTGACTATGTGCAAGATGTTGAATGGTCAACTTTGATTTTCTTTGCCGGCTTATTTATAATGGTCGGCGGATTAGTTGGTTCTGGAGCTCTTGCAGAATTATCTACTTTTCTTAAGGAGTTGTTTGCAGGTAATACTCAATTGGCAGCACTCTCTATTTTGAGCATTTCTGCAGTTCTCTCTGGAATTATCGACAACATCCCTTATGTGACTGCCATGTCGCCAGTCATATCTGATCTAAGTGTGGGCCTCGTTGGACGCCAAGAACATGTTCTTTGGTGGTCTCTGGCTTTTGGCGCAGATTTCGGTGGAAATGCCACCATTATCGGAGCAAGCGCCAATGTTGTCGCTATAGGGCTAGCAGCAAAAGCTGGTATTCACATCTCATTCTGGAAATTTGCTAAGTATGGAGTATTAGTTACAGCTGTGAGTATTGCGATGGTTTATCCATATATTTATTTCTTCTACTTCTAACAAAAGATTCCTACTAACCTAAACGGACTCTTGAACTGCAATAGATTTTTTCGAAAGAAGAACATGGCCTACAAAGCCAATGAGTAGGGCCGCAATAACTCCTACGTTGGCATAGGCCCAAGCACCATCTCTGCCACCGATGAGAAATAGTAAGTAACCCTGCCACGATAGCCATGAAGCAAAAGTATTTGTAACTAATCCCCAACCAACTACCGTTCCAATAATCATCAAAACGATGGATCCCTTGTTGATTGATCCATACATGCCTTGTGGGTCATATAAGTCCCTCTCGCTGTAGGCCTTCTTTCGCATAATGACATCTGCAACGAAGATTGCTGACCACACTGCAACAGGAACTCCTAGTGTGATTAGAAATCCCTGAAATGGATAGAAGAAATTATCAGCGACCCAGACGATATAGACAGATCCCGCAAGCATGATAAGTGCATCGATTATGGCTGCTTGATGTCGTTTGATTGGAACACCAATTGAAACTAGAGCTAAACCTGAGGAGTAAAGGTCAAGAATCGCACCACCAACTAATCCCAAAATCGCAACTAGGGCAAATGGAATTAAGAACCATGTTGGCAATAGCGAAGTCAAGGCACCGATTGGATCCATAGCAATCGCTTCGCTGAGATCTTTACTACTCGCAGACAGGGCTGCACCATAGATCACCAAAATAATAGGAACAACCGATGCCCCAAATACAGTCCATCCCACAACAGCTTTGCTAGAAACAGACCTGGGAAGATAGCGCGAGTAATCTGCGGCGCAATTCACCCAACCAAGTCCAATACCGGTTATACCGAAAATGAGTGCGCCGATGAACCCTTGCGTTGAACCATCCTTAATCGCAGTTACCGCACTCCAATTAATAGTGTCGATTGTTAATGCGATGTAAACAACAGTCATGACAACGGTTACCACCGTCAATACTTTCTGTAACTTCATTATGACGCTAAGTCCTAGAACTCCACCAAAAACAGTGAGTGAGACCGCTATTACAAATCCAAGGATCAAAGCAAGGTTCTGGTCTACTCCCCCAATTCTAGAAAAGACAGTCCCTGTTGCAAGGGTGGCAAGGGAGACTAAAACTGTTTCCCATCCGACGAAGATAAAATATGAAAGGAATCCAGGAAGGATGCTGCCCTTAACTCCAAAGGAGGCTCGAGCTAAGACCATTGTCGGCGCATTTGAGCGTTTGCCAGCTAAAGAACTGATACCGACTAAGAAAAAGGAACAAATCGTGCCGATGATTGCAGCCCATGTGGCTTGCCTAAATGAGATGCCAAATCCTAAGAAGAAGGAGCCATAAGACAGAGCTAGGAGTGAAACGTTTGCTCCAGCCCACGGCCAGAATAATGAGCGCGCCGATCCGCCTCGTTCTGATTCTTGAATCAGGTTTGGACCGTTGAGTTCTAATTCAAAAATAGGCATTGCTGCAGTCTACTTCTTGATGCGCCTTACAAGGCCATAAACAAGGCCAACGAGAATCGAAGCTCCCACAGAAGTGACTAGTAAATTACTGCCACTTTCTTCAGAAGTTCCAGCCTCTTCTTTGGTGCTTTCTTCTCCATAAGCACTTATCGCCACTGGGGTTTCTCCTACAGTGAAGCTGTAATCACCTTCTACCGGGTGCCCATCCTCTGAAACTATTCGGTAACGAACTGATACCAAGCCAGTTATGTCAGTTAACTGCAGCTTTGTTGAAATCTTATTGCCTTCTACTACTGCAGTCGGGGATGAAATTATTTGACCTTGACTATCAGTTACCTCAATTGAGTTAACGTTTGCGCCTCCAATGATTTGGAGCTTGCCATCAAATTCAATTGAAACTTCCGCAGGTGCTGTAGGAACATTTGAATCCGAGGCAGGAAATGCTTGAACCATCTCTCCATGGGCAAAAGCGTTCATAGGTATTGCAATAAAGAGAGCAACACAAAGTACAAGTATCTTCTTAATCATTTATTAATCTTAGTCAAGAAAGAAGTCGAGAAGGAAATCCTTAGTACCTGGAGTAACAGAGTATTTCTCTAGATCAGTTATTCCTTCTGAAGCTAATAACTCATCATCGACAAAGAAGTTTCCTGTGCACTCTGCAGCTGGACGATTAAAGATAATGTATGCAGCATCTGCCAAGATTTCAGGCTTACGACCGGCTAGTGCATCAATGCCTGGAATCATTTGAAGCGCAGCAGTATCAATGACAGTTCGTGGCCACAGCGCATTCACAGCGATTCCATCGCGCTTAAACTCTTCTGCCATTCCCAAAACACACATACTCATGCCGTATTTAGCCATCGTGTAAGCAACGTGGTTTTTAAACCACACAGGCTTCATGGAAAGTGGTGGAGAAAGATTCAAAATATGAGGATTGCGTCCTTCAGCGCCAGATTTGCGCAAATGAGGCAGCGCAGCCTGTGAAGTCAAAAAAGTACCGCGTACGTTTACATCAAACATGAGATCAAAGCGCTTAGCTGGTGTTGCATCTGTGCGAGTTAAGTTAATCGCACTTGCGTTGTTGACCAGAATATCGATTCCACCAAAAGCCTCTGCTGCTTGATTTACTGCAGCCTCAATCTGGTTCGCATCGCGAAGATCGCATTGAATGGCAAGGGCTTTTCCACCTGCGGCTTCAATTTCAGCCGCAGCTGTGTGAATGGTGCCTGGAAGTTTTGGATTGGGATCTGACGTCTTGGCAGCGATTGCAACTGAGGCACCATCGGCAGCAGCACGCAACGCAATTGCTAATCCGATACCACGCGATCCTCCGGTGATAAATATTCTCTTACCTGCAAGTGTCATGATTTCCCCTTCTTAGCCATAAATTTCATAAAAGCTTCCATCGCTTCATCTGATTGCAAAGCCATGGAGAAGATTTCAAACTCAGCCTTCATCACTGCTGCCACTGCTTCGTGGTTTCGAGCTTTGAGCAAAGCCTTTGTATTGATGATTGCTTGTGGTGGTTGTTCAGCGATGTGTTGGGCAATCTTGGTTGCACCAGCTAAAGCATCTGAATCAATCTTTGCTATCAATCCCATTTCAAGAGCTGTATCTGCACCAAATGATTCACCAGTAAAGAAAATCTTGGCAGCTCTTTGGTAACCGACAAGTTGTGGGAAGAGAAAACTTGAGCCGGCTTCAGGAACTAAACCGAGGGAAGCAAATGGCATCGAGAAGTTGGCAGATGGCGACGCCACTACAACATCACAGTGCAGAAGCATTGTTGTTCCAACTCCTACTGCATTTCCTTTCACGGCAGCAATAAGTGGTTTAGGAAAGTTAAGAAGTGCGGCTAAGAACTGAGCAACATCTGAAGAATCACTTGTTGGAGGATTGTCCATAAAATCTACGATGTCATTGCCTGCAGTGAAATGATCACCTTCACTGGTGAGAATCACAGCTCGAATACCAAAATCACCTGCAGCGTCGTTGAGTCCTTTTGCCAAGCCTGCATACATCGAACGGGTTAAAGCATTCATCTTTGCTGGGCGATTAAAGGAAAGAGTCAGGACTGAGCCTGCCTGTGTGGTCAAGATTTCACTCATTGACGCATCCTAGGGGTGATATACCCTTGAACAAAGTAGGACAATGGAAACACCGCGGAGAGGTGGCTATTACGATGGTAAGAGATATCACTATTGCAACACGGGAACTATCCCCTTTTGAACAGCTAGTTCTCAACCTTTTATGTGAAGGTAAATCCAACTCGGCAATCGCTACTGAAACCGCCCACACTGAAAAAGTAATTGAAAATACTGTCAGTCGAAGCGCCCAGGTCTTTGGAATTAAATCTGATAGTGAAACAAACTTGAGAGTTCTTCTAGCTCTAGCATTTCGCACACATTACGGTGATAAAGCTTTTGATTCACTGCATGTTGCTTGTTCGCACTTTGAAATTGGCGCAGATGGCCAGTCATTGTGCAACCGCCACATCGATTAGTTTCTGTCAGATGAATCACAGTTCCTGAGGGCTAACTCTCTCGCATTCACTTTCTTAATTCATCGAGTGGTAACCCTCGCACTTTCGAACTTTCCTACATAGTTATAAGAGTTAACTATGTAATGCATCAATACAATCGATGCCTAAAAAGGAGAGTAATTAAATGAAACGTAAAACTTTTGACAAATTGGTTTCTTATGTTGGACTGGGATTAGCAGCACTTCTGTTCATATTTGCAGGACTGCTCAATTTCGGTGCAAATTTTGCTAATGACTCAGTGCAAAGCCAGTTAAGCAATCAGAACATCGCCTTCCCAGCCGCAGAGGCAATGCCAAGTGAGACTAAAGATCAATTGGCTAAGTGGGCAGGTATGCAAGTAATAACTGGAGAAATGGCTCGAGATTATTCAGATCTGTATATCTGGGAACACATGAAAGGTTCAGCAATTTCAGTAATGGGTAAGCCAGCTACATACTCTGAAGTTTCTGGCGCATACATGGGTCTTGTGCGTGGTGGAAGCACCGATGTAGAGAAAATTAAACAATATGGAGATCTTCGCGAGTCACTTTTCATGGGTAACACTCTTCGCGGCATGCTCCTTCAAGCCTATGCATTTGGAACACTGGGCGTGATTGCAGGTTATGCAGCTATCGCATCTCTGGTCGGTGGAATTATTTTTCTCCTGTTAGGTATCGCCGGGTTAATGCACATTCGTCGCACTCCTGAGGATGCGACGATTTAACCCTCAACTCTCCGTGAGGGGTTAGAAAAGGCCCCCTGGTTAATACCGGGGGGCCTTTTCATTCCTACTTCTTTTTTAGCGCTCAATCTTTCCAGTAATGAAATCTTCAACCTTATTATGAGCTTGTTCATCTGTGTACTGAACAGGTGGTGTCTTCATGAAGTAGCTAGATGGTGAGAGCAAGGCTCCACCAATCTTGCGATCAAGACCGATTTTTGCGCAACGAAGTGCATCGATGATGACACCGGCAGAGTTAGGTGAATCCCATACCTCAAGCTTGTATTCCAAGTTAAGAGGAACATCGCCAAAAGCGCGGCCTTCGAGGCGAACGTAGGCCCACTTGCGATCATCTAGCCATGGAATGTAGTCAGAAGGTCCGATGTGAACATTCTTATCACCCAAGTCATGCTCTAACTGAGAGGTTACAGAGTTAGTTTTTGAAATCTTCTTGGATTCAAGGCGATCACGCTCGAGCATGTTCTTGAAGTCCATATTTCCACCAACATTTAATTGGTATGTGCGATCGAGGTGAACGCCACGATCTTGGAACAACTTAGCCATGATGCGGTGAGTAATTGTTGCTCCCACCTGGCTCTTGATGTCATCTCCCACGATTGGAAGACCAGCATCAGCAAACTTCTTTTCCCACACTGGATCTGATGCGATGAAGACGGGAAGTGCGTTAACGAAAGCACATCCTGCATCAATTGCGCACTGTGCATAGTACTTAGCAGCAACTTCTGATCCCACTGGTAGGTAGCAGATCAAAACATCTACTTGCTCTGCCTTCAATGTTGCAACGACGTCCACTGCAGGGGCATCGGATTCTTTGATTGTCTCGCGGTAATACTTACCGAGACCATCATTTGTTACACCGCGTAGAACTGGAACACCAGTCTTTGCTACGTCAGTGAACTTGATGGTGTTGTTCTCGCTGGCCCAAATGGCATCAGCTAGATCTAGACCGACCTTCTTTGCATCAACGTCAAAGGCTGCAACGAACTTCACATTTGAAATGTGATACGCCCCAACTGTTGCATGCATAAGACCTGGGATCTCTTGATCAAGGGCCGCATCCTTATAGTACGTAACGCCTTGAACTAAAGAGTTAGCACAGTTTCCTACGCCAACGATTGCAACACGGATGTCGCCTTTACCGGTTGTTATGTTCACTCTATTTCCTCTCGGTTTTGATCATTTTTTCCAGCCAAGCAATCTCTCGATCAGCTGAGTCCAGTGAGTGACGTCGCCACTCCTCTAGATATTTATCGATTCCAATCGGTGACTTCTCGAGTTCACCGCGCAGAATCTCTGCTTTCTCCTTAAGGCGACGATGGCGTCCCTCAAGAATTCTTACTCTGTTCTTTGAAGATGTTGGAGAAAAAAATGCAAAGCGGATTTCAAATCCTTCGTCTTCCCAAGTCTCAGGGCTCACGGTCTCTGTCAGATTCTCAAAACGAGCCTGACCCTTATCTGTAATGTCATAAACGATTCGCGAGCGCCGAGATGGAGAGTCCACCACGCTCTCTTCGATCAGGCCCGCTTCCAACATTCTGCGCAGCTGTGGGTAGAGAACTGAAAATGAAAGTGCGCGGAATGGTCCAAAGATTGTGCCCATGCGCTTTCGTAGTTCATAGCCATGGAGAGGGGTCTGAGATAAAAGGCCAAGGAGGGCAAATTCAAGTGATTCACTGCGTGAGCGCATCGCTTACTCCCTTCCACCTATCAGTCTATGTATCCATTCGATATATCAAGCCGTAATCTATTGGGATAGGTAGACAGGCGCAACTTCCAACACGCTCACGCTCAGATTTCACCTGCCCTTGTGGTGTGGCGTACGACTCAGTACCCACCGCCCCAGTTCTACCCTTTCATTAACGCCAACCGCCTCTCGTGGATGGCAACTCAGGAGATCTGAAAGGACGTCAGCAATGTCTCTACTCTCATGGAAACTTCATGGAAACGGTAAGACCCTGTCCCCAGGTGCAGTTGTATCAACAGATGAACGCCTTACATGGCCCCGCACCTTTGGTGTGGGTTTACAACACATCGCCGCAATGTTTGGAGCTACTTTCCTCGTTCCAATCATTACTGGATTTCCCCCAACAACAACTCTTTTCTTCTCAGGAATCGGCACACTGCTATTTCTGGCACTGACACAAAACAAAGTTCCTAGCTATCTAGGTTCATCCTTTGCCTTTCTAGCACCAATCGCTGCAGCTAAATCTGGCGGTGGGATGTCAGCGGCTCTAGGTGGCGTAGTAGTCACAGGTTTGATCTTGGCTGCAGTTGGTCTCATTGTTCGCCAGGCCGGTATCGGTTGGATTAACTGGTTATTGCCTCCGGTAGTAACTGGAACCATCGTTATGGTCATTGGTTTGAACTTGGCCGGTGCTGCTAAAAACAACTTTGTAGCTGGCCCAATGATCGGTGTAATTACATTGGCATCGATTGCTCTGATTTCAGCTGCATCTCGCGGCTTCCTCAATCGCATCAGCATCTTTGCTGGACTCATCATTGGTTATGTCGTTGCTTTGATTCAAGGCGATGTTAAGACTGATGCAATTAGCGCAGCTAAGTGGGTTGCACTGCCTTCATTTACAACTCCAACATTTGATGGCAAGGCAATCGTCTTGTTCCTGCCTGTTGTGCTCGTATTGATTGCTGAAAACGTTGGACACGTTAAGGCAGTGGCAGCAATGACTGGCAAGAACCTTGATGATCAAATGGGCACAGCCCTTATGGCAGATGGTCTTGCAACTACTTTGGCTGGTGCCGGTGGTGGTTCAGGAACAACTACTTATGCTGAAAACATTGGCGTTATGGCCGCTACTCGCGTCTATTCAACTGCTGCGTATTGGATTGCAGGAGTTGGCGCAGTCGGACTATCACTTTCTCCAAAGTTTGGCGCAGTCCTTAGTGCCACACCAGTAGGTGCACTAGGTGGAGTTGGCGTTGCTTTGTTCGGAATGATTGGCGTTCTTGGCGCTCGCATCTGGATTGAAGGCAAAGTTGATTTCTCTAACTCAACTAACTTGATCATCGCAGCATCTGCACTCATTATCGGTATCGCAGATATGTCATGGACTCGTGGAGATTACACATTCAACGGAATCATCAATGCAACATTGGTGGCTGTTGTTGGATACCGCGTTATGGCCTCAATTGCTTCATCAAGGGGTAATAACTAATATCTGACCTATGGTAATTCCTTCGCGGTTAGCTGAGTACATCGTTGCCGCGATGATTATTATCTTGGCGCCTGGCCCGAGCGTTTTATTCGTAATCGCTCGGGCCATCGCTTGGGGTCGCACAGTTGCAATCTTCACCGTGGCAGGCAATGTCTCCGGTTCTTTTGTCTTATCAGTCTTTGTAGCCCTTGGTCTGGGCCCGATTTTGCAGAGATCAGATCTTGCATACATCGCGGTGCAATGGGGCGGTGGCCTTTACTTAATCTATTTAGGTATCGATGCCATCAGAAAGCGCAGAGCTCACGCAGCAGATATGACTAACCAAGGAGATAGCTCGCCCACTGCGCTTCGCTCCATGCGAGATGGGTTTTGGGTTGGAGCACTTAACCCCAAGGCAATTGTTTTCTATGCAGCAGTGCTTCCTCAGTTTATTGATCGCGACAAAGGACAAGTCACCTCGCAGCTGATTTTGCTAGGAGCGATCTTTTCAATCCTTGCCTTTTTCTCCGATGGCACGTGGGGCTTATTAGCAGGAACTGCGCGGGCATGGCTGGCCACAGATTCAACTCGCCTAGAAAAACTACGGGCAGGCGGTGGAACCATCATGATTTTGCTGGGCCTATCGGTTTTGTACTTAGCAATTGTCGGTGGCTAGAGCCACAATAGGTATATGAAAAAACCTATAAAGCCAGCGCGCGAAAACATCTCCCCTTCAGATTTAACTTTTGGTCTATCAACGTGCAAACGCTGTTTATGGGTTAAGTATTGGTACAAAGTCACCGCTCCTATGACCATGCCACTTGTTGGCACATTATCTTCACTGCAAGAAGAGTTCTTCCAAAGAGCTGACATGCCAACTATTGATTCATCTCTTCGCCCTGGAACTGTTACTAAATGGGGTGAATTCGTCAAAAGCAAGCCAATACAAATAAATGGCCAGGACACTCGCTGGCGCATTTTAGGAAAATACGACCTTCTCTCAACTAATGATGATGGCACTGTGGGATTAATTGATTGCAAAGTATCTGATTCAGAGCGAGATAGCGGTGCTTTTTATTCGCCTCAATTAGAGGCCTACGCTTTTGCACTTGAAAATCCAGCTGCAGGAAAAGCTGTGGAAGTTGCATCGATGGGTCTGCTTGTGTGGAAACCTACACACACCGTTGGCGATAACCCCGAAAATAGTGGTTTTGGTGTCTATCAAAAATATGTAGCAGTAGAGCGGGATCACGATAACTTCATGCGCGTGATTGGAGATTTCATTAAAGTTCTAGAAGGTGAAATCCCAGAATCTGGACCAACCTGCACTACCTGCCAATTCTTAACTACAAGAAATGCTTTAGACCTTCTTTAGTCTTCCTCGCCTGCGACGTTAATGTCATCGGGCTTTGATTTCTTTGGTGCATACGTATCAACATATTCCTGGCCAGACATAGCTTGAATGACATTCATGATTTGATCTGTAACATCGCGCAGGTATAACAGATCCGTGGAATCTCCATCAAAATACATAGGCTTTCCAAATTGCATTTCCACGCGGTGAAGATTAGGAATTACTTTTCCTGTCGGCTGGATCTTGTCAGTATTAGCCATGGCAACTGGAATGACAGGTGCTCCTGATTCAATTGCTAAGCGGGCAATTCCCGTGCGACCTTTATAGAGGCGACCATCAGGTGAGCGTGTTCCTTCAGGATAAATACCTAGGCAAGCACCTTGGGCCAAAACTTTTAACCCAGTAATCAAGGCAGCTTCACTTCGGCGCCCGCCTGAGCGATCAACTGGAACCTGTCCTAGTGCGATGAAGGTGAGTTTTTTAAGTAAGCCTTTAGCCCCAGGTGATGTGAAGTACTCACTTTTAGCTAAGAAAGTAACTTTGCGTGGAACAACTAAAGGCATAAAGATTGAATCACTAAAAGATAAATGGTTAGACGCGATGATGACCGGACCTTTTGCCGGAACATTGCGCAGGCCTCTTACCTTGGGACGAAAGCCAGCCATCAAAAATGGCGTCAGAAACGCACGCAAAGTTCCATACGGCAGGTTGTTGAGCATGGCTCTAATTTAGTGGCTATTGCCAGATATGACACTATCTGAGGGTGAGTAATCCCCGTCCAGGCCCTGATGAGTTCGATGAAGAGGAACTTATTCGCAGTGAATTCGATTCCATCGTTTCTGGCCTGTCGCTGGATGAATCTGCACCAACAACCTATCTTGATGAATTAGATGCGGTCCACGATACAAACCGTTTTATTCCACCTAATCCCCCACGACAATCTCTAGGTGCAATGTGGCGTGCAGTAAAGCGTGCAGTCAATCGTTGGTTTCATCGCCGATATCACGAAGATGATGGAGCAGCACTGTGAGTCAATTTAACTGGGGAATCATTGGCACGGGCGGAATTGCGCGCGCATTTGCAACTGATATCGCGCACTTAAGTGATCATATAATTGCTGCAGTCGGCTCTCGAAATTTAGAGACAGCTGAGAATTTTGTGAAAAGCATCCCTGGCGCAAAAGCATATGGAAGCTATGAAGCACTCATTAATGATTCAGATATCGACGCGATTTATGTTGCTACTCCTCATCCATCACATAAAGACAATGTGATTGCTGCCCTTAAGGCAAAGAAGCCCGTTCTATGTGAAAAGCCATTTGCAGTAAATGCCAGTGAAGCAAAAGAAATGGTTGCAGCGGCCAAGGCACAAGATGTGGCACTCATGGAGGCAATGTGGGCACGCTTTTTGCCACACTATGGCAAGATTCGCGAAATTGTTGCAAGTGGAGTTCTTGGACAAATCACAACTATTCACGCCGATCATGGCCAACGTTTAGCTGATCAAAATATTCCACGTCTTGTGGAGCCATCTCTTGCAGGCGGGGCATTACTTGATCTTGGAATCTATCCAATTTCTTTTGCTCACATGGTTTTGGGTATTCCGCAATCAATAACATCTACAGCCGTCTTTACAGACAAAGGTGTAGATGCACAGACCTCAATGATTTTGGACTACGCGGGTGGATCACAAGCCATCTTGAATACAACAATGATCGTGCAAACTCCTTGCACAGCAGTAATTGCAGGTTTAAAGGGCTATCTAGAAGTTGATAGAACTTTCTATAACCCAACCTCAATGCGTGTCACGCTCTTCGACGGAACAGTCACTGAGTATCCATCTGATTACAAAGGTCATGGTTTGCGTGAGCAGGCAGTTGAATTTGCCCGTGTAGTAAAGAGTGGAGCTAAAGAATCACCAATTCTTACATGGGATGACACCATCGCCATTATGGAGATTATGGATACCGTGCGCTCTCAAATCGGGTTGAAATACCCATTTGAAAATTAGCTTCTAGCTAAGTCAGCAACTCCAACAAGACCGGCTTCATTACCCAACTGCGCTGCAATAATCTCTGGATAAGGATGCTTGCCTGCAAAAGGCATGTTGCGCTCAAGTGATTCACGTGTTGGCTTCAAAAGAATCTCACCAGCATCAATTACTCCCCCGCCAATGACTACACATGCAGGATCTAGAAGAACAGCAAGAGATGCGATTCCAGCACCTAACCACTGACCAGTTGTATTAAAAGCTGCCACTGCCACTGCATCGCCATCTCGCGCAGCTTCTGTTATGGCTTGGCCTGTTAAGCCTGCAACAGTGCCATCTCCGCGTGAGAGCAGGTTGCGTGCAACTTCAGGGCTGGCATTTATTGCTTCGCGTGCATGGCGAAGTAGAGCATTTCCAGATGCATACTGCTCAAAGCAACCTCTAGCACCACAGCCACAGATGTGTCCATCAGGAACAACACGCATGTGTCCAAACTCTGCAGCGATTCCAAATGCACCGCGATAGAGCGCACCGTTAACAACAATGCCTCCACCAATTCCAGTACCAACTGTAAGCATCATCATGTGATCTTGGTTTTTGCCTGCACCAAACTTTGCTTCACCCCATGCAGCAGCATTTGCATCGTTTTCAATAACAACAGGAAGCCCAATGAGCGCAGTGAGTTGGTGATCTAAATCAACACCATTCCAATCAGCGATGTTGGGAGTTGCAAGCATTGTTTTTCTATCCGATGAAACAAATCCAGCAGCTGATACTCCAACCGATGCCACTGAGTGTTGTTGCAATAACTCTTTGGCAACATCGGCAATCGTTTGTGTTAGCGCGCTTCCACCTTGTCGTGGTGTGTCTTTTCTGGCAGTTGTAAGAACTTTTCCAGATTCATCAACAACGCCACCAAGTACCTTTGTTCCACCAACATCGATACCGATTGTTAAGGACATAGGTGCGAAATTATGCTTCTAGAGCGGCTTTGAGTTGAGAGAGTGCTTGATCAATTGTTGCCTTCTCCGCCTTTTGACGCATCATCGCCGGAACAGGCATTGAAAGAGAAACACCTAACTCATAGGTAACTTGAGTCGTATCTTCATCGATTGCCTTAATGGAATACGAACCATCCATACCGGTGAGAAGATCTGCCTCATCGAGTGAGAATGACAGTTGCGCCGGAGCTTGGCTCCAGTCGTAATCTAAAATCACTCGATCCTTCATCATGCCTGCATCAATAGTCATCTTGACCTTGGTTGCTCGACCTTGCTCATCCTTTTCAACGACCTCACTGGCCTTAATCGCACTAGACCAGGTTGGGTACTGGTCGAGGGCAAAGAGGGCGCCTTGGACATCGGCTATAGGGGCATCGATCGTGATTGTTGAACTGCTCAAATCGCTCATGGGCAAAGGTTACCCTCTTCCGTAATTCATATTTCTCACGCTAGCGTTAGCCCCATGAATGAAGTCACAACTCCCGCCCTTGTCCCTTCAGCTACTGCTGGCAATCTGACGAATCTGATTGCAGAACGCGCTTGGTTTGAGCCTGAGCGCATCACAATGTCTCGCCCACTTGGCGATGGATGGCAGAGTGTTACTGCCCGAGAAGTTGACGAGGAAGTCCGAGCAACTGCCAAGGGATTAATCGCTGCCGGTATTGGAATTGGTGATCGTGTAGCAATCATGGCCCGCACGCGTTACGAATGGACGATTCTTGATTTTGCAATTTGGTATGCAGGAGCTGTCGTAGTTCCAATCTATGACACATCATCTGCAGAACAAATTGATTGGATCCTCAACGACTCATCAACTGTGGGCATCATTGTTGAAACTCCAGCACTGCGTGAATTAGTCCAAACAGTTCAACCTGCACACACTAAGCACGTCTGGGTAATGACAGAAGATGTTCTTACAGTGCTTCGCAATGCCGGTGCTCAGGTTTCAGATGATGAAATTGAACGCCGCCGCGCAGCCCTTGGTCCAGATACTTTGGCAACACTTATTTACACATCAGGAACAACTGGAAAACCTAAGGGAGTTTCTCTGACTCACGGTAACTTCTTAGCTGAGTGTGGAAACGTCGTGCAGGGTGCCAGTGATCTATTCCTTAAGCCTGGTGGTTCAACTCTGTTGTTCTTACCTGTTGCTCACGTCTTTGGTCGCATGGTTCAAATCGGTGCTATCAACTCAGGCTTACACCTTGCTCATTGCAGTGATCCATTGGGACGCCTTCCAATTGATTTAGCATCATTTAAGCCAACATTTGTTTTGGCCGTTCCTCGTATTTTCGAAAAGATTTATAACGGCGCAGAAGCTCGCGCAGAAGCTGCAGGTAAGGGAAAGATATTTAGAAAAGCAGCAGAAACTGCCGTTGCTTATTCAGAAGCAATGGATAAGAAGAGAATCTCTCCACTTCTCACACTCAAGCACGGTCTCTTTGACAAGTTGGTTTATTCAAAGATTCGCGCTGGTATGGGTGGTCGTGTTGAAGCTGCAATCTCAGGTGGTGCACCACTTGGTGTGCGCTTAGGCCATTTCTATCGCGGTGCTGGCGTAACAATTTTAGAAGGCTACGGCTTAACTGAAACAACTGCTGGTGCAACCTTGAATTTAACTGGTGCTCATCGTGTTGGTTCAGTTGGTCGCCCAATTCCAGGAACGTCAATCAAGATTGCCGAAGATGGCGAAGTGCTTATCCGCGGAGCAATTGTTATGGGCGGATACTGGCAAAACGACGCTGCTAACGCTGAAGTTTTTGATTCAGAGGGCTGGTTTAAGTCAGGAGACTTAGGAAAGCTCGATGATGAAGGCTTCCTATACATCGTGGGCCGTAAAAAGGAGATTATTGTTACTGCAGGTGGAAAGAACGTTGCCCCTGCCGTACTAGAAGATCGTTTACGTGCACATCCACTTGTGAGCCAGTGCTTAGTAGTTGGCGATAATCAACCATTCATTGCAGCTCTTGTAACTATTGATCAAGATGCACTTAAGGGTTGGGTCACAAACCATAAGAAGGACGGTGCTTCAATGGCCGACCTTGCTAATGATCCTGATCTCATTGCTGTTATTCAAACCGCAGTCGATGATGCCAACAAGGCAGTGAGCAAGGCGGAATCAATCCGTAAGTTCACTATTTTGGCAACAGATTTCACAATTGCTGGTGGACACTTAACGCAGAAGCTTTCAATTAAGCGACACGTCGTTGCGAAGGAATTCGCAAAGGAGATTGACCAGCTCTTCACAAAGTAACTATGTGAGCCTCACGCAGCGGGTAAAACTCGCACAAGAGCTCCACGATGGCATAGCCCAAGATCTCGTGGGGTTGGGCTATGGCTTAGATGCTTTGTTGTTCCAAGAGTCCGATGAAGTTAAACGCTCTGCTCTGCGATCTGCGCGCTTTGATATCAATACATTGATAGAGAAAGTGCGTAGTGAGATTCTGGAACTTCGCACACAAGACAATGAATATGAATCGCTGAGTTCTCAACCAGATCTATCTATTGAACTCACCAGGGTATTCAACGAAATAATTAGTAATGTAGTGCAGCACTCTCAAGCAACCCGTCTGGGTATTTCCTTTCAAGATAATGGAATTGGCGGAGCCCAAGAGAAAGAGAATCACTACGGTCTGCAAGGAATCTCAGAACGTGTTGCGGCCCTGGGTGGCCAATTAGAAGTCCAATCTGATTTCACAGGAACCAACGTTGTAATTTCACTGGATTTGCTCACACCATGAGCAAGTTACTTATTGTCGATGACCACGCACTTGTGCGTGAAGGGTTAAAGCGCGCCCTTACCAATGAAGGCTTCAACGAAATCACAGAAGCTTCTTCTATCGCCCAAGCCCGTGCTGGGATTGCCGCATCACAACCAGATGTCGTGACTGTTGATATCAACCTGCCTGATGGCAGCGGCTTTGAACTAGTGAGTTGGGTAAGGGGTATTTCACGCGAGATTGGAATTATTGTTTTAACCCTCAATGATCATGAAAATTACATCCGCGCTGCAATGAAAGCTGGAGCGAGTGCTTTTGTTTCAAAATCTGAACCCATTCCTTCGCTAGTGGCATCGATTAAACATAGCCTCATCTCCCCCTTAAGCTTTAGCGCTCAAGGTTTAGAGAAAGTATTCGCTCACTCCCACAAGACATTAACTGCTCGCGAATTTGATTTGCTGGTGCAATTAGAACAAGGCCAAAGCACTGCCCAGATTTCTAAAACTCTTTTTATAAGTCCTGCCACAGTTAAAACACATTTAGCATCGATATATAGAAAGTTAGAAGTAACTAATCGAACTGCGGCAATTCATGCCATGCATGAGCAAGGATTATCTGGCAAGTAGGTCGGAAAACTTGCTAGCCCAAATCTGCCAGCGCCATTCCTTTTCAATCCATGCACGTCCTGCACTCCCCATAGAAATACGTAGCTTTTCATCCAAAAGAAGTTGGATAGCTCTCTTTGCTATTTGTTCTGTGTTAGTGCCATCTACAACAAATCCTGTTACGCCCTCAATTACAGCATCAGGTGCGCCACCAGATTCACCAGCAATAACTGGTAATCCACACGCACTTGCCTCCAAATAAACAATTCCTAAACCTTCCACCTCTAGGCCAGCAAAGCGCGATCTAGATGGCATTGCAAAGATATCACCCACACAGATATAGCCAGGTAGATCTTTGTATTGAATGCGTCCAATAACGCTGACGTTTTTTTCTATTAAATGTTTTCTTACGAGTTTTTCTAAACGCTCTCTGTATGGACCTTGACCCACTAGTAAAAGATGGGCGTCAGGGACTTGCTCAAGTATCTGCGGCATAGATTCGATAAGAAAGTCCTGGCCTTTGCGATGGACCAGACGGCCCACACTAACAATTACTTTCTTCCCAGTTAATCCCAACGAATGACGCAGGGCAGATGCATCCACTGCCTTGAAATGTTCAATATCAATCCCCGGGGCGATTTTTTGCATGGCGGCAGCGCTATTAGCCGTCAGTGCCTTTGAGATTGCAGTTCGAGTAAATTCACCAAGGTATGTAAGGCAATCTGTAGTTGATCCAATGCGTCGCATCATCAGATTAAATGGAAAAACCTTTGCCCACCAGACTTCATGGCCATGGGTAAGTGCAACTATGCGCTCTGCACCAGCCTTGCGTAAGGTTGACGACATCCAACCCAGAGGCGCAGCCGCACCGAAAGCAATAGTCTTGATGGTGCGCTCTTTAACAATTCTGGCAACTGCTCGATTTACTCGTGGTGTCGGAAGCAGTATTTTTGCCTTGTCTCTAATGACTTCAACACCGAAATTGCTTAGCCAGTCAGCATCATAAGCAGATGTATCTTCTTGGGCTGATGTGTAAACAATGATGCTCGATTTCGGTAATCGTTCAATCAGACCAATGATGAAGGTTTCTATGCCTCCGGCCCGAGGGCCAAAATCGTTGGTTACAAATAGCGTTTTATCAGAAACGGCGAGCTCCAACTAAAGGCTTTCTTCCAAGAGATCCGCTCGTTGTGATTTTAACTCGAGAACCAGAACGCGGTGCATGCACCATCTTTCCACCACCGAGATAAATTCCAACGTGTGAAACTGGGCGCCCATAAAACAGTAAGTCACCTGGCTTGAGAGCTTTGACAGATACTTGCTTTCCCAAACGTGATTGCGCTGCCGATGAATGCGGAAGTGAGACACCAGCGGCTTGATAAGCACGCATCGTTAGACCAGAACAATCCCAGGTGACTAAACCAGCCGATCCAAATACATAGCGGTCGCCAATTTGCTTAAGTGCATATTTAATTGCAATTCCTGCGCGTCCGGAAATCCCAGAAAGAGCACGTGCTGCTGCCTGAGAATTTGCTTGGTCAGCATCTTCTTCTTGTTCAGCTAACTTTGCCAATCGCTCTCGCTCAGCTTTTGTTAATTTAGATAGCAACACTTCAGCTTCTGCCAGCTTTTCTAGAGCTTTTGCAGATTGGGCTTTAAATCTCTTTTCAGCTGCCACCACTAGCGCTAACTTGTCGTTAACAGTCAATGTTGTTGCATTGAGACGTTGCTGAGCTGCTTCATACTTTCGAAGTTGAGCAGATTTGCGTCGGCTAATTGCATCAAGGGAGCCAGCTGAGGAGAGATAAAGAGTTGGGTCTGAAGAAAAGAGAAGTTCGAGTGATTGGCCTAAACCACCAGCCTTGTATTGCTCGATTGCGATTGTGCCTAAAGACTTTTGCAGTGCTGAGAGAGTTTCACCTTGGACGGCAGCTTTTGCTTTAATGCCATTGAGTGTGCGAGTCAGAGCAATCAACTTTACTTTCGCTTCTTGAGCACCTTCGGCTGCAGACGTGGCTTCTTCTTCTAGAAAGCGCACCTTTGCCTGAATCTCGGCCAATGAAGGTGCTCCATGGGCAGGGGCAGCTAACCCAACCGTCAGGGCAAGAGCCACTACGGCCGAAGGAAGAATGCGCCAATACATAGTGAAAGGCTAACGAGGTTTAATGCGACATCTCAACTTATGAGCGTGATTTACGCCTGAGAATTCTCACAGAATCTGCAATAGTAGGACAAATGAGCACAGTTGCATCGCTGGTGGTCGGGCGAGATGGTTCGACATCAAAAGATAAGAGCTCTAACGGAGTTTCCTCAGATGCAGATCGTAAAGCCTTTCTTGCACGGCGTCGTAAAGTCGATTGCATTTTAATTGGCGGCAACACCGCTCGCCACGAGCCTTATAAACAAAGTCCAGTTCCATTAGTAATAGTTTCACGTTCAACAATTAATCCAGTAGTAGGAAATGATTTATCGCATCTTTGGAATATGCCTGCAGCAGAGGCGTTAGCAAAGGCTAAATCACGATTTGGAGAAAGAGTTCTCGTTGAAGCAGGGACATCAATTATTTTTGAACTCATTGATCAAGGTCTCATTGATCAACTAGAACTCAGTGTTACACCCGTGACCGGCGGAGACGATCCCATTGATTGGCAGGCATTACTTAATAGATTTGCCCACCATACACACACTCATGTTGATGGAACTGATTTCTATGTTGCCCACAATTAGAAGGCAGAAATAAGAGCAACTCCTGCAACTGCTAAAGTAATCCCAACATACTGAACCCTTTGTAAACGCTCATGCAAGAATTTAAATGCCAATAGCGCTGTTGCAATTGGAAAGAGTGAACCTAAGACCATTGCAATTGAAACTAAGCCCTTAGTGCAAGCAACTCCGAGCAAGACGTTTGCTAAGAAATCTGCAATGCCGATGAAAATCAACGATGGATATTCCTTTTTCGAAAACCCGCCCATAGTGCGGAATTTGAGCGCTAGGGCAACAGTGACAAAGAAGGTTGCCCCGCGCATTGAAACCATTGTCATAAGCGCACTTGATTGCGAACCAATCGACATTGATGTGAGCGCTGTGCCAAAACCAATCGCTGCACCTAGCGCAAGCAGCAAAGGTTTAATGGGAAGACCTTGTGAGAGCTCTGGCCCACTGGCACAAAAAACTCCCACTAACGCGAGGACAACTCCAATGGAAACAATTGTTGAGAGCTTGTCACCATTTAGCAATGCATATGTAAGCGGAATAACTGCCCCCATGGAACTAATGGGTGAGACAACACCCATACGTCCAGTTGATAAGCCTGCATAAAGACAGAACAAACCAAAGTAACCAAATAAACCTGCAAAGATTCCAGGGATTAAATATCCATCAGATCCCAGTGCCTGTGCATCCCAAGCTCCAGAAACAAGCATCAAAAAAATTCCGAAAACTAAACCAAGAACTTGTGAGAAACCAAGCACAGCCAACGGTGCATGCTTTTTACTCAGGCGCCCACCTTCGAAATCTGAAGTCCCCCATAAAATGCTGGAGAGAATTGCAAGGAGTGAGGCCATATGAGCAAGGATACCGCCCCGCCTCCCATGAAAAGGAGTTCTTACTGTTTATTCTTAATCAGTGGATGCCAGAGGATTTGAAGAATTAGTCAACTCCTTACGTACTTTTACACCACGTGCTGAAATCGTTTTAGAAGAGGTTCCAGCCCCACAAAAATTAGCAACCTATGCCTTCGCCTTTTCCGCCGATGTGAGTAATGGATTACTGGGCGATGATGAAGATGAGATAGCTTCTGGTCGCTTTGTCTTATTGCACGAACCTGGCGGACAAGACACATGGGAAGGCGAATTTCGCTGCGTTACTTTCGTTCGCGCAGATGTTGACCCTGTCATGCAACAGGATCCGCTTTTGCCAGAAGTTGGCTGGAGTTGGTTTCTTGAAGCGTTAGAGAGTGAAGAGTGCTCTTTAGCAGCGCCCAGTGGAACTGTTACACGTGTCTCCAGTGCATCTTTCGGAAAACTCTCTCCTAGAAATGATGAATCAGAGATTGAAATTCGCGCTTCATGGACACCTGCGATTACTGATCCCATTGAAGTAATGAAACACATCGCTGGCTGGTGTCGCTTAATTTCAGCTGTTGCAGGACTTGAACCGATTCCTGATGGCGTAGCAACTATTTCATCTGCAAGACGTCGTTAAGCCATCTTATGTCGGAAGAGATAACTGCAACACCCTTGCTTACTCCCGCTGGTGGCACACCTGCTGTCATCGATAGTGATGCTGCCTTCAAAGCCGCGTTAGAGCAGCTCGCAAAAGGTAGTGGTCCCTTTGCTGTTGATGCTGAACGTGCTTCAGGTTTTCGATACAGCGCGCGTGCTTACTTGATCCAAATTAAGCGCACCAATGGTGGCTTACACCTTATTGACCCAATCCCTTTTGGGCCAGGCCATCCACTGATGCTAGAACTAAACGAGTTGCTCAATACCGATGAAGTTATTTTGCATGCCAGCACGCAGGATTTACCGTGCCTAAGAGAATTGGGAATTAATCCACAACGCCTCTTTGATACTGAATTAGGTGGGCGAATTGCAGGTCTGGCCCGAGTGGGACTTGGTCCGCTTTTGGAATCGTTGATGGGTGTTTCACTTGCTAAAGAACACAGTGCAGCAGATTGGTCTGTGCGCCCACTGCCCCAAGACTGGCTTACTTATGCCGCTTTAGATGTTGAACTACTAGTGGAGCTGCGCGATAAAGTTGAGGCCATACTTATCGAAGCTAAAAAAGATTCCTGGGCCAAAGAAGAGTTTGCTTCAATTCTCTTGGCTCCTCCCGCCCCGCCCCGCGTAGATCCGTGGCGCCGAACTTCTGGAATGCACAAAATTAAGCGTCGTGATCAATTAGCAATTATTCGCGAACTCTGGATTACGCGTGATGAGATAGCAAAGGCGCAAGATATCGCCGGAGGAAAACTGCTCAATGATTCTGCAATTGTTGAGATCGCACTTAATCCTGTTGCAACCAAGAAAGAGTTTGAAAAGGTATTGCGCCCAATCGGACTTAGAGCTCGATGGTTAGAAAATTTAAAAGCTTGGTTAGATGCCGTTGCACGCGCTGTTGCTCTCGAAGAATCAGAGTGGCCAGCACTTCGCACTAGCGCAGACACATTGCCACCCATTAAGTTATGGCGAGATAAGTTTCCAGAAAAATATGCACCTCTGTCACATGCCCGCGCACGTATTGAAATCATTGCCGGGGAAAATAACATTCCGGTAGAAAATCTCATTACCCCTGAAATAGTTCGTCGCATTTGTTGGGCTCCCCCAGCCCCTTCAACCTCCCAAGCATCCCCGCAGATCGTTAGAGAGCATTTACTTTCCCTGGGAGCTAGAAACTGGCAGGTGGAGCTGGTGGCAGAGGCCATTGCGGCCTCCCTGCTGGAGAAAGAGGCTGTGCCCACCCCGGAACCTGTGCCGGAAAGCACAGCAGAAGAGGCCTGATTTACGCAACATAAGAGTTGCGTAAATACCCCCAACCCTCTAGATTTTCTCTTATGTTGAGCACTTTCATTATCGCCCTGCGCGAAGGCCTAGAAGCAGCCCTTATTGTCGGCATCCTGGTCGCATATATTCTAAAGAGCGATCGCCGGCAGTTATTACTTCCACTATGGAGCGGTGTTGGCGCTGCAATAGTTGGAAGTATTGGAATTGGCTTCATTCTCTCTAAAACCTCCGAGGAACTCACTGAGCGCGCTGAGGAAATCTTTGTTGGAACCACTTCATTTCTAGCTGTTGCACTTGTTACTTGGATGGTTTTTTGGATGAAGAGAGTTGCTCGTACTTTGAAAGCAGATCTTCATGGAAAAGTTGATACAGCTTTGCGCACAGGGCCTTTAGCCCTTGCTGGAGCAGCGTTTTTCGCTGTTATTCGCGAAGGTTTAGAAACTGCGCTCTTTGTTTATACAAGCTTTAATACAGTTGCAAATACAACCAGCGCAGCATTGGGATTAATCCTTGGCTTTGCAGTTGCAATTTCTCTTGGCTATTTAATTTTCAAATCTGCCATCAGACTCGACTTGAGCAAGTTCTTCCGCTTCACTGGAGTTGCTTTAGTAGTTATTGCAGCAGGAGTTCTCTCATATGGAGTCCATGAATTCCAAGAGCTAGGTTGGCTTCCTGGTGGAGAGTCATACGCCTGGGATGTTTCAAGCCTGATTCCTAAGGACTCATTGCTTGGAGCAACACTGGGTGGCCTTGTGGGCTTTGATAACACAACCTCATGGCTACAACTGGGCATCTGGGCGATTTATATCACCACTGTCCTTAGCGCCTATCTGGCAAAGCCTCGCACAAGTGCGCTAACACCAGCCTAAGCGGCTGTCACAAACCTTTACTGGCGGGTAACATAACCGCTATATCCGCCCCTAGTAAAGGATCACCATGTCTCGCACCGTTGTCTTAGTTGATGCCGTTCGCACCCCCTTTGGAAAAGCGGGAGGGATGTATGCCGGTACACGCGCCGATGATTTGATGGTTCGCGCAATTCGCGGGCTCTTAGATAGAAATCCAAAAGTTGAACAGAGTGCAATCGATGATGTTGCTATCGCTGCTGCAACACAGACTGGCGATCAAGGTATGAACATTGGCCGCAGCGCAACACTTCTAGCAGGCCTACCAAATACCGTTCCGGGCTATTCAATTGATCGCTGGTGCGCCGGTGCGCTCACTGCAGTGACAACAATTGCTGGCGCTATTTCTTTTGGTTCAAATGACATTGCAATCGCAGGTGGCGTTGAACATATGGGAAATCATCCGATGGGCGAACTCATGGATCCTAACCCCCGCTATCTCGCTGAAAAGATTGTGGAACAAGATGCACTCGCAATGGGCTCCACCGCTGAGCGACTCCATGATCGCTTCCCAACAATTACAAAAGAGCGCGCAGATAAATACGCACTTAACTCACAACTTAAAACCGCTAAAGCATATGAAGCAGGACTCATTCAACGAGATCTCATTCCTATGGCAGCGCGAAGTGCTGAGTTGGGTTGGACAATTGCAACAGTTGATGAAGCACCTCGTCCAACAACAACCATGGAAGGTCTGGCTGGATTAAAAACTCCATTTAGACCAGCTGGTCGAGTAACTGCAGGAAACTCTTCTGGCCTTAACGATGGTGCAACTGCAGCTCTTCTTGCTAGTGAAGATAAGGCAAAAGAGCTAGGCCTGACTATTAAGGCTCGCCTAGTTGCTTATGCTTTTGCAGGCGTGGAACCTGAAGTAATGGGCTTTGGTCCAGTTCCTTCAACCATTAAAGCGCTCAAGCAAGCAGGACTTGGCATTCAAGACATTGGTCTCTTTGAAATCAATGAGGCTTTTGCCGTGCAGGTATTGGCTTTCCTTGAGCATTTTGGAATTGCAGATGATGATTCCCGAGTTAATCCATTTGGCGGAGCAATTGCTGTTGGACACCCACTTGCATCTTCTGGTGTTCGCCTGATGCTCAACTTGGCACGATCTTTTGAAGACCACCCAGAGGTGCGCTATGGCTTAACAACTATGTGCATCGGCCTTGGAATGGGTGGATCTGTTATTTGGGAAAACCCACACTTTAATGGTCAGGTGAAATAAATGAGCGCAGATATCAAACTTCCAGAAGGTGCACCTGAAGAGGTTGTCACGCAAGCGTTGGTACGAGAAGTTAATTTAAGCGCCTTTGGCGCTAAAGGAGTCTTGGCGCTTATTACTCTCGATAACACTCTTGATCACAACCGCCCCAATACTTTCGGACCGCAGTCACTTCTTGCATTAGATGCGGCGATAACTGCAGCTATTGCTAGTAAGCCAGCGGCGATTGCAATAACAGGAAAGCCATTTATTTTTGCTGCCGGTGCAGATCTATCTGCTCTCTCCTTTATCACTGCTCGTGAGCAATCACTGGGCATAGGAAAACTGGGACACGATGTCTTTCGCCGTCTAGGTGAATCAAATATTCCAACTTTTGCTTTCATTAACGGTCTAGCACTCGGTGGCGGCCTAGAAGTTGGTTTGCACTGTCATTACCGCACCCTTGCCTCCACAGCATTTACTGCATTGCCTGAAGTATTCCTTGGATTAGTTCCAGGTTGGGGCGGTGCAACTATTTTGCCTAAGTTAATTGGCCCTGAGCGTGCTGTGCAAGTCATTATGTTAAACGCTCTTAATAACAACACCATGATGAAAGCCAAAGATGCTCTCAAACTTGGCGTTGTAGATGTTGTCTATGAGCCATCTGATTTCTTAGAACGCTCAATTGCATTTGCAGCTAGTGTTCTAAATGGTGCAACTAAAATCGAGCGCAAGGACTACAGCCAAGACCCTGCATGGGAAAGCGCTCTTGCAACTGGAAAAGCTGCAGCTCTTAAGAAATATGGCGGTGCTGAATTAGCATCACCGATGAAAGCACTTGAACTTATTGCTGCAGCAAAGAGCAATACTTTAGGTCAAGGCTTTGATGCTGAAGATCTAGCCCTTGCTGATTTAACTATGAGTGATCCCCTACGTGCTTCTCTCTATGCCTTCAATGTCATTCAAAAGAAGCGCAAAAAAGTAGAAGGTGCTCCAAAGCCAGCTCTAGCTCGCAAGGTGGGCAAAGTAGGTGTTGTTGGTGCGGGACTTATGGCTTCGCAGTTAGCACTTCTGCTTCTTCGTAACCTGAAGTGCCCAATTGTTATGACAGATATCGATCAGGAGCGCGCTGATAAAGGTGTGGCCTGGGTTAAGAATGAATTAGCAAAGTTAGTTGAGAAGAAGCGTATGAGCCCAGAATCTGCAGCTCGCTTAGCTCTACTGATTTCCGGATCATCTGATCAAAATACTTTTGCTGGCTGTGATTTCATCATTGAAGCGATTTTTGAGGAGTTATCACTCAAGCAAGAGCTATTTAAGAAATTGGAGACAATCGTTTCACCGGAGTGTGTTCTAGCTACAAATACTTCATCTCTATCAGTTGAACGTATGAGTGAGGGACTTAAAAATCCAGAGCGAGTTGTTGGCTTCCACTTCTTTAATCCAGTTGCGATTATGCCGCTATTAGAGGTGGCACGAACAAGTAAGACTGATGATGCAACTACTGCAACAGCAATCTCTGTGGGTAAGGAGCTCAAGAAGACCATGATCATCTGTAAAGATGCACCTGGCTTTGTTGTTAACCGCTTGCTCACTCGCTTCATGGGAGAAATCACCGATGCAGTTGATGAGGGAACTTCACCAGAGGTTGCCGATAATGCAATGCGCGCAATTGGTTTCCCAATGTCGCCGTTCCAACTTCTAGATCTAGTTGGTCCTGGCGTAGCCCTACACGTGTCAGAGACTTTGCATGCAAATCTTGGTGAGCGCTACCGTATTTCACCAACTATGGCAGCAATGGTTAAGCAAGGTGTTCGAAACTTCTATGTTAAAAATGATGATGGAAGCTTTGGTGCAAACCCTGCAGCTCTGGCTCTCATTCACAAAGGCGATTCACCATCAACTGCCGAGCAAGTTCGCAGCCGCGCACTGACTGCATTGGCTGTTGAGGCTCGAATGATGCTCGATGAAGGCGTTGTTTCAACCCCAGCTGAAATTGATCTCTGCATGTTGATGGGCGCAGGATGGCCGATGCACTTGGGTGGAATCTTGCCTTACTTAGACCGAGAAGGAATTAGCGAGGCTGCTTGCGGTCAGCGTTTTCATGCGAAGGGAGTTGCATCTCTTCCTTAAGAGTGCTGCTCCATTCAACTACGCTGCGTGAAATGTTTTGAGCTGTAATTCCAATATCGTTCATGATTTCACCACGCTTTGAGTGTTCAATAAACTCAAGTGGCACGCCGATGGAATGAAGCGGGATCAGAACTCCTGCATCTCTAAACATTTCAGAGATTGAACTTCCAATTCCAGCATGCCTAATTCCATCTTCTAGGACAACAACACTCTTATAGCGCTCTGCCATACGTACTAATGATTCTGGCAATGGTTTCACCCAACGTGGATCAATAACTGTAACTCCAACGCCTTCGCGATAGGCAGATGATGCGGCTTCAACTGCAATCGCAGCCATTGCTCCAACGCTAATCATCAATACATCCGCGCTTTCGCCGCGATAGAGGACATCTATTCCATCACGGCGCTCGAATGCAGGGATATCTTCTTGAACCGCACCCTTTGGAAAACGAACCATTGAAGGTGCATCATTGATTGAAACAGCTTCGCGCAATAACTCCTTAAGACGTGCTCCGTCTCTAGGGGCAGCAACATGCATGGTTGGAACGATTCCAGTTAACGCCAAATCCCAAATACCATGGTGAGAAGGTCCATCATCACCAGTGACACCTGAACGATCTAGAACAAAAGTAACTCCTGCCTTATGCAAGGCAACATCTAAGAGCAATTGATCAAATGCGCGGTTAAGGAATGTTGAATACACAGCCACCACTGGATGTAGGCCTGTGAAAGCTAAACCTGCTGCGCTGGTTACCGCATGTTGTTCAGCGATGCCCACATCAATCGTGCGCTCTGGATATGCAGCTTGGAATTGATCGAGGCCTGTTGGTCCAAGCATCGCAGCAGTAATTGCCACGATGTCTTTGCGTGTTTTTCCAATTTCAACTAATTCTTGAGCAAATACCTTGGTCCAGGAAGTTCCACTCTTTGCTAGAGGCTCCCCTGACTCAGGATCAATTACTCCAACTGCGTGGAATTTTTCAGCTTCATCTGCAACAGCTGGCTTGTGACCTTTACCCTTTTCAGTAATTGCATGAACCAGAATTGGCGCGCCATAATCTTTAGCTTGATGCAACGCTCGCTCCATCGCAGCAACGTCATGTCCATCGATTGGGCCTAGATATTTAAGTCCCAAATCTTCAAACATGCCTTGCGGTGCAACAATATCTTTAATCCCCTTTTTCATTCCATGCAAAGTCTCATAAATCGGCATTCCAACAACTGGAGTCTTATGGAGAACCTCTTTGCCCCAATCAAGGAACTTTTCATATCCGCTTGTAACACGCAAAGTTGAAAGATAAGTAGCCAATCCACCAATTGTTGGCGAATAAGAACGCTCGTTATCATTAACGACAATAACTAGGTTTCTCTTTTGTTCAGGGGCAATGTTATTTAATGCCTCCCATGACATGCCGCCTGTCAGAGCGCCATCTCCAACTACAACTACTACATGTCGATCCGTGGCACCTTGCAGCGAGAATCCTCTTGAAATTCCATCGCCCCATGAAAGTGCCGTTGATGCATGTGAATTTTCAATGACGTCGTGTTCGCTCTCTCTGCGATTGGGATATCCAGAAATTCCACCTCGCTGGCGCAAAGTATCAAAAGCACCACCACGACCAGTTAATATTTTATGAACATAGGATTGATGCCCAGTATCAAAGACAATGACATCTTTAGGAGATTCAAAAACTCTGTGAATAGCAACCGTTAGTTCAACAACACCCAAGTTTGGCCCTAAGTGGCCACCAGTCTTTGAGACTTTTTCGATGAGCAGCCCACGGATCTCTGCACTGAGTTCAATGAGATCCTCGTGAGAGAGAGCAGCCAAATCGGCTGGGGAGTTAATCTGGCTCAACATGGAGTCAAGTTTAGATGCTTATGCGTTCAAGAGCGAGCGGAGAACATATTGCATGATTCCACCGTGGCGGTAGTAATCGGCTTCTCCTGGAGTATCTATACGCACGGTGGCAACAAAGCTCTTACCCCCAGCAGTGACCGTGAGCTCTTTAGGAACTCCCCCGGTATTGAGTGCTGTGATCCCGCTAATTGAAAATACTTCTTCGCCGGTGAGGCCAAGTGACTGAGCGCTTTCACCGTTTTTAAATTGAAGAGGTAGCACTCCCATTCCAATTAAATTGGAACGGTGAATGCGTTCAAAACTTTCTGCAATTACTGCGCGCACACCAAGCAATGCAGTTCCCTTTGCAGCCCAGTCACGTGATGAACCTGAGCCATACTCTTTGCCTGCCAAAATAACTAATGGCGTTCCTGCACTTTGATAAGCAACTGATGCTTCATAGATCGTTGATTGTGAGCCATCTGTTGCAAAGTTACGAGTAAATCCACCCTCAACGCCATCTAGCAACAAATTCTTTAGGCGAATGTTTGCAAAAGTTCCACGAATCATCACTTCGTGATTTCCACGGCGAGAGCCGTAAGAATTGAAATCTTTACGATCAATTCCATGTTCTGCTAAATATTTGCCAGCAGGGGAATCTGCTTTGATATTTCCTGCAGGTGAGATGTGGTCAGTTGTTACTGAATCACCAAGCACAGCTAGAACACGTGCTCCAGAGATATCTACAACAGGAGTTGGTTCTTTTGGCATTCCATCAAAGTAGGGAGGTTTTCTCACATAGGTTGACTTGGCATCCCATTCAAATACTTTACCTACTGGCGTTGCCAATGACTTCCAGCGATGATCGCCATCAAAGACAGATGCATAATCTTTTGTGAACATAGCTGAAGAAATAGAAGAATCAATAACTGATTGGATTTCAGCAGGTGTTGGCCAAATATCGGCCAAGAAGACATCTTTGCCGTTTTGATCTTGCCCAAGGGAATCCTTTTCAAAGTCATGATCCATAGTTCCTGCAATTGCATATGCCACAACTAATGGAGGTGAAGCTAAGTAGTTCATCTTCACATCAGGGCTAATGCGGCCTTCAAAGTTTCGGTTACCTGAAAGAACCGCTGTCACAGCCAAATCTGAATCATTGACGGCCTTGCTAATTTCAATTGGGAGTGGGCCTGAGTTACCAATACAAGTCACGCATCCATAACCAACTAAGTGGAAGCCCAACGCCTGCATATACTGGGTTAAATCTGCTCGGTCATAGTAATCAGTTACTACTTTGGAGCCTGGAGCAAGAGTTGTCTTCACCCACGGCTTTGATTTCAAACCCTTTTCAACGGCCTTTTTAGCTAGAAGAGCTGCGCCAATCATGACGGAAGGATTTGAAGTGTTTGTACAAGATGTAATTGATGCAATTACTACATCGCCATTTTTCACACGAGTAGAACCAGCTTTTACTTCTTCTCTAGATGTCTTATCGGTGAAGTAAGTTGGCAAAATCTTTTCAAAAGCTAGCTTTGAATCACTTAATGAGATTCGATCTTGCGGACGCTTAGGACCAGCAATTGATGGAACGACAGTTGAAAGATCAAGTTCAACATGCTCAGAAAAACGTGGCTCTACTGAAGGGTCATGCCACAACCCTTGCTTCTTTGCATACTGCTCTACCAATGCAACTTGGTCATCACTTCGACCTGTTAGGCGTAAGTAACGCAAAGCTTCTTCATCGATAGGGAAAATCGCGCACGTTGAACCGTATTCAGGGCTCATATTTCCAATTGTTGTGCGATTAGCCATGGGAACAGAGACAACACCTGGACCGTAGAACTCAACAAACTTTCCAACAACGCCATGCTTGCGCAAAATCTCTGTAATGGTCAGCGCCATATCTGTTGCAGTAGTTCCAAGAGGCAGCTGACCCGTTAACTTGAATCCAACAACGCGAGGAATGAGCATTGAAACCGGCTGACCAAGAAGCGCTGCTTCTGCCTCAATTCCGCCAACGCCCCAACCTAGAACTCCTAAACCGTTGACCATGGTTGTGTGCGAGTCAGTACCAACGACGGTGTCTGGATAGGCACGAAGGACTCCACCAACCGTGCGCGTCATAACTACGCGGGCTAAATACTCAATATTTACCTGGTGAACAATTCCTGTTCCAGGTGGCACAACTTTGAACTCATCAAATGCAGTTTGTCCCCAACGTAGGAAGCGGTAGCGCTCTTGATTGCGCTCATATTCAATATCAGTATTTTTCTCAAAAGAATCTTTTGTACCAAAAACATCTGCAATAACTGAGTGATCAATGACCAACTCAGCTGGGGCAAGGGGATTAACCTTTGAAGGATCGCCACCAAGATCAACAATTGCCTCACGCATTGTTGCAAGATCGACAATGCAAGGAACTCCTGTGAAGTCCTGCATGACCACACGTGCAGGCGTGAATTGAATTTCAGTGTCTGGCTCTGATGCTGGGTTCCAGTTAGCCAGGGCTTTAATGTGATCGGCGGTGATGTTTGCGCCATCTTCTGTGCGAAGCAGATTCTCTAGAAGGACCTTGAGTGAGAACGGAAGGTTAGATGCTCCCTCGATGCTGGAGATATCGAAAATCTCATAACTCTTACCCGCAACTTCTAGGTTCTTCTTTGCGTTGAAAGAGTTCTTACTCATCATCTCCCCTAATAAATCTTCGCTTACTTGAGCGTCAAGATACCTTAGCGGGCTCAAACAGTGCAACACATTCGATGTGATGTGTCATTGGAAAGAGATCAAAAGCCCGCAATTTTACGAGTGAATAACCTCGCTCTAAAAAGTAACCAGTATCACGCGCTAATGCCGCTGGATCACATGCCACATAGACAATTCTCCGGGGCTTAAGCCTAGAAATTTCGCTGACGACTATTTTTCCAGCACCATCTCTAGGTGGGTCAAGGACCACGACATCTGCAGAGTTAATTCTTGGAAGATGCGTTGCTACATCGCCAGTAATTACTTTGACATTTGAATTCTCTGCAAAATTTCGCGATGCATCAGAAGTTGCACTCTTGCTGCCTTCAATTAAATCGATTCTTCCCTCAGGACCAACTGTCTCGATTAGAGCCGCAGCAAAAAGCCCAACTCCGCCATATAAATCTAAAACATGGTCTGCGCTCTTCACGCCAGCAAAATCTTTGACTACTTCACTCAATAGATCAGGGGCGGTGACATGGCCTTGCCAAAAAGAATTATTGCTAACTTCTAATGTCTTCTCTAGTACTTTTTCATGTAGAACTGCTGGACCCTCACTCAACCGTGACTTAGTTTCTCCGCGAGTTGGCATAAGGGAGATAGAGCGCTCACCAGTATTTGATGCAGCAATCTCTACGCGCATATCCCCTTTCCATGTGCGAGTGGTTAAGTCGGAAAAGCCAATCTCTTTTGCCGCTACTAAACAATTTTTCACAGGGATTACTGTGTGACTTCTAGAGCCAATGAAACCGAGTTTTCCATTTCTATCGGTTGTGGCATTAATCCGAGATCTCCAACCAAGCTCTGACCCAACGCTTTCAACTTCAACTGAGATATCCATCTTGGCAATACGAGCAAATTGTTCAGTAATGACATCTGCTTTCAAACTTAGTTGGCGCGCAATACTCACATGCTGGAAATCACAACCTCCACACCCTTGGCGGTGGGAGTATTCACATGGTGCAACAACACGGTCTTTAGATGCTTCAATAACTTCAACAACATCTGCGCGGTTAAAGGAGCTTCCAACCGAATTGATTTCAATTCGGCATTTCTCGCCAGGAATCGCATGGCGCACGAAAATTACACAGCCTTCGTGGCGGGCAATAAAGTGGCCGCCATGGGCAACCTTCTCGATTGTCACGTCGATAACTTCGCCGACCACGAGGGTTCTTTTCATAGTTGGTGCCACGGAACTAACCTTATGGGTGTAAGTTAATACATATGCACGTAGTCATCATGGGATGCGGTCGAGTCGGCTCTTCATTGGCCACTGATCTTGAAGCCGCTGGCCACACCGTTGCTGTTATTGACCAAGCACGTGAGGCTTTTCGCCGTTTAGGTCCTAACTTCAAAGGAAAAACAGTCACAGGCGTTGGATTTGACCGTGATGTTTTACGTGAAGCTGGAATTCAAGATGCTGATGCATTTGCCGCCGTTAGTAATGGTGATAACTCCAATATCTTGGCTGCACGTGTTGCTCGCGAAACTTATGGCGTTCAAAATGTTGTCGCTCGTATTTATGACCCAGGCCGTGCTGAAATTTATCAGCGCCTAGGCATTCCAACTGTTGCAACGGTTCTTTGGGCAACTGATCAGATTTTGCGCAGATTGCTTCCAGAGGGTTCACGTTCTGAGTGGCGCGATGCCAGCGGAACTGTGCAACTGTGCGAGATGCATCCACACAGTGATTGGTATGGCCGCCAGATTCTTCTCATCGATGAGCTCACACCTGCGCGTGTTGCATTCATTACACGCCTTGGTGTCGGACTTATCCCAGATCAACACACGGTTTTGCAAGAAGGCGATCTCATCCACGTAATGGTGGGCGATGAAGATATTGCCCAGACTGAAACAATCCTTGCTAATTCACCAGATGGAGAGCGCCAATGAGAGTTGCAATCGCTGGGGCAGGAAATGTTGGTCGAGCCATTGCTCGCGAACTTCTAGATAACGGACACCAAGTATTACTCATCGATAAGGATCCTAAAGCTCTCAAACTTGAAAGTGTTCCGGATGCCGAATGGTTGATGGCAGATGCTTGTGAAATTACCTCTTTAGATAACGCCCATCTCAATACATGCCAAGTCTTAGTTGCGGCCACAGGCGATGACAAGGCGAATTTAGTGACATCTCTGCTTGGTAAAACTGAGTATGGCGTGCCACGCGTTGTTGCTCGAATTAATCACCCTAAGAATGAGTGGCTCTTTGACTCTTCATGGGGCGTAGATGTTGCTGTATCAACTCCTCGCATCATCGCTGCCCTTGTTGAAGAGGCCGTAAGTGTTGGCGACGTTGTTCGCTTGTTCTCATTTAAAAAAGGTCAGGCAAATCTTGTTGAATTAACTTTGCCTGATGGCTCATCATGTATTGGAAAGACTGTCGAAGAGATTGAACTTCCAGAGGATGCAGCCCTTGCTGCCATTGTTCGTGATGGCCGTGTGATCACAGCTAAAGCTCACGATGTTTTTGCAGCTGGAGATGAGCTTCTATTTGTAGCTTCATCAGATGCTGAAGCCCGCATTAAAGCCTGCTTTATTACTAGCTAGATTTAATTACAGGCGGAGCGGTTTTAATCACTAACCAACTGCAATAAGCAGCTGCGAAAAACAGCGGATAGCCCATCGCTAAGTTAACTGTGCCAAGCAAGTTCACGTTGCCACTTCGATAAATCGGATATTGAACGGCAATGCGTGAGAAGAACATTGCAACCCAAATCCAGCTAGCCCTGATATACACCTTCTTGCGCTGTGGATTCTTTCGCCATTCAAAGTTTTCACCTAGCAATGGTCCTAAGACGATTCCCATTAATGGCCATCCGACTAAATTTGCAACTAAATAAGCGGTTCCATACGCCAGATTCGTTAGCAATTTAGGAATATAAAAATCAGAGGCATTGCCTGAGCGGTTAGCAAAGTAGGCACAGATCAATACTCCCAATATTCCTGAGATGGAGTGCTGGATAGTCTCCTTTTTGGCCAAACGAAAAATTGCCAAGCAGATAGAAAGAGTCAAAGCTGCCCAGATAGCTACTCGCAAATCATTCCTAACATTGAAAGTAACAAGGAAGACAACTGCAGGCAGACCAGAATCAATCAGGCCTTTCTTTCCACCCAGTGCCTTAAGAACCGTCTCTTTATCTTGATTGTGCTCGCTCATGCCACTCCCGTTGATCCAAAGCCACCGCTACCTCGACCAGAACCAGGTAGTTCTTCTACTTCAATAAACTCCGCTTTTTCCACTTGTTGAATCACCAATTGAGCGATGCGATCACCCTTTTTAAATGAAATTGATTCCTTGGAATCATGGTTAATCAAAATACAAGCAATTTCCCCGCGATAACCCGCATCAATTGTGCCTGGAGTGTTCACTAACGTAACTCCATGCTTTATTGCTAAGCCTGAGCGCGGGTGAACTAGAGCCACGTAACCATCAGGAAGAGCAAGTGATATTCCCGTTGGAATTAGTGCGCGCTCCCCCGGAGCTAAAGTGAAATCTTTGGTTGTCACTAAATCAGCTCCAGCATCGCCGCCTTTTGCATATGTTGGAAGAGGGACCGAAGAATCCAACCGCTTGATTAATACTTTTAGTTGGCTCATCTACGGATTAATTTCAAAGTCAGGATCAACAAAAGCAAGGATCTCAGGACTCTTAGAAATATGGTCCAAGTACTCCTTAGGTGCGTTATTAAGGAAGTGATCCATCGGAACAATGACAAATAGCGCTGCTGCGCGCACGGCTAGCGGACCATCTGGTGTGTTTAAGCGACCTTCGGCAGATGAATAAACCTTGCGATTTACTTGCCCAGTAATTTTTGCTGTGATGTGAAGAGTCGAACCCATTGGAACAGGCTTTAAGAAATCTGTTTCAAGACGAGCTGTAACAGCAGGTGCACGCAGTAACCACATTAACTTTCCCAGAGCTTCATCAAAGGCTAAAGAAAGCAATCCGCCATGGGCTAAGCCAGGTGCTCCCTGATGATTTTCAGTGACAGTGAACTGCGCAGTGATGTCTGCGCCTTCACCGGCATATGCAACAAGATGTAGTCCGGTTGGATGAAGTTCACCGCAACCAAAGCAGTGACCAAAATGTGAAGGAATTTTTGAGCCAACAGGTGGAGCTTTTGGATGTCGCTCCGGAATAATCGCACCCTCAGGTGGAACAGTCGATGCGATACGGCTCATGAAGCAAAGACTATCCGATAGCGTATGGCCTATGCGATACCGCGAAGTGATCCGTATGCCACTCTGGCTACTGGCGCTGATTTACTTCTTTTTTCTCTCATTTGTTCTCTCTGTGTGGGCAGCTCTAGGAAACTCTGCTGCGCTGATGAGTTTTCTTGTCCTGAGTGCCCTATTGGTTTTAATCGCCATCCGCACGCGATTGCTAATCCAAGTAACCCAGAGCGAACTCATGGTTGGCCCCGCTCACATTGAGTTGCAATACATAGGTGAAGTTACCGAATTAGATAGTGCCGCAATGAGAAATCTCAGATCTCGTGATGCCAATCCAATGGCATACCTTGGAATTAGGTTTTGGTCATCAACTGGTGTGAAAGTGGAGTTGACCGATAAACGAGATGAAACGCCTTATTGGTTAATTACAAGTAATAAGGCGAATCAACTAGCTCAAGCTTTAAAAGTTAATTAATTACACTCTTTACAAACAGCTTTGGCGCCTTCGCCTTTGGCAAGTTGTGTGATGTGATGAACAAGAAAACAACGTGAACATGTGAATTCATCAACTTGCTTTGGTACCACTCGAACCGCTAATTCTTCACCTGATAAATCAGCACCAGGTAGTTCGAGACTTTCAGCAGCTTCTGCTTCATCAACATCGATCTGGCCGGATTGAGCATCGACACGTTTAGCTTTTAACTCTTCTAACGATTCTTCATGTAGCTCTTCATCGGTTTTTCTGGGTGTGTCGTAATCTGTTGCCATTGCTCTCACCTCGATTCCATACTTGACTAGTTCCTGCGGGCGCATCATGGCGCACATCAGCCTTTACTGTTGCTATAACGCACGGCGTGTCGGGGTTATTCCCCCCTCACTTGCACCTTTTCTATCGCAGCAGCCAGAGTTCCATCGACGCGGCCATGAATAGAAGTGCCAGCCTCTACATACTCCTCAGAGAAGATTTCTCCACGCTCATGAATCTCATGCACCAAGTCACCACGGTCGTAAGGGATGATTGCATTGATCTCAACTGATGGCCTTGGCAATGAACGCTCAATTGCATAAACCAGGCCTTCAACTCCAAAGCCAGTTCTTACCGAAAATGCATAACTGTTGGGTTCTTTTCTCAAAATCTCCATAATGACTTCAGGTTTTGCAATATCAACTTTGTTAATTGCAATAATTTCAGGGATGTCTCCCCCACCAATTTCAGCAATAACTTCACGCACCGCACGAATTTGTTCAAAGGGGTCTGCGTGTGATCCATCAACAACATGGACAATTACATCAGATCCAGAAACTTCTTCTAGCGTTGATTTGAAAGCATCAATGAGTTGATGAGGAAGATGGCGGACAAATCCCACAGTGTCACTTAAAGTGTAAACGCGACCATCACTGGTTTGAGATTTGCGCACAGTTGGATCCAACGTAGCAAAGAGTGCGTTCTCAACAAGAACCCCAGCATCTGTTAGGCGATTGAGCAGGGATGATTTACCGGCGTTGGTATATCCAGCAATGGCAACCGATGGAATGTTAAAGCGACGGCGCTCTTGGCGTTTGGTATCACGCGAGATTTTCATCTCCGCAATCTCTTTGCGCAGCTTTGCCATCTTGTCGCGAATTTTGCGTCGATCTGTTTCAATCTTTGTCTCGCCCGGACCACGTCCACCGATACCAGCACCACCTGCAGCACGTCCACCTGCTTGGCGTGAGAGCGAATCTCCCCAACCACGAAGGCGTGGCAATAAATATGCAATCTGTGCAAGCTCCACCTGGGCTTTGCCTTCTTTACTCTTTGCGTGCTGGGCGAAGATATCTAAAATCAATGCAGTTCTATCGACAACTTTTACTTTGATCTTCTCTTCCAATTGGCGCAACTGTGACGGTGAGAGTTCTCCGTCGCAAATCACTGTGTCAGCACCAGTTGCAACAACAATCTGCTTGAGCTCGGCAACTTTTCCTGAACCAATATATGTAGCTGGATCTGGTTTATCTCGGCGCTGAATAATTCCTTCCATAACTTCAGAGCCTGCTGTTTCAGCTAAAGCTTTAAGTTCAGCCAAAGAGTTCTCAGCCATCTCTGAGGTGCCCTCAGTCCAAACGCCAACTAATACAACTTTTTCAAGCTGTAGCTCACGGTTTTCAACCTCAGTAATATCTTGAAGTTGTGTAGAAAAACCTTTAACGCGTCTTAATGAATGACGCTCTGAAAGCTCTTGTGTTGGATCTACTAACTCATCCTCATCACTGGCATCGTATTCAGCTGCAACGCGCGCGCTTTCGGCAAGCAAAGCCTCAAACTCATCATCAAACTCTTTATCAGGCAAGTAGGAACTCCGAAATATCCACATCTTTGACTAGAACTGCGGGTCCGATCAATGTGGCGTTTGAATGTCCATCAATAGAAACTTCTAGACGTCCTCCTGGGGGATTAATGATCCAGTGAGATGGCAGACGATCTTTTGTGTGGAGTGCAGCAGCAAGTGCAACAGCGCAGGTTCCTGTTCCACATGAGCGGGTCTCACCACTTCCTCTTTCAAATACACGCATCGAAACTTCGTGATCACCTGTTATTTGAACAAACTCAACATTCACACCCTCTGGGTATGTGTCTTTAGGGCGCACAATCGGAGCAACATCTAAAGCTCCCACTTGCTCAATATCATCTACAAATACAACGGCATGAGGGTTGCCAACATTAATGTTGTAGCCATTCCAGATGTGACCGTTATTTGATGCGGTAATTGCCACCTCTTCATCAGTCACCTTGCCCATATTCACTGAAATATCACCGCTCATTGGCACGCGCAAATGCTTCATTCCATCACGTGTGTTAATTCCAAAAATACCTTCAGGCATATGCCCGCGTTCAACTAAATATCTAGCCATCACTCTTATGCCGTTGCCACACATTTCAGCCAATGAACCATCTGCATTGCGGTAATCCATAAACCATTTCTCATCACGCTTGATAATTCTTATTAAGCCATCTGCGCCGATTCCGCTCTGACGGTCGCAAATTGCCGCAGTTTGGGCAGTAGTAATTGAATGCTCATCTTGAGGGTCAAAAACCAGGACAAAGTCATTCTCGGTGCCGTGACCGTACGTTGCAATCATTGTCATAAGTTTATCTTCTCTAGATGATTCACAACTGTTTCTAGACGTGGTTGGGCTTGTGATATCCATTTGATTCGATCATCTCGAGAAAACCACGTCTCTTGGCGGCGGGCGTATTGGCGCGTGGCACGCTTTGTATCTTCTTTGGCCTCTTCCTCACTCAATAGCCCATTTTTCATAGCTATGAGTTGTGAGTAGCCAAGAGCTAATTGAGCTGTGCGACCAGATGTAATTCCATCTTTGAGGAGTTGCTCAACTTCTTCAACAAAGCCTAACTCCCACATTCGATCAACGCGCTGACTTATTCGCTCACTTAAATGATCACGGTCCATCACTAAACCAAATTGAACGGCGTTGGGATAGCGAGTACTAGCCTCGCGTGGCAAATTGGCGGTAAAGGGTTTACCTGTAATTGCAATTACTTCAAGGGCGCGAATAACTCGACGGGAATTGGCGCGATCAATTGCAATTGCTGCTGCTGGGTCTAGTTTTTCCAAACGCTCAAAGAGAGCATTCAAACCAATAGTTGCTAATTCAAGTTCCAATGACGCCCGAACAACCGGATCAGTGTCTGGGAAGTTCAAGTCATCTAAAATTGCCTTGATATAGAGACCTGTTCCACCAACAACAATCACATCTTTTCCGCGGCTATGAATTTCAGACACAGCATTGCGAGCTTGTTCTTGATACCAAGCCACTGTGGAATCTTGCGTTACATCCAAAACATCGAGCATATGGTGAGCAATCCCTGCACGCTCACTCACGGCAAGCTTTGCTGTGCCAATGTCCATGCCTTTATATATCTGCATGGAGTCGGCATTGATAATTTCAGCCCCTAGATGCTGGGCTAGCGAAATAGCTAAATCACTCTTTCCAGTTGCTGTGGCCCCACAGATAACAATTAACTTCATACTTTTAACGTCGGCATCCCTAGTAATGTCGCTGATTTCTTCTTTTCTTCAATGCGGGCAGCGTGAGCATCTCCCCCGCGCGTAGCCCTTACCGAACCAGGAGTTCCTATTAAGTAGTGCGCTGAAGCTTCAGTAATTGAAACTTCCACCTCATCACCTGGTCGTGCATCAATGCTGTTTGCAAAATGTACAAGTCTAAAATCTTCACTTCGCCCAGTCATACGTGCTTGTGCTTCATCTCTGCGGCCTTCGTAATCGCCCACCAATACTTTGAAATTCTTACCTACTGCTTCTTGATTCACTGAAAGTGAAATCCCCTGTTGATGGTTATGCAATCGCGTATAGCGCTCACCAACTACTTCAGGTGACACCTGATCTGGCATTGATGCCGCTGGTGTGCCTGGACGCTTTGAGTATTGATAGGTGTAGGCAGCTGCAAAGCGCGCTTGGGTACACAGATCCATGGTCGCTTGGAAATCACTTTCAGTCTCACCTGGGAAACCGACAATGATGTCAGTTGTAATTGCAGCATGTGGCATAGCAGTACGGACTCGATCAATAATTCCTAGATATCTATCGGTTCTATAGGAGCGACGCATTGCCTGCAAAATACTATTAGAACCAGATTGCAACGGCATATGCAGATGTGGCATGACATTATCTGTAGTGGCCATTGCCTCAATAACATCATCGGTGAAATCACGTGGGTGTGGGGACATAAAGCGCACCCGCTCTAATCCATCAATCTCGCCGCAATCTTTAAGTAAGTTAGCAAAAGCGCTTCGATCTCCGAAGTCAACGCCATAAGCATTAACGTTTTGACCAAGCAACGTAATCTCAATAACGCCTTGATCTACTAGCGCACGAACTTCACTCAAAATATCTATCGCACTTCGATCCTTTTCAATACCGCGCAAAGTTGGCACAATGCAAAAAGTGCAGGTGTTATTGCACCCTACTGAGACCGATACCCAGGATGAAAATGCTGATAAACGCCTGGCTGGAAGCGTTGATGGAAAATGCTCAAGCGACTCAAGGATTTCTATCTGTGACTCTTCTTCAATACGTGCACGCTCAAGTAAGACTGGAAGTGAGCCAACATTGTGCGTTCCAAAGACCACATCCACATAAGGGGCCTTCTTTAAAATAGTTGCCTGATCCTTTTGCGCAAGGCATCCCCCAACAGCGATTTGCATAAGGGGGTTAGCTTTTTTGATTGGCGCTAGGAAAGATAAGTTTCCATACAGTTTATTATCTGCATTTTCTCGAACTGCACATGTGTTGAAAACCACAATATCTGCCTGCACACCCGGCTCAACTGGGGTAAAACCCGCTTCATCTAGTAAACCGGCAATGCGCTCAGAATCATGCACGTTCATCTGGCAGCCGTAAGTTTCAACGACATAGGTGCGCTTCATGCACCTATCGTAATGGGGAAAATTAGAGGGTGATTACGTCAATCTCAAAGGTTGAACGGTTAACGATGGCGGCATGATGATTTTCTAGGACATTCCAGCCTGGTTGATTCCATCCACTTGAAGCAAAGAGCACCCCGTCGGCATTCTTCTTGTATTTGATGACGTAATAGTCATCCGGTGCCCATTCAGGTTTCTTTTCAGAGTTATGTTCACTGCCAACTACAAAGCTTTCATTATTCATGAGCATGAAATTGAGTGAGGTAGTTTTTCCATGTTCTTTAATTATCGCAAGAGTAGTTTTGATTCCATCGGCTAAACCAAGCTTTTCTATCTGAGTCATCATCAAGTAGAAATAGCGCTCACTATCAGTGTCACCAACTATTAACTTCTTAAACTTCTCATCAATAAAATCAGAAAAAGAGTCTGGTGGGAAAATTGAACCGTTATGAATAAAGGAATATTCCTCATAGACAAATGGGTGGGTATTATTCTCACTTATCGACAAACCCTTAGTCGCCCAACGAAGATGGAGTAATGCTCCATCGGCTGCATTGTCCGTGATCACTTTTTGAAATGTTGCACTCTCGGCTGCAGCTTCAACTTTTTTCTCCAGCACCACATGTGCTTGCGCTCTATCATTTGTAGAGATTCCCCAGCCATCGCAGTGGACAGATGACAGGGCGATGAATTCTTCAAAATCTTTGCCCACTTGTGCGGGAAATGAGGATTCGGCCTGCGACACGTAGCCCATTAGACGGCACATTTTTGAGAAAACCCCTTCCATTTCGGTCACACTGTGGAGTAGAAAGATTACCCCAAATGGCTCAAGGAGGAGAACATCTTGGCACTTACAGACGAACAACGGTTAAATGAACTCGGTTATAAGCAAGAACTTAACCGAACATGGAGTTCATTCTCGAACTTCGCGATCTCATTCTCAATCATTTCAATTCTTGCAGGTTGTTTCACAACATTTGCGCAGGCTTGGAATAACGGTGGTCCGGTTGCAATTTCAATCGGCTGGCCCCTCATCTCACTTTTCATTTTGGTCATCGGCTTTTGTATGTCAGAACTTGCTTCTGCATATCCAACATCAGGTGGTATTTACTGGTGGTCATCAAAGCTAGGTGGAGCTAAAGCTGGTTTCTACACTGGTTGGCTCAATCTGATTGGTCTAGTTTCTGTAACAGCATCTGTGGGTTACGGTGTAACAGGATTCCTTAACAATCTAATTGGCTTGTACTCACCGTCCTATGCGACAAGCTTTATGGGTGGGGATTACATCAAGCAGCAGTTCATGCTCTTCCTCTTTGTTATAGCTTTTGCTACTTTGGTAAATGTTTATAGCGGTCCCCTACTAGCTATGTTCAATAACATTTCAGTTTGGTGGCACGTATTTGGTGCTGCAATCATTGTTGGCGTTTTGGTCTTTGGCACTGATAAGCATCAATCACTCAACTGGATGTTCACTACACAAGTGAATAACTCCGGCTTTGGTGATAACGCTTACTGGTATTTTGTGCTTCCACTGGGATTCTTGCTAACTCAGTACACAATTACTGGTTTTGATGCCTCTGCTCACTTGTCAGAGGAAACACACAGTGCTCACTTAGCAGCAGCTAAGGGCATCTGGAAGTCAATCGCTTACTCAGCAATTGGTGGTTATATCCTTTTGATGTCATTCCTATATGTTGCAACTAACACTGATTACATCAATTCATTTGATCCAGCTGTGAACCCTTACGGAGGCGGTTCAGTCATCGCGTTGCTATACAGCGCACTTGGTGGAGGCGCATCATTTAAGTTAGTTATGCTGATCACTACTGTCGGTCAAATCTTCTGCGTTACAGCTTGCTTAACTTCATGTTCACGCATGATGTTCGCATTCTCACGCGATGGTGCTGTACCGGGAGGAAATCTTTGGAAGAAAGTTAACAAGCATCATGTTCCTGCAAATGCGGTACTTGCATCTGCAGTAGGTGGAGTTGTCTTGACTCTTCCAGCGTTGTGGAAATCACCAACAGGAGCACCAACTGCTTTCTACGCGGTTGTTTCTGTTTGTGTTATTTCTCTTTACTTAGCCTTCTTAATTCCAATCTACCTACGTCTAAAGGCTGGCGATAAGTTCAAGGTTGGCGAATGGAACCTAGGATCTAAGTACAAGTGGATGTGCACAGTCGCAGTTGCCGAGATTGCAATTATTTCGGTCTACTTCGTGCTTCCATTCTCACCAGCAGGTATTCCAGGAAATGAAGGCTTCACTTGGACAGCAGTGAATTACGCACCGATTGTTACTGGCGGAGCGTTAATCATTCTCTGGATCTGGTGGAACCGGTCTGCTAAGAAGTGGTACACAGGACCAAGAACTAACCTATAAAAGAGTAATAACTCTCATAAATCCCCCCGCACATAAAGTGCGGGGGGATTTTTTTACCCTAGATTTTACTGGCGTAAATCGTTAGGCTATCGGGTATGACATCAATGACGATTGCTGATTTAACAGCCAAGATCAAGAGCGGTGAAGTAGATACCGTAGTAGTAGCAATGACCGATATGCAGGGCCGCTTAACAGGTAAGCGCATCCATGGAACTTTCTTCCTTGATGAAGTGCTCAAGCATGGCACTGAAGGTTGTAACTACCTTCTAGCTGTCGATGTCGATATGAATACCGTTGATGGATATGAGATGTCTTCATGGGAGCGCGGCTATAGCGATTTCGCATTGGTTCCAGATATGGACACATTGCGCATGATTGATTGGCAAGAAGGTGCAGCACTTGTGTTAGCTGATGTGCAGTGGCTAGATCACACAGATGTTGTCGCCTCTCCCCGCCAGATCTTGCGCAAGCAAGTTAAAGCTCTCAAAGATGCTGGCATGGAAGCTATGTGTGGAACTGAGCTTGAGTTCGTCGTGTACAAGGACACTTATGAGGAAGCTTGGAACAAGGGCTATAAGAATCTAATTCCAGTGAATCAATACAACGTTGATTATTCAATTTTGGGTGGATCGCGTATTGAGCCACTCTTGCGCAGAATCCGTCTTGCAATGGCTAAAGCCGGAATGACGGTGGAGTCAGTAAAGGGTGAATGCAACTTTGGTCAGCATGAGATTGCTTTCAAATACTCTGATGCACTTTCAAATTGCGACAACCACGTTATTTATAAGAATGGTGCAAAAGAGATCGCAGCACAAGATGGATATGCACTCACATTTATGGCTAAGCCAAATGAAAAAGAGGGTAATTCTTCACATATCCACCTCTCTTTCCGTGGATTAGATGGTTCTCTGGTTATGGCTGATGATTCAGATAAAGAGCAGGGCTTAAGTGATCTTGGACGCCAGTTCATTGCTGGCCAGATTGCACATATGCGCGAGATGTCTTTGCTCTTTGCTCCCAATATCAACTCTTACAAGCGCTACGTTCCAGGTTCATTTGCTCCAACAGCAATCCGCTGGGGTCGCGATAACCGCACATGCGCTCTTCGTTTAGTTGGAAAGGGTGCAAGCCTTCGCCTTGAAAACCGGGTTGCTGGTGGAGACGTGAATCCATACCTAGCTGTTTCAGGAATTATTGCTGCAGGCCTTGATGGAATTAAAAACAAGATGGTTTTAGAACCAGCTTTCACAGGAAATGCATATGCATCAGACTCACAACGTGTTCCTTCATCAATGAATGAATCACTTGCGCTGTGGGAGGGCTCTGCATGGGTTAAGGAAACCTTTGGCGCAGAAGTTCAGGCGCATTATGCAAACATGGCCAAGATTGAAATTGCTGCATACGGCAAGGCAATCACCGATTGGGAATTAGTCCGCAACTTCGAAAGGTTCTAAACCACAGTGTCTACTTCATACGATGTAATCAACCCTGCCACCGAACAAATTGTTAAGAATGTTCCCCATTTAGATTTGGAACAAACTGACGCAGTTATTGCAAAGGCAGCCAAGGCTTTCCAGAGCTGGAAAAATGTTGCACCTGGAGAGCGCGCACGTTTGCTACGAGCTTTCTCTCAAGTTGTAACTGATCACCGTGAAGAGCTCGCACAGTTAGAAATTACTAACGCAGGTCACACACGAGGCAACGCCCTTTGGGAAGCTGACAACGTGGCTAATACGCTGATGTATTACGCGGCAGCACCAGAGCGTTTATTCGGTAAGCAAATTCCAGTTCCAGGTGGCGTGGATATAACTTTTAAAGAGCCTTTAGGCGTTGTTGGAATCATTGTTCCTTGGAACTTTCCAATGCCAATTGCTGGTTGGGGTTTTGCGCCAGCCTTAGCTGCAGGAAACACCGTTGTTCTAAAGCCGGCTGAATACACACCACTCACTGCTATTCGCCTTGGCGAACTTGCATTGCTCGCCGGAATTCCTGAAGGTGTTCTCAACATATTGCCTGGCAAGGGAAGCGTTGTTGGTAATCGCTTTGTCACACATCCCCTAGTTCGAAAAGTTGGCTTCACAGGTTCAACTGAAGTCGGTAAGCAAATCATGGCTGGATGCGCCGATCAGGTGAAGCGCGTGACTCTTGAGCTTGGTGGCAAGAGTGCCAACATCATCTTTGCTGATGCAGATATTGAAAAAGCTGCAGCTGGAGCACCAGGCGCAGTCTTTGATAACGCTGGCCAAGATTGCTGTGCACGTTCTCGCATCCTTGTTCAAAAATCAGCATTCGATAAATTCATGGAGCACTTTGAGGTAGCGGTTAAGAAGTTCCGCTGCGAAGATCCAAACCTTGCAACTGCTGAAATGGGACCGCTAATTTCAAAGAAGCAGTTTGATGTTGTTGGCTCTTACCTCAATGAAGAGATTGCCTTCCAAGGATCAGCGCCTTCTGGGCCTGGTTACTGGATGCCGCCAACTGTCTTGCTTCCTAAGAATGCTCAAGCTAAGTCTTGGCGAGAAGAGATCTTCGGTCCAGTTGTTTCAATCCTAACTTTTGAAGATGAAGCAGAAGGCATCAAGATGGCTAACGACAGCGAATATGGATTGTCTGGTTCGATCTGGACACGCGATGTTGGAAAAGCTCTTCGCGTTTCTCGCGCAATTGAATCTGGCGCACTTTCTGTGAACTCAAATTCATCAGTGCGTTTTTGGACACCATTTGGTGGCTTCAAGCAATCAGGTCTTGGACGCGGTTTAGGTCCAGATGCAGTTGATTCTTACACAGAGTTAAAGAACGTATTTATCTCTAACGATTAATCAGATTGTGCGAATTGGCGCGGTTGCGATGCGATCAAGAAATTGATCAACTAAATCGTAACCGCGCTGATTGCTTTGCGCTTCGAGTTTTCTAGTCTCTGCGCGCAGCTGATCCACAACCACTCCCTCAGACTCAACTTCGGCGCATCCACCATCCATAGCCAGCCACATATCCAAAACTTCTGAATCAATTTCTGGGTGGAACTGCAGACCTAATGTGCGACCAAAGTGGTAGGCCTGCGGGCAGAGTTCGGTTCGTGCAATCTCTATAGCCCCTGGTGGAACGGTGAAACGATCCCAGTGATACTGAAACCATGGTCCTTTAGGAATCAAACTCTCATCATCGCTATCTACTTCATACCAACCAAGCTCTGCATGAGGTGAACGAGAAACAGTTCCACCCAGCACGCGCGACATTAGCTGTCCTCCGAAGCAAATACCCAGCACTGGAATTCCAGCGTTATGAACTTCGCGCATCTTTGCCACTTGTGGGATCAACCAATTTCCAATTGCTCCATCGTCATAGGCAGCATAAGGAGCACCCATGACAACAACTACATCAAATGAAAGTAAGTCTGGCCACACTGGTGTGACATTAGGAGCCTTAGCGTGTTCTTCATCAACAATAATAAATCGTGAAATTTCATAGCCACGTTTTTCAAATTGTCTCCAAATTGGACCACCAGCAGAAACATGGTCATGCTCGATGAAGAGAACGCGTTTGGACATGCAGGCAATACTACTTAATGATTCGCAGTGGTTCTTGTCCACGAGCAATGAGGCGCTCAAAATGTAGCTCACGCTTTTCGTTAAAGCGGTTGGATTCATCCGTTGTCTTGGCCAAGAATGCCGCAAGCTCATCGCGGGCAGCTAGACCATCACCGCTCAGGTCTGTGCGATCAAATACGTTCCATGCGCGAAGCACAGGGGCAATCACTTCTTCTAAATGCTGCTGCATGTCATAAATTCCAGCTAGGGCAATCTGGACTGCTTTTCGACCAAAGCCTGGCATGTTCGCACCTGGCATATCAAAGTTCGTTACTACATCGGCAATCGCTCGCATGGAAGCATTTGGCTCCATATCAAGGGCTGCGCCTAATGTGTTTCGATAGAAAAGCATATGAAGGTTTTCATCTAGAGCAACGCGCTGCATCATGGATTCAGCGATGGGATCAGCTGAGATTTTGCCAGTGTTGCGGTGTGAAATACGTGTAGCTAACTCTTGGAATGAAACATAGGCAATGGTGTGCAGCATGTCGTTCTCATATGGTGTCTGATAACCCAATGACATATGCGCCATGCGTAGATCTTCAAG
>Ga0208682_1000030_pt1 | contig 46976 bp, 44 predicted proteins | sample Colrivmeta156802_FD_187687 | JGI IMG/M metagenome (GOLD analysis project Ga0208682, IMG submission 187687) | Estuarine microbial communities from the Columbia River estuary - metaG 1568-02 (SPAdes) (version 2) | ecosystem: Environmental > Aquatic > Marine > Intertidal zone > Estuary | place...
GCACGAAGAATAATAGTCTTAAGTTTATTTGAAATGAATTCATTCTTTAGGGTATCTAAGTAGTACCCTGTCTGGCCTTTAACGTCTACTGGCTCAAAGTCTTTAAACTTTTCTTGAAGGATTCCAGCTTCTGGTACAGCTTTAAACTTATAGTAGTATGACTTTAGGCCATCCCAAATATCTTTATGCGATGTAAATAGATCATCTACGTTATCCGCAAGGAGTGTGCTAATGTCTTTATTCTTACATACTGCTGAGATTAACTCTGCTTCTGTGTTCACTCTATTCCGCCTTGCTCTACCATCTTTTTCGTTTCTTCTAGTAACAAACGACGCTTCTCTTTATCTTTCTCAATCTCTATTCTTACCGTATCCATTTTATCAAAGTTATACAAAAAGAATTGTATGGTGTGACCATGCTTAGTTAAATGAAAATAATACTCAAGCAATTCTTTTGCACGATCAAACCCTACACTATCAATGACATCTTGCATAGCCCATTTTTCACGAAACTTATTAATTGAAGGAGCCTTGCCATACTTCTCTTTATACAGATTCTGGAATAGGGATAGAAGAATATACGGCTCTTTACTATTTGCCACGCTTTAGCTCTTCCTCTACCTCTTGTGTTTTTTCAATTAACTTGCTTTCAACAAAAGCATACACTCTTTCTGTAGCAGCATCTACTGTTTCGCCTTGTCTTACATCGTCTTCAATGCCTACGCCAATTTTGATGCTCTCGTAATTACCAAGATTTCTAGTAAACGATAAATCTACTTTTACCTTTGTTGTCATTTGTGCTCCTTCATATGCCTAGACAAACTATCGTGTGCGAATATACCCCAACGAAGATCCCATTCCTTTTTACAGACTGGGCACGAAACTGTTCTGCTCATTATTCCGCCCTCCAAACTGGTACAAACTTTCCTTCTTCTGTTTTAGTATACAATATTAAGTTGTTTTTGAGAAGGGCCTGCAATTCAGCTTTGGAAGGAATTTCTTTTGAGTGTCCTGAGTCTAAGATATGCTGGTGTATATCTAGTATGTTCTTTTGATTAAACATATACTGAGACCAATTTTCGCTATCTGGTTGTCCTATTGGATATATCTTTTGAGGGGTAGCAACCTTTTCATTCAAGATATACTCTTGTATAGTTACCCTATGCTTATTAAGCATAGAAGCAACTTCTACAACAGTGTATGCAGTTTCCATATTCTTTTTAACCTGAGAATAAGAATACATAACTCTTTTCTTGTCTGGGTAGCACCAAGCAACCATTTCATCTTTTGATCTAGATGACTTTAATACCTTATGTATCTTATCGTTTAAGAAGAAATACCGTAAGCTTTTTGGTTTGCCGTTTCTTTTGATTCCAGCCATTTTCCGAAAGCACTCGTTTCCTTATTGCACATCCAGCGTTTGCCGCACATGATACAGAATAATTCCATATGTAGTTTTTGAGAGAATACTCTGTCTACAAAAACTCTTCCATTACATTTTCCGCACCACATTATAGTGTAAACAACTTCCCGTCAACGACACATGAATAATCAGGTGCCACATGGATCATTTGAATATGCGGGTAGTCATTAACAATATGGGCAATTGCAAAACCCTTTTGCCAATCATGGTGCTGCATATACTTCATTCCATCTGATTTTTCATCACACATATGGCCAAGCTCATATCCACGAAGAGTTTCTCCCTCTCCACCATTTCTTAATTCATATGTTACAAGGTGTGAAGCAATTCTATGGGAGTGCCCTCTGATTAAAGATACCTGTAAGTCTTCCATGTCTTTACGAACAGATCCAGTTGATGCAATTGAAAGTCCATGGTGTACATGTATGTCTCCAAATCGGCGTTTAGGCAATTCGTTATAATGAATGTATTCGTAACCTAGTGAATCTAATCCCCACAGTGCTTCTGGGGTAACTTCATTAATATAGTCGGGAAGTTTTGCATCCACATAGTTAAAAATTCTAACATCATGGTTTCCTAATGCTGAAAAAAGTTGAGCTTCTGGAAGCATCTCTCGTGTCTTTGTATAAAAATCTCTAGCGCCTTTTGCTTCATGGCGCATCATTGGAACAATAAGATCTCTACTGTCAGTTTTGTGAAGGTTTAAAAATTCTGCTGATCTTCCTTCTGTGTACTTGCTGTAGCAAGCCTGATCGTCTGTATCACCTAGGTAGTCAACAACATCTGGCTTAAACCATTTCATAACCTTAAACCAGAGCGCAATCATTTTATCATCTTGATATGGGAACTGCTGGTCGGATGAAATCATCCATTTTAAATCGTTGCTCATTTTCTACCTTAATATGTAAAAAAGTCACGAGTACGTGACTTTAGGTTATACTTAATAATAGCATATTAATGCTTTATGTCAAGATGTTTTTAGTCTTGGGTAAAATGCAATAATGTTAAACTGTTTTGTTACAGATGCTTTTCCAGATGCTGGTACGTACCTTACATACATCTGTGGGGCACCTGCGTTTGTGAATGAAATTCTATAATCATCTTTTTCTGCATCTCCTTCTGCAAGTGACGCTACTACAGACAATTTTCCATCTGTTTGCTCTGATGCAACAAATGGAGATTTAGCCCAATCTAAATTGAATGGCCCACTGACAGTTCCATCTCCTTTAAGACTTAACTTTGGAGTTCTATATCCCCATACAATTGGGATATATTCTTTTATTGTGCCGTCTGGCATCTTCAATGTATTCTCAAGAGAAACTGTTTTTTCTTGGAGCTCTTGAACAGCCGTCAGCATTTTATTAATTTTTGTAACATCAAAGGGCTCTCCTTCAACTAAAAAATTACCTGCTAAATTTGTAGCCATTACTTTTCTCCAATTCCTGCAATTTCTTTTTCATACTCATCTGTTGCGATCTGCTTTTCTTGTGCATTTATATTTTGTAAAGTAAGCTCGGCACGAAGCATTGCAATTTGTGTCTCATAATTTGAGACAATCTCTCCAATTTTTTGTTGAAGCGCTGCAATAATTAATTCATTTCTATCGGACATTTTTATCTTTCTTTAATTGGTTAATGATGCTCTTGTTAGTACCAGTGCATCTTTTTTTGCTGTTGCTGAGGCAATTCTATCTGTAATTGATGTGAGTACTGTTTGATCAATATCAACAATTGCATTAGCCTCAATTAGATCAAGCTCTGCTCCATAAATTGAATATTGCATTTGTTTAATATGCTGATCAATTATACTAAGTTTTTCATCTACTGTTAGTTCTACGGTCATTGTATTCCTCCTTTCATTATTATAGCATTTACATGTTATTCGTCAAGCCATTAATTAATATCCTCTAATACCTGGAAAATACGGCGGGAAGAACGGTGGTGTTGAACCACCAGTTGCCAGTACTCCAGCTGAGTAGGATCCGTTACCTGTAGCATTTACTGCTCTAACAAAATAGTAGAACAAAGATGATGTAGGAGTAACATATGAAGTTCCTGTTATTGGACCAAAGTCACGACTTGTTCCGCTATATGTAGGTCCGCTCTGATACCATATATCATAGCTTGTTGCACCTGATACTGCATTCCAACTTATTGTAGTGTTTGTTCCATCGTTTGTAGCCGTTACTCCAGTAGGTACTCCTGGCAAGGCTGCGGCTGGGAAGTAAGGTGGGAAGAACGGTGGGAAGTGTGGTGGGAAGAACGGTGGGAAGAATGGTGGGAAGTGTGGTGGGAAGAACGGTGGGAAGTGTGGTGCTATAAACGAAGTCTGGTTTGTAGCAGTTGTCAATGTAGTTGTTCCAACATCAACCGTATCTTTTGTTGTGTCTCTTTTCATTACAGATGTAGCTGTAGCAGTATATGCTACTACAGCTGGTGCGGTTCCATTAAAATAAACACGATATTTACTACTTTGAATTGGAGTTGTTGGATAACTTGTTATTGCAACTCCATCAATCATATAGGCGGCAGTGGTAGATTGAAATGTAAATCTATCTATAATCATTATGTCAGCATATTGTTGACCAGCATAAAATGTTGCTTCATATGTCATTATATTTGCAGCATTTCCATATTGATATCCGCTCCATCTAACAATATATTTTGATGTATCTGACCAATAGTATAGGGATGTTTGAACCATATCTAGTGGGAGAACTGCTAAAACTTGACCAGCTGTAGATGTAACAGCATCTGCTGAATTTTCTGTAATTACAGTGCTGGAACCTAAAGAAATATATCCATTTGTAGAAACGCTTATCTTCTTGCCAAAAGCAAAGGTGTATGATGGTGGAGAATATGTCCATCTTGCATACATGGTTCTGCTTACTGAAGGAGGGCTCCATGACCCACCTCCCGCAACGGAATAAAAAAATGTTCCAGATGCAGTTTCTCTAAATCCATCAAGAACATAATTTGCTCTTGTTGGGTTTGGTGCAGTTACTGATCCACCTGCGCTAAATGTGGATGTGGATATTGTTCCAGTTCCATCATTTTTATCCCAAGTAATTGTATAAATTGTTGGTGTGACTGGACCAACCTCTCCACCAGCAACTTGTGCGGAGGGTGTGCCATTAGTTGCAGTAACAAACACTCTAAGGTATCTCCGTACTGGACTTATACCTGTATTCGTATAATCTTCCTGAGTTATTGTATAGGTTCCAGTTGTTGTTGGTGCTGTAATTGTTTGTGTAGATACCAATGTTTCGCTGATTGCTACACTTGCAGTTCCTCTATATATTTTAACTGTATAGCTTGTTGGTGAGTTTGTCCAAGATCCAACATCAAAATTTAAAACTTCTCCTGGCGATAGATTTGTTCCAGTAAGAGTAGGAGCAGAAGTATTTACTGGAGGGCTAGTTACTGTTATTGTTATTTGTGTGGATGTAGATCTAGACTTATCTCCTTGTGGTGTCCAAAAAAGTGTTGCAGCATAAGTGCCTGCGGTAGCATAAGATTTGGTTACAGAAAATCCAGGATTGGACGTGCCAGGAAAGTTTACCCAACCACCATTTTCAACAGTTCCAGTAGTTGTCCCATCTCCAAAATCTATCTTATATTGTCTTGGATATGATGTGTATCCTGTTGGAAATGAAGTGGTAGTTCCACTAAAAGTTATCGACTCAGCAACTGCTGGGGATGTTTTTGATGCGGATAACGCAATAACTGATTCTGTATTTAAATCAAATTCTCCTCCAGTATCTGCCAACACATAAGGCCCACCATTATTATTTATTACACCGCTAAAATATGTTCTTTGTTGTCCAGGTGTTTGTGCTGTTATTCTAATACCTAGTCTATATCTTACTATACCTCCGCCATATGTATGGGATGCCGCAGGGAAATTTGATGTATTAATAAATCTTCTTCCATCATTTAAATATGCTGTGGTGCCGCTAAGTGTGCCCGTAACATTATATTGTGTTGGCCAAGAGTTTCCATTTGTAAAAGATGAACCAGTTACAAAATTATAATATACTCCAAGTTGCACATCATATAGCCTATAATCAACTCTATATGTTGTTGAGGCTGTTACATTGTCGGCATCAAATTTTAAATACCAATACCCATCTGTAATAAGTCTATTTAAATAATCGGTTGGATCTCTGCCATTATCATCTTCAAACCTTACGTTACGAATAAATGGCAAGACTCCGCTAGTTTTTACTGCCACTACTTCAGTATTATAATGTGTAGTGTATGAGTTTTTTAAAACAACTTCTGCAATTATATATGTTCCGCTTGGAGGAATTACAGATGTTGCATATATAGAAATTCCATCTAAATCTGGGGACGTACTCGATCCGTCCGTCCATCCTGTTCCAAATTTTTGTATACTAGAAGTATTAAGATAATCTGTTTGAAGTATGGTGCCATTTCTGTAGTTTACTTTATCGGTATGCTTCCACCATCTTACATAAGAGCTTGTTAAATCTGGTGAGTCGTACCATTTTGATGGAGCATAAAATTCCATCTGGTATATTCCAGTTCCATCTTCTGTAAAAATAGTTGATGTTACAGATGGGGTACGTTTAATAATTTTAACTGGGGGGCTATTTAATACAGATGTCCCGTATGCATTTTCTGCAGTAAGTTGATAGAATAAATAGTTCCCATCTATAAGTGCCCTTGATACTGCAGAGTTATTAGATAAATTCAATACGTCTGTGATAGCCCCTGTTTCTAATGGAGTATTTATTATTCCAGTAAGAGATGTTGTTGTAGAAGACAAAAGCTGTCTATTTGTTATGCTTATTATTGGCTTACCAGTAAAGTCTCCATCGTGACCATATAAAACAGTATCTATGTATTGAGGGCTTGATGCTACCGTTCCGCTATATGACGTTAACCTAATATTAATTGGATCTGATGATAGAGATCCTGGGGTATCTCCAGGCCACATTTTAACCCAGCCAGTGGCTATTTTTGCATATACAGCATTTGCTACAGACCAAGTTGATGCCGCAGTTTTAGCATATATTTTTTTACCAGTTGACCATGTATTGGAACCAGTCTTAGCAAATAAACCCATTTAGATTACCGTTCTAGTTATCCATATGTTACCATAATATCACCGATATGACCAGTGCTTGAGCTTGGCACACTTGTAGTATTTTTGATATAAATATTTCTTACGTATGCTCCAGTAGAACCGTTTGGATAAAATAAAGGAGCTCCTCTTCTTAATCTCATTCTTCCGTCAATTGTTACATATGTTGGGTGATTTGCAGCCGTTGTTCCTTCTGTATTGTTTGTATTTCCAATATAGAATCCACTTGATCCTGGTATAGTGATTGAATGTCCAGATGATGAGAAAGCTGCAGCTTGCGCTCCGCCTCCCCAAATTTCTGTTATTCCTGCAGATTTTATTTGTAGGGCACCTGTTGAATTTATTAATCCAGAACTTATTGTTAAATCTACGGACTGCGCTCCAGAGCTAACTGTGGAGACAGTGCCACCGTTTCCTGAGTCTTCATCAACAATAGTTGGATCTGGGTCTACAACTGTGACTACTCCAGTAAAACTTGGTGTTCCAGTTATATTAAATGATCCAGCTGTAATTGCAGATCCAGTTATTCTTCCACCATTAATTAGTCCAGAAGAAGTTCCTGCTCCATAAGATTGCAGGACTCCAGTGCTACTAAATGCCCAACCAGTAGTTAGAACATTATTTGCATTAAATATTCCAAATCCACCATCTGTTGCTCTAATTGTTCCTTTAATTGTTGCACCAGTAGCAGATAGTGCTCCAGCAGATGATACTGTAAATTCTCCTGCAGTTCCTGCTGTTATAGAGCCATCTGCATTTAATGTTGTATAGTTTTTCTTAATAGTTGTTGCGTCAATTGCCCATCCACCAATTGAGCCTTTATTTACCTTTAAGCCGTTAACCGAATCAAGTTGCCAGAACTGTTCCGTGGCACTTGTACCTTGTATTCCATAATCGCCAGTTGTGGTAGTGCTTGAATTTCCTGGTGTCATTAATTGACCTATTTCAATTTTGCCAGTACCATTTGTTATTTTTAATTGTCCTGCATAGTTAACTCCACTTATTGTTCCGCCAATTAATACAGACCCAAGTATTCCAGATGCTGCTTTTATTGTTCCCGATAAATCAACATTACTTGCAATTAAATCTCCAGATGTACTTACTGAAAATTTTGATCCTACTGTTATGTTTCCACCTAATACGCTTATCTTTCTTGCTATTACTTCGCCCGAATGTGTTACAGAAAACTTTGCATCATTATTTACATCCTCAGAGTATCCTCCAGAAACACCTGCACCCGCCCAAAATGCGTAAGATCCTGATGCAGCTAAGCCAGTATAGTTAGAACTTCCAGAAAGCTGATTTTCTATTTTGCTTGGAAGCACCAACCAGTTAGCTATTTGTGCTCTTGTTGTTATAAATGTTAGCCCATCTGTTGCAGCGTTGCCAACTATTTGAGTAGTTGGACTAGAGCTTGTAGCGTCATATATGAATAGGCCTTCTCTATTTAAAAACATTCTCTTGCCTGACTGGATAGGCTGGCCCTGAGCATTTAAATCTCCAGTAAATATTGACCCATCTGTAGAAATTTTTACTGGGTTATTTATAAGTGATATGTCTGCTATTGATAATATTGTTACTGTAGCTACTGCACTTTGTATGGCTGCTCCAGATTCCGATGTCCATTCTCCCTTTATAAAAACTGTTTTTCCTGCATTTGCTGCATCGTATACTATAACTGGCGAGTTTGTTGATGATGCAACTAATGCATATGTTCCATCAATTGTTGAGCTTTGATAAATTTTTATTCCTGTGGCATTTGAATTTAGTGTTGATGACACTGAGTATCCATTTGCCAGCGGGGTTACTGAAATTGTTGTAGTAATACCTGAGAGAAGATTTGGCTTAACTGCAGTAGAAAGACCAGATATTGATACTTGTGTTAAATTTTCATTTCTATATATATCTAAATCTGTTACGTAGCCAGCGGTAAATGAAGATGGAGAAAAGCCAAATGCATCTATTAGGTTTTGTCTAAATAAAGTTACCGAAGTAGCTTGGCTTGCAGTAGTACTTGAAACTGTTTTTTCTATGTATCTTGTAAGTCCGCCTGCAGTTAAATAAACTTTAACATATGAAGGCAGTTCTTTTGTTGGCATTGTAAATGAAATAACAAAATCAGTACTTGACCAAGCTCCAGATGGAGAAACTATTGGGTCTGGTGGGGTTGTATCAAATATAATTTGGTCTGTTGCTTTTTGTTCTTTAATAGAAGACTCTGCTGTTGTATCACCAGTATCTCCAAAATGTTGTATTTTAAATTCATATAATGCAAAGCTGTCAAGATCTATTGATAAGGCAGATGATGCCCTTCTTGTTTGCCATACTGTTGCGCCTTTTAATCGATAAGATACTGTTGTGTATTTATAATCTCCAGTAGCAATCATTTCATCTGTGAGCGCCCAGTTAACTATTACCCCAGTGCCAGTACTTTGAACTGACCAAGACGTGTCTGGTATCGCTATGCCAGATAATCCTCCAGTAGATATTGGAGATATTATTTCAACTCCGTCTGTTTCGCCGTCTGGACTTATTGATGTTACTTTGACCTTAAATTGTTTTTTAATATTTGGGTAGTTTGCAATCTGGTCTGCTTTAAATAGTGTAACTGTTTGTTGTATGGAAGTTTTATTTATTGTTTTGTATTTAGGAATTGTTGCACCAGTATATGAGCCGTATGGTGTAAATGAAATGTTATATCCAGTTACTTGATCATCTGTTTTGTTAAATGTAACAATTAAGTCTAAATTGCCTGATCCTCCCCATGTAGCAACAACATTTGAAACCTCTTGTCTGTCTAGCGGAGTTGTAAATGTTTTATATGCTGAATATTCTGAAACTGTTCCGTCTTCGTATACCCAAGCAAACTGCAGTGGAAATGATGTATTTGGAGGTAAGTTAGGTATACTGACAGTCCAATATTCAGAATCATAAACAGATTCTTCTATTTTTTTATTTATGTCAGCCGTTTTATCAAGGTCTAACGGAAGTTTATCTACCACGACAACTGCAGCCTGTATTCTATATCTACCGCTCTGCCAGCAATTTTTGTAATTGCAGAAGAAAGGACTGATCTGCTTATGATTCCATAATTGACATCATATGTGTCTTCATCGTTTATGCGTAAGCCATCAAAATGAACTGCAGTATTTTGTCCTGCTTCAGGAAAAGTTTCTATACCTATTTGATTGATTAGCGACAAGTTTGGTGAACCAACCTTATTAGTAAAAAGATTTGTAAGCAATGAAGATGGGATATCATATCCAATAGATGATGTTGGTGTAAGGTCTATATAGTAATAGTCTGAATCTGAACTATAAAATTTAACTCTAACTTTATTTAAATAGTTGTCTATCTGGTATATGGATAGGGCTAGGCTATCATTTACGCTATACCCAGACATATCTCTTGGTGGCATAGAATACTTATATTCTTTTGAAGTGTTTCCAGTAGTAGACCAATATACTGTTGTTGGCCCAATCCTAGAATAAGATGTAGAAATATTTGCAGATGCTCCTAAATTTGTCCATTCAGTTTGGTCTTCAAATGAACTTAGAACTTGATCGGAATAAAATGTTTTGTTTGAGTCTCCTGAAGGATACAAGCCAATTTCTTTTATTAGTCCTGTAACGCTTGCTGGTATCTTTGCACTATATATTACTGTATACGTATAGGAAGAAGATGCTTCATTCCATTGTATATCTATGCTTCCAAAAGAAACTGGTGCTTTGTAAAATTCAAACTGCAGTCTGGTATCTAGCTCTGTTGCAGATGCTGATCCTATTCCTAAAGCAATATCTTTATTTCTAAAACTTGTATTACCAGCAATAAAATTTGTTAGAAATCTCTTTCCAAATCGTGTTATCACATTTTCTGAACGACAAATTTCTTGACCATTGTCATAAAAAATATAAGTTCCTTTTATCATTTTATCTCCTATAGTTGAGGCACTCTGGCATCAAATCCCTTTATCGTTTTACCACTTGAATTTCTAAATTTAATTTTTAGGGTATATATTGTTGCGCCTCCTGGGGCAATTTTTCTCTCATACTTAAATCCTATTATATCGTCTAGTGATGGTCTATCTTGATCTCCTGGTCCGCCTGGGTCTTCTCCTCCACCACCGCCTGGCTCTCCAATAAACTTTGTGTATGTTGAAGATATAACGCTTTCTGATTTAATAAATCTTGGGTCTAAAAGCAATGCGTCTGGGGAGCCCTCTTGAACTACTATCTTGGGGGCTATTCCTACTTCTTGCTCTTTTATCTTTGCCATATTTTTATTATATCATTTCCATGGCTATAGAGACCTGCAGCTTATGCTTGTCATTAAACCATTTTCTGTGTAATTGTGGGTCACAGAGTTTACTATAAATTTAGATGTATTAGTATTTGAATACCCCTGATAAGGATAAAAAATTGAGATAACGTCTCCAGGAGAGACTACTGGGTTTCCAAAAATATCCATGTCTACCACAGAGCCTTTATTAATTGCATTATCTTTTATCCAATTGCCAAGAGCATTAGCATCTTCATTTGACTGTATCCATTTAGATTCAAATATAAATGGCTCTTTTTTAATATACTCTTTTGAAGTTGTTTCTATTATATTTTCAAGCTGACCTGAGCTATCAATAGTATTGCCTATTATATAAAAGCTTGCGCTTGTGTTGTCTTGGAGTGGAATTGGAGTAGAGGCGTTGTTTAAAACAAAAGCTTCTCCTTCATAGTTAGTTAAGCTTTGAGCAACAATTGAAGCGTATGCATTATTTCCAGTAGAGAATCTAACTGGCATTGATGGCCTAGAATCAAATTTTAGCTTAACGTGATGCAGCTCTCTTACAGTTGTTCCAAATTCGTCTATTGACGCTGGTGGTATAGATTTATTTTCTAGACCCTGAAAGTTCAAATCTCCAAAAGCCATGCTGATTAGGTCTTTTGAAAACTGGCCAGTGTATTTATTAGTGCCGTAAGTATCGCTGCTCCATTCTTCTTTTGTTATGCTCATTCCATAAACATAATCAAAGTAGCATGTTCCCTTTTTTGCAAAAATGCCTACATTATTTGTTATGTTTATAAGGTTATTTGCAAAAGTTCTACTTGTTGATATTGGTCCATAGGTATCAACAGCTGTTATGTGATATCCATTTATCCATATTTTAATTTCTACTTTATTAGAAGATGCTTTTATTTTAACATCGATGTTAAAGGCTCTTCCTCCATAGACCGCATTCAAAGTGCTTACATTATTTACGTATTCATTTGTAAGCTTTGTTTTTCTTCCGTACGTTGTTCCGTCTTCAGTAACCTGGTAAGACTTAAATATATTTATATTTTTTGAATTGCTATATATTGCGTCAGGGGTAGTGTCTAGTTCAATAAAATAGCCAGTCTTTCCGCCAGGGCCTAGCGCAAAAGCAAGTCCTCCACATTGCAGTGGGTTTTCTTGTGCATCATCCATAAAAAATGTTGTGCCAAAAGCATAATATGATGTTGTTGCATATGCATTTGAAGTTACAACAGCAGGAGTTATCGAGCTAAATGCTTTTTGAGAAACAGTATATGTTGTTGATTCTTGTGTTTGACTAATTTTTTTAAATGTTTTTTCTGCTCCAACATTCTTTACAAGTGCCATTATTTTATAACCACCGATCCAGAATCTACCCAGCCAGTTGAAGTGGTCACATAGTGTGTAACAGGTGTAGTGCCAAGTGCGCCTCTTCCAGCCACTGTTCCGTCGGCATTTGTTTTAATTCTATAAACATCTACTGGTTTAAAAAATTCAACCGTTCCATAGTATGATGGAACCATTGCTCTATATTTATCAACATCTACTTGTGATGTAGCCCAAAAAAATTTTGCTCCAGAGCCGTCATTATATTGATATCCAATTGCATCATATTCGATTATTTCAGATTCTACCATGAGGTAACCAGAAAATTGATAAAGTGCTGGTGCTGCGTTACCATATGTGCTTGATACATTTGATACAACATGAATCACATAATATGAGTTTTGATCTGGCATAACTGTTTTAGATTGTGGATAAGGCAAATCTTTTAAAAGACCACCACCTCCTAAAAATGTTACTGGCGACTGCCAGACTGGGGCGGCGCTATTTGCCTGATTTGTTATCTGTGGGACCTGCCATCTAACAATAACCTGATTAGTTGATGGGATCTCTCTTTTTTGAAATGTTAAAATATTTGGAACTCTTGTTACCCCATTAACAACGGTGTCTTCTGAGTAAAGGGAAAAGCTTGATGCTCTTGTAGAGTCATAAATATAATTTCTTGTATAGAACTGTAATACATTGTTATCATCAAAAAATGCATTCATTTGTGTGTCCATACATATTTGCTGTATGGAGTCCCAAACGGTCATTGAGTCATCTGTTGAAAAGTATTTAATATTACCAATAGAATTATCAATTGAGGTTGCAGTAGTAGTTGTATTAAAGTTATAGTTTGTCATACCAACGTTATCTAGTATTGCTTTAATAACGCTTGTTGTTGGATAAGACTCTAGATATAAATTAGGCATAAGTGTTTCTTGTAAATACTTTGCGCCATCTAGTGCTTGTATAGATACTTCACCAAATTGGCTTCTACTGTATTCATTTATAAAGTATGTTCCTTGAGGTACAGTTTTTATTACTCCGTTAACATCTAAAGCAATTGAAATATCTATTTGTGCATTTTTAATTAAATAGTTTTTTTCAGGTATTAGGTGGCCTGGTGAAACAATAGAGTCGTCGTATGGCAAGTATTCAATTGAAGAGTTATTATATTTAGCAAGGTCAATTGATAAGCTATTTGCTGTTACTGATCCAACTGGTAAAACTCCATCTGCTCCAGAGTTAGAAGACTCTTTTGTTATAGAAAAATTAGTTACATCATCAGATATATCACGAACTAATCTTGGAGATATTTCTATTATTGCAGTAACTCTATCTTGCATTCTGTTTGTAGCAGCTACAGTTACCTCTATAACCTTTTTACTATTTGCTGGAACTAGGGAGGTAGCATTTGTTGTCCAGGATGAGCCATAATAAATTATAGATTCTCCATTTGAATTTGGAGTGGCTGAAATTGGACCAGATGTTGTCAAGTCAGAATACTTTAATGTAATTGTACACGCTGAAGGTATCTCGTGAAACTTTTCAAACTTTACAACAACCTTATTAGTTAGCACAAACTTTGGATAGGTTATTGTCATTGTGGCATTGGTATTAATAGCAGATATCCAATACTTGTATGTATTGTCTCCGCCTGCATAATATAATCTAGGTAGTGAATTGGACTTGGCTGCATCTTTAGATTTTTGATAAACTCCTGGCTCACCCGTTCCAATTGGTAATTTTGTTGTTGGATTTATTTGGCCCGAAGCTGTATAGATATAATACTTGGCACCTGAATTAACTGGTCTGAATGGCTGAATAACGGATTCAGCTGGGAATAGCTTCTTGTACGGCTTAGTACCATTTGAAGTGTAATCTCCAGTAGATGCAACTGTTATATCTTTTATCATTGAATTCATGTTATATTCAATTAAACATTTTATGCTTGGCTTTAAAGACCTAGCAGAATATAAATGATTTAGTAAAGTGGTATCCGTTGTAGCCATTACACTTCATCCAGTGTTATAGATACGCTCCAGAATGGTTCCAGGCCTCTTTTTAAAACGCTAAACGATGCGCTCTGAAACATAACCTTTATAACTTCTGCTGTGCCTTCTTGGTTAGTTCCATCTTTTGCTAAATTTACTTTTATGTTAAATGCATCTCTGCCTTCTGAGCTGTAATAGAAATCTTGTAAATCTTTTGCTCCCCATTGTCCATCAACTGTAAGGGCTGTTGTATATGGAAGCATGTCCCATGAAAGGCTGATACTTCTTTTGTCGGCAATCCAAAACTTTCTTAATGATCCGTTAACCATTCTTGTTTGGGTTTCTATTCTTTGTGGGCTAATATCAAAAGCAGATCTGTTATGTTCGGTGACTTTATGGTAGGCGCCATTTGATTCTATCTGGAGAATTGAGCCTCTAGGCATTAGCATATATCATCACTTCCTATTCGTTACTGTGCGGCCCATTGTTGCATTAACCTGTCGCATTCTTTGATCAAATTTATTCATTACATCATCAACTGTTACGCTTGTTCCGTTAAGTTCTATTGTAACATTATATATTGTTTCTGACGACCCTACTGGTCCGCCGTATGTTGTCATTCTAATTTTTGATGCAGATGGTATATCATATCTCATAGCTAGCCCACCTTGAGCCATTCTATTTATTCCATCAAGATTGTGATATCCGTATGACGCTGCAGACTTTGCATTTATTACATACTCTCCATTAGAAAGCATGGCTGGGATAGAATCCGAAGTTCCTGTTCCAGGCCCCCTAATAATTCCTCCAGCCGCCTGTCTAATAATCTGATCTCCAGCTAAAGGATTTTTAACTTTATAAGTGTATGCTTTATATTTAAAGAACTGACCTTCTTGTAGTCCCATCTCTGCAGCAATCATTAACTTGGCTTCATCTGTTAGGATTCCGCCATCACGTGTTTTATACTTTGCTGAATTTGTAGCTACGGGTATAGCTGTTGCTTTTGACCATCCTCCATCTTTACCTTGTCCTCTTACGGCAAGAACAATATCTTGTAAAGTAGATCCACCCTTTATAGATTCTGCAGCCTTTAATGATAGATCAGCCGCTGCGGTTCCAGCTTTTGCATCAGCTATTCCTGGGACATACGACTCAACCATATTTCTTCCAACATAATTTCTAGTCGTTGTTCCAGCAAGAGATTCTCCCTTTGAGCCAATCATTGTTCCTTGGAATATATCTTTTACCATACCAGCCAAAGATTTGTCTTTTCCAGTTGCATCTTTTGAAAGATTTTGTCCTAATGCGCCGAGGTTGCCTCTCCATGCCTTAAGAGCATCATCTCTTTCTTTTCCTTCAGCCATCAATGAAATATTTGCTTTTTCTTTAAGTATATTTTCATACTCAAGCTGATAAGTCTTAATCTTATCTAGTCTTATCTGCGTCTTAGCTGCTGCTTCCTGAAGGGCTGCAAGTCTCTTAGCAGATGCTTCTGCTTTTGCAGCAAGACCTTCTTTTTGTTTAGCAAGAGCGTCTACGTCTTTCTTTTCTTTATCTCTAATTGCAGCAATTGCTAATTCTTTTTGTCTTTGGTCTGCAAGCTGTCTGATCTTGATTTGAGCCATGGCTGCCCCAGCCATATCTCCCTTAGCAAGTGCATCTTGATTATCAATCTGAAGTTGTTGCATATTTGCATTGAAGTCATTTGCTTTTTGCTCATCTTCAATTGCTTTAACTTTTGCATCTGCTTCTTCTTGAATCTTTTTAATCTTTTTATCAATTGCTTTCATTTCATCTTCAATGTTGGACATGGCTTGATTATGTGCCTTTTGCTGTGCGGCAAGTCCCTTACCAATTTGAAGCTGTAGTTTATTAATTATTGTTTGAGATTTTCCAAGAACTCCTGCACCAGATTTTTCTTGTGCCTCTATTGCAGAATTTAGACCTTCTTCAAATTGTGCAATTGCAATTGCTTCTTCTGCTGTTATATGCTTTAGATCAACTCTAACTCCAGATAGCACAATTCTCCATTTAGCAAATGCGCTTGCAGTTGTATCGGTTGTATTTAAAATTTCTTGTAGTGCTGGGTGTGTTTCTTTGAGGCTTTCAATCTGCTCTTTTGTTAGAGTATTAGTTGCACCAGTCTTAGAGTTAATATCATCAATTGTCATCTTGTATGCAGTGGCTTCATCTATCACGTTGCCCATTGCATCCTTGGTGCCGACCAATGCTTTCATGTTTGCATCTATTGCAGATGTTGTATTTGATAAAGCGTTACCCAGCGCTTCACCTTTAAATGATGATTCTGTTGTAGTTCCGCCTGCTCCATCTGATACTAATTTTGTTTCAGCCATCTTCTTATTAAGCTTTTCAACCATAGATGTTGCTGCTGTTGTTTTATCTATAATCTCCCCAAAGCCCTTTGATGAGATTGCATTAAATGCCATATCTGCATTCTTAGATGCTTTGATTATTGCAAATATTTTATTGGTTGCTTCTTGCGCTGACATCCCAGCTGCAACAAATTGTGCTTTAAGATTTGTAGCCATCTCATTAACAATTTTTTGTTTTTCTCCAGTTGTTGCACTGCCGCTGCCAGCATTGCTAAATCCCTCTACTAGCTCTTTTTGGCTTGCCTTTGCTTCTTTAATTGCTTTCTTAAGTTCAGCAATAGTTAATGATAATCCTTGTACGCCAGCGCTATTTAGATTCTCAAATGCAGCTTTGCCTTTTGCTCGAGTTAGCTCAAGTTGTGCATTAACATCTTTAATTGAATTAGATATATTGTTATATTTAATTCCAGCTTCTTGTGCGCCCTTTTTAGTTATTCCATTAGAAAGTATTTCTTCTTTTTGATCTTGTTTTCTTTCTGCTCTAATTTTTAAGAATAACGCAACTAACCCACCAATTGCTAATGATACTAGACCTACTGGGCCCATCATTGCAGCTATTCCAATTCTAAGTGCAGTAAAGGCAGCCATGCCAATTGTTCTTACTTTTGCAATAACTCCGCCAAATGTTCCCATGCCTTTTACGAGTGGACCAATCATTTTTAGCAGTGGTGCCATTTGCATAGCCATACCAGCAAACTGCATGCCCTGTCCAGCAACTCCTGGTACCTGCGACCCACCCATCATTAATGCCATACCAGCCATTGATGAAGCCATTCCAGAATTTGGATCTACTTCCATAGGCTTTCCATCAGCACCTAGCTTTGGAGATCTGATTGAATCTTTACCTCTAATAAATGATCTTGCACCAGCATATTTTCCATATCCAGATTTGTTTGATCTTACCATTCCACCAAGTGCATAGTTTGAAACTATTCCACCATCATTTTTTGGAACAAATAGCTCTGGGCCTTTTTCACCAACAAGATAAGTCTGTCCAGAATTTACTGGTCCTCCCATTGCCCTTGCTTGAATCATTCCGCCCATATTAAATCCATTAGCATTATTTTTAAATGCCATATCTGATAGGCTAACCGCATGTCCTCTTTGTCTCATTCTTAATTCTGACTCAGTTTTTAGTTTAAGAAGTGCGGCTGGGGTTAATGCTTTTGGAGCAGATGCTTTTACTGCAGAATGAATTCCATGGAACTCTTCCCAATTAACCTGTCTTCCATCTCTAAGTCTTTGAATCATTGCATCATAGAAAGCTCTTTCATCTCTAGTTAAATTAAATTCAGATATTGTTTTTTCTAATTTAGGAAGAACACTATCTATTTCAGCAATCATTGCTTCGTGATAGTCTTTTGCTTTCATCCCCTTTGGAATATTTAATGTAGATTCAGCAAAGAATTTTTTAGCCCCACCCTTAACGCCTAATAGGTTAATACGAGCTTGATCAGACATTGATGGCATATCACTTGCGTATGACCTCTTGCCAGATGCCATTTTAAATACACCAGCAGTCCCTACATCGGCTAAAGTTGAGCCATATAGGTTACTTGCACTAAGATCTTTATCTCCTCTTAGATTCGCTGCTACGAGCTGTTTGAAGTATTCTGATTGTGTAAATGTTCCACTTGATTTTGCAAATGCTTCATCAAATGGTGACTCTAAAACAATTAATTTTCTCTTACCAGTAGGATCTGTTGGATCTATCATTGTTTTAATATCTTGTCTTGGTGCATTTAATCCATGTGCTTCTCTTGCAATTATTGTTGCTCTTTGTTCCGCCAAAGCAGCTGTCTCATCCATTACTGGTTTAACAAATACCATAGAACCATCTGGCTTTTTATATAATCCGCCAATTCCAGAAACTGGGAAGCTTCTTCCAGTAGTTGGGGAAACAAGCATTCCAAAATCAGTCGGGTCCATGTCAGCAAATCTGCTTGTCATCACTGAGGAATTAATTTCTTCCATTGCAAGTCTTGCTTTTCTTTGCTCTTCTACTGCTTTAATTCCCCTTGGCATTCCAAGGAAGTGTCCTTTTTTAGATGCTCGATATGCATCAATCTGTGGTTTAATCCAAGGGAATCTTTCAAGATTTTTTTGATGCTGTGCTGTTCTTCTTACTTGCTGTGCATCTGCAAATGCTTTTAATCTTGCAGCTGCAGCAGGATCTCCATAAGCATACTTTCCTTGACTTACCATTCCGCCAATCATTCCACCATCATTAGCAAGCTGGAGTTTTCTGCCTCTGATCATAATTGTTCTTGGTTGTCTTTGTGTTTTTGATTTAGAAGGCGTTCCTGAACTTCTAAATACCTTCATATCTCCACCAAGTGCACGTACAAGATTTTCTGGTATTGGGCCTCTTCCATTCCACTTTCCAGTTTTTAGCCATTTTTCAATTACTGGTACGTGTGCTCTGTAATCATCAACGTCTTTAAATCCTAAAGCTACAGAAAGCTTATGCGCTCTTGCCAAAGCCTCATCTCTGGTTAATGGCACTGTGTCATCTATAATTCCTCTTAGATGCAGTCTGTTTCCAAATCTATTGAATGGATCATGTGCTGCTTCTCCAAAGTATCCTCTTGCTGCAATATTTCCTGTGCCTCTTTCTATATGTGCACGGTCACGGTCATGATATATTGTAGAGCCTGGGTATCTCTTTTTTAATACAGACAGGATGCTTTTTCTTATAGTTGCGTTTCCGCCAGCTTTCTTCTTTTTTTCTTTATTCCAATCAACATCATTCATTCCGTTTGGTCTTGTTATAACAAGCTCAGGAAAATTGTCATGCATAAACTTTCTTTGAGACTCTGTGTATGTTAAGCCTTTACCAGTTCTTACATATTCTTTATGACTTTCAATAGATGCCTTTACTGCTTTTTCTGCAATATCGACTGCTTGAGTTGGTGTCATATTCATGTCTTTAGAATTATTTAATATAGCAGCAGCATCATTTTGAATTAGGTTAGGAACAATGTCATCTTGATACGAATTGCTTGTTAAGAAGTCTAAATACTCTGATGTTTTATTAAGTTCATATGAGCCACTTGCTTGAGCTGGGAACATGTCTTGCATCTTTCCATAATTTCTAATTCCGCTTCTTACCATTCCGCCAAGGAACCCACCAGAATTAAATTCAATTCTTGATCCACTATTTGCTCTATCAAGCATTGGCTTATTTGCAGCTGTGAACTCTGGGTCAAAGTATGTTTCTCTTGGTGTTAATATTGCATCTACAACTTTTCCTCCGCCTGCGTATTTGTTCTTTGCCATGTTTACTAGGCTAGGATTTTTACGTGATGCTTCTTGATTAAGTATATAGCTTCCTTCTGGAAGTTTTGCTGGGATCATATCGTAATCTACATTTGCTGGTCCTGGTACAACTGATCCATGCTTTGAAGGATCGTATACCATTCCACCTTCATTTCTTCTAATAATAGGCTTTGTTGTTTCTGTACTGTAGCCTCCGCCAGAAGTTCTAACTCCAAGAGATCTTGCAATCTTATCTACAAGATTCTTTGTTGTTCCTTTGTGGAACATTTCTTTCATGTTAGATTTTCCAGTTATTGGATCTACTGTTGGCTGTGACGTCAGTGGGACTGTTGTAAGATTAATTGTTCTTCCCATGCTTGCTGCAACCATCTGGGATGTCTCTGCCATCATTGCTTCTACCTGTTGATTGAGTGCAATAATCTTTGCTCTTGCCTGATCTACAGTTATTTTGCCAGCCTTAAGTTCTGCTACAATTGCTCCACCTTCTGCAGCTGCCATAGATGTTAGCTCTACCATTGGTGGTAGCATTGCTGAATACGATGCGGATAGTTCTGCTGTTACAGTTCCAGTTGCAGCAACTTCTTGCTTAAGTAGTGCAAGTTCTTCTTTTGACTGCATTGCAATTGCCGCTGTCATTGAGTGCCACTTTGCGGCTTCGCTTGCCACTATGCCTGTTGAAACGCTGTTTACAGAAGTTACTCCAGGAACTCTTGGAAGATCTCCGTCCATGTACATCTGTGGGTTATTACTAATCTTTCTATTTACTGGACCAGTTCCAGGAACTACTCCAAATATTGTTCCAAGCTGTTCTTGTCCAGATGGAATTGTGTGAGACATATCTCTAGAGTAAGGCTTGCCCAAATAAGGGCTGTCTTTGTCAACAACTCTATCAAACCCTGCGCCTGAAGTGACAGCATTACCTGCGATTGTGCTAACGTTTACACTTGAGTGAGTTGCCTGTGTTGCCATTGCTGCTTTTGTTTGCAAAATATCAAATGATCTAGACAGTGCTAGTACTGCATCTTCAAATACCTTTGCTGCCTTTGCATCGCTATAGAATGATTCTCCTACTGCTTTTGCTGCAGCATCTGCTGCAACTAGCTCTGGGGTTAGAAGCTTGAACTGCTCTCCGCCTTTAAAGAATTGCTTTAGGCTAAACATTCCCTTTACTATGTATCCAAAGAAGTTTGCAAGCACACCAGTAAGCATGATAAGTGGTCCAGCAACTGCAGTCAGTCCGCCCACAAATGTTAATATAGATTTAATTGGTCCAGGAAGTTTTCCAACAAACTTAACAATTCCATCAATAACATTTAATATAAAAGTATTTATCTTTAAGAAAGATTCTCCAATAACAGCAAGGTCTGCCTTTACTGATTCTAGAGCTCTGCGGTACTTACCAGATGCAGACTCTGTCATCATTTTTAATTCTCGGTCAGAGATAGCTGCTAATTCTTGTGTGCTGGCTTTCATCAAATCTAAAACCTGCAGCGTCTGGCTTCCTTCTTTTCCAAGGTTTTCAAACAGAGCAGACATTCTAGCAAACTGGAACTTTCCAAATAGCTGCTCAATTGCTTTTGATTTGCTTAGTGGATCAAGGCTATCTAAAGATTTCTGTAGTGCAACAATTGTTCCTGTTAGGTCTCCAGCATTAGATGTAACAATTCCAGCTATATCAATTCCAAATCCAGCAAACATTTCTCTTGCAACTTTTGTAGGGTTAATGAGAGATGCCATTGCAGATTTAATTGCGTTAGCTCCTTCTGAGGCATTTACTCCGCCTTCTTTCATTGCTGTTAGGTAGAGAGCTAAATCTTGTACGTCTCCACCCAATGATTTAATGACTGGACCAGCTTTTGGAATTGCTTCAGTTAGATCTGCAAGACTTGTTGATGTCTGGTTTTCAACTGCGTTGAGGAAGTTAATTGATTCTGTAAGCTCTTGTGTGTTTTGCTTAAATGCATTTTGAATAGCAAGAGTTGCTTTCATTGCATCTTGTCTATCTACTTCACCAAGCACCGCAAGTCTTGTTGTTTCTTGTGTTGCTTTCATTAAGTCTGCGCCTTGTTTACCAGTGGCAGCAAGATCTGCAGCTAGTGCGATTGTGTCTTTAAATGAAACTCCATATGCCGATGCCATCTCTTTGGCTATACCAGTTACATCTCTTCTGACCTTTTCAAGCTCAGCAGTAGTAGATGCAGTTAATCCGCCATAAACCTTTTGTAGTCTAATAAGCTCGGCGTCTGCGTCTCTGAACGCTTTTGATGCTGCTGCGCCAAAAGCAGCAATTGGTACAGTAAGTCCAACGGTAAGCTGTCTACCAGCCCACTGTGTATTCTTACCCCAGTTAATTAATTGGTTAGATCCATCTTGCATGACCTTGTTCATTATTGCTTGCTCTTGTCTTAAGAGCTGAAGCTTGTTTTTGTTTTCATCTAAGCCTCGTGCAACCATTACGTTGTATTGCATCAAGCCCTGAGCATTTTTACCAAGTGGTTGTACTACAGCATTTTGCAGCATTACTTGCTGCTTTGCTAATTCTTTTACTATATTGGTTGTGCCCTTTGCATGACTTTGCCATGTATTGAAATATTGGCCAAGTTTCATTCTGCCTGCGTCTAAGTTTTTACCAAACTTATCTACATCAGATGATAGTGTAACAAAGTGGGAAGAGAACTGGCCCGTTGATCGCATAGTATCTACGAAGGACCTGTTCATCTGTCCTATTTGACCCTGAAGCTTTTGGTTTAACCCAACAGTAGTCGTTTGAAGTTTTATGAGTTGGGCTGTAACGGCCTGTAACTGCGCTGTAAGGCTACTAAAATTCGCCGTCGCAGTTATGTTGGTATTAATATTTTGATCGACCAACTACTTTTACTCCTTGGAGTACCCCAGTCCTGCTCCGACTCCGAATCCAGCTTCTGCTGCAAACGAACCTTGTAGTCCAATAACGTCATCTGCTGACGCATTTACTCCAAGTGCTCTTCTTCGAACATCTTCAAAGGTGGTACTATTTTCATTTTCTTCTTGACCCAAATCAACTCCTTGAATTGAAGCTAAGAATTTTCTTTTTTCTGACTCTGACTTTTGCATTGATTTAAAAGTTTGAATCAGTTCTGGCATTGAAAGACTGTTTTCTAGTTCTTCGTAATTCTTCCAGTTTCCTAAAAGAAAAACTTCACCCAATAAAGCGGCTAGATCTAGTTCTGACCAGCCAGAACCGCTGCCGCTAGAAGGTTTGGGTCGTCCATCTTAATCCCACCGCAAACTTCAAGAATGCGATTGATTGTAGGAACGTCTAGTGCGTCTTCTAGTAAGTCTCTATCCTTTACCAATTCTGGTAGTTGTTTAGATAGTGCAACTGCACACGCATCAATTAATACTGTTAACGTATCATTTTCTGTTGTTGCTTCTGCTGTCTTATTTATGGCTTCCATAAACGCTCTTAGGTCTTTAATTGTTAAAGGCTTAAGCGTAACTTTGTCTCCATTTTGTAATGTAATTTCTTCTACATCATATACTGTTGTTGCCAATTTAATCCTCCTAGGATCTACTTATAATTATTGTATCATATAGAAAATATAAGGGCAATAGGAAACCCCCCAATTTCTTGGGGGGTCCTATTAATTAATTAAATTAATTATGCTACTAGGACACGGTCTACAATGATACCGTATTCAGAGCCAGTTTTTTCTGCTACTGGAAGTAGACGGAAAGTAACTGGGAATGTTGTTGCTGCGTTACGTGATAGAGAGAACTGTGACTGTTGTACAGAAAGAACTCTACGTGCATAATATACACGCTCTGCTGCTGTTGCGCTTTCTGTAGGTGCCTGACCAACTGCTACTAGCTGACGCTCTGTTGGTGCAATACCAAGAGCTCCCGCTTCCATACCAATTGTAGACTTCTTTGAGTCTCCAGTTCCTGTTACTGTTGGTGCGCCTGCTTGACCAAATACTGCAAGAACGTTTTCAAGAGTACCTTCTGCAAGCTCTGTTGCAATCATAACTTCCATTGACTCTTTAAAAAGTTTTGCTGAGTCAAGAAGCTGATCTACTGTTACTGAACCGTATGATGGGTTGTAAGTAATTTGTAGACCATTGTTTGTAAATCCTACGTTTCTCCACTTTGGTGATGCTGCTGCTGCGTTTGCATTTAGAGTATCTGTGTATGAAACTGTTGCTGGAACTGCTGGTGTTGCTGCTAAGTTCTTTGTTACGAATGCTACGCCACCTGCTGCTCCTGGCTCCATGTCTGCTACATATCCAGCTGTTGTTGAATCAGAAGCTGACAAGAATAGCGGAGAAGCTCCTACTAAAATATTTTTGGCTGATGCCATTTTAAAACCTCCTGTTAAATAAATATATATATATTGACTTACTTTAAAACTTTAAAACTTTAAATCAAGCTGGCTAGGCTCTTTTCCTCTAAGACTAATTTTAGAGTATAATGCACCCAAAAGCAACCTAGTTAAATCTTCCAGCCCCGTCTGTTATTCTTGCATATTTAACCTCAAGGATTACATCTGCAGACAAAAATCCCTGCAGTTCTTGGGATGGCTCAGTGGGTGATATTTCAACAACCATGGTATTAAAGAACTTAATCTTTGGGGTTGATTTTGAGGCATTTAGGTCTTTGGCTGAGTCGTCCATTCTTCTAAATACGTCTAGCATTAAATTTCTAATCTGATTGATCTCTGAAAAATCGGTGGCATATATGGTAAACAGCATCTTCTCACAGCATATCATCCAATTGTCTTCATAGGATAGGCCTATCTTGTCATACACTATATGCTTCTTGCCGCTTAAAAATTGATTTAATTCGGGCTGTTGCTGGACTGGGATAATTGGGATAATCTCTTTGCCTATATTATCACTATAGTAATCTGAGTCATTGAATATCTTATTCAATATAAGCTCCTGCCATAGGTGCTTTCTTATCTCATACATTGCGTCTATATTATAATCTATCATAGTGCCCCTCCAAATGCTTTTGCCAATGACATATCTGCCTCTGCTCTTATTGCGTTAGGGCTAAATGAATATTGGATTTTCTTTATTGATCCTGGGACTGCTAGTGCTTTTGTCATTCCCGCATTAAATAGGTTTTGAAATCCAGAATTTTTGATTGCTATATTCACTAGGTTGCCTGAAAAGAATTGTGAGTAGGCCAATTTAAATTGATTGCTTGATGCTTTTCCGCCTGGGCTTTTTACTGTTACGGACGAGCCCTTTGGCATAAAGACTGTTATTCCGTCTAATTCAAATACAAGTCTTTCTGCAGACTTTGGTCTTATTATAACTGGTAGACCAGCTTCCATTACATCAGCCTTATTTGCAAATATGTATTTCTTCTTTTGCTTTTTGTTTCTTGATGGAACAGCTGATCTTGAAAGAATAAAGTTTGAGTCTATTTTAAATGATAGTCCAGATGAGTCTATTTGTTTTAATAGGAATAGTCTACTTGTAGGCTGCCCAGTTTTATTCCACTCGTATACATGGTGCAATGAGTTTGGTTTTACTCTTGCCTTTGCATCTATATACTGACCAAACTCTTTATTAATGCTATCAAATATTGTTCTCTTAAATAGTTTTTTAAATGCTGCGTCTGAATCTAATTTGGCAAGGACATTAGCTTGATGATATAGGAATGCAGATATCTGTGCTACATTGCTATCTTTTACTGGGCCTACTGGGGCTCCAGCCATTAATCTTTCTAGTCCGCTTGCGGCTCGAAGAAGTGCGACATTAGATTCCAATTTGCTGGTTCTCCGATCTTTTAACAATAGAGTTATATGCAAGTATATTGCCAAATGGATCTGTTATCGGTGTTGAGCTAACTACTTCAAATACTGTTGGGGTCTCTGAAGGAAAGTCTAATTCTTTCCAAACTATGTTACCCTTAATGTCTCTAATGTTTGTTATCTTATCTCTATAAGTAATCTGATCAACGCTTCTTATTTCAAGCATCTGTTCGTTAGAATATTTTGTGTTAAGGGTTTGTCTATCACCGCCACGGCCTGTTCCAGAGTTAGATATTATTCCTTTTGCAGAGCACTGCATTGTTTTAGAATAGGCCCAGTCTTTTTTGATAGCGCCAGTGTTTTCATCTTGTGTATCTGATTGAAGATATATGTCAAGCTGAAGTGGCATTAGGGAAGTTGCCAGGCTCATTTAAAATACAACCATACCGTTTGTTATATATGGTGCAAGTAGTTGATCTGCATATAGGTTTCCTGTGCCTCTATGTGCATCCTCCATGAATTCAAACTTCCAGTCAAATGTGCTAATGTTTTTTACATACTTGTCTTTCCATGCACGATCTTTTTCAAAATATTGTTGCATCAAAATCTTGCATGCTTCTCTTACATTATCTGGAACATACTGCCAACCAAAGACACCGTCAACAACATACCTAAAGTCTTTCTTAAATGTTCCTGAATATGATCTGCTATTTACTGAAGGTGGTATCATTCCATTTGCTGAGTATATTAAATTATCTTGTAGGTCTTGTATATTAACTCTAATTCCATAATTTGATTCAGAAACTATTGGTGTATAAAACCAATTATTTGATGTCTGGCCTGTTTCAAATACCTTTACATCTTCTTCATATAATCTTGTAATTTGTTCTATTCTAATTGGAAGTGGAAGTATGTCTGACCCATACCCCTGTGCAACTTGGGTTCCAATATAAGGATAAAAAACCTGGTTTGTGTATGCTTCAATTAATTTTCTAGCATACTTTTCAGCAAGTTGTAGTTCATTATAATTTTTGTAGTTAGGGTCAGACTGATCTGTTCCAAAATTTAAATCATCTATCACGTCTGCTATATTTACATAAGGGGTTACAATATCTACAATTTGAGTATTGGCTCCCTGGACTCCATTTATAGTATATGTCCATCTTATTGTAAGCTTTTTAGGGACTGACGTCATGGTATAAGGTATCGTTATTTGATACGTACCTATGTCTGATTCTAGTTTTGTGGCAGTATAGGTTGCAAGCAATGTAAAGCTATTATTGCCAAGCACCTCGCTTACAGCTGCAGTGACTGCGCCATCTGCGTCTGTTATTTCTCCACCCCAATATATCTTAGTCTTTACTGGTGATGTTTGAGATTTATATATTTCTGCCATTAACTTATGTTAACGTTTAGTGATAAAAGTCTTGGACTTCCTTTGGTGTCGCTAAACGAAAACCCTCCTCTGTATCAAAAATTTTTTGAGCGTCTTCTTCTGGCATTGCAACGAACGGATGTTCTTTTGTAAATGTATGACCATGAATATCGTATCGATAATTCTCTCTTGTCATTCTTACCAAAATAGAGTCTGCGTCTACCTTTTTTGGATCTAGTCTAGGAATTATTTCAATCTCTTCTAGATTATCTTCAATTTCCTGCTTTGTCTTTTGATAGACTGACCAAGAAACTCCTTCTTCGGATAGGGCTGCAATAATGTCTTTTTTGTTCTTTAAGCCTTCTGTGTCAACCGCAAAATCTTCTGCAATTACTTTTAATTCGGCTACCTTTAATGTGTCAAACGACATACTTATATTCTCCTTTTTCTAGGTCCTTTAATTATAGCATTGTTAAATTAAAATGAAAAGCCCCCAAAATTAATTGGGGGCCTTTCGGTAGTTTAATTCTTAATTAATTAAGAAGCAACCTTAACGTTCTTTACGACTACCCAAGCATCTGCTTGCTCGATCTGGACGCCAACACGAGTATACATTGTGTACTCGACTGAGTCCTTACGTGGCCAGAAGAAGCGGTAAACAGTAACATCACGCTTGATACCAATAACAACGTTATTTGGGAATGTCAAGTGGATATCTCCGTGTGAACCTGATGGGCTGGCGTATGTACCAGTCTGTGTCTCATTAAGAAGTGGAACTTCAACGATTGGAATACCAAATGCGTATGGAGCTACATATCCTGCTGGACCTCCAACAACTGGAACATCACCACGGATGATGCCTGAAGCAATATCCTGTGGGTTTGCAAAGTTTGTTGAATTAGATGTTGAGTATAGGTAATCCTGGATCAAGTTTGATCCTGCAAGGAAGCGAAGGTCTGTACGACGCTGCTTGTACTTACGTGGAAGTGCCTTAAGTGCAGAGTTGAATACAGCACGTGAAACGGCTGCTCCAGCTGCATCTACTACGCGACCTGAAGTCTTTGCCTTCTTTACTGCGCCATCAAATGACTTGTAAAGAGCATCTCCAGTTAGTGAAGTATCTCCGTTTAGGATCAAATCTTCAATATCGTTACCTGCTTGTGTTGCCATCATTCTGGCAATATGATCTTCGACGTCTGCGCCTTCAATATTGTCTTCAAGAGACTCTGTTGAAAGTTCCCAGTCCATGCGAAGCTTCTTTGTTGTCAAAGAAATTTTTGAGAATGTTACAGGTGAGTTAACTCCTGTGTTGTCTGCTTCAGTTGCAAGCTTTACAAGCTTCTCACCGATAGACATACGGTCAATCTCTGTTGTATCTGCTTTCATTCGGACAGTACGTGCAACCTTACCAATTACGGTAGCGTCGAACATATAGTCTAGAAATCGCGCTGATTGTTCTGGGTTTAGAAGTCCACCATTGCCATTTTCAGACGCTGTGTGTACTCCAGTTCCACCAGTTGCGGATGCATAGCTACCAGTTACATTTGTACCTGCTGCTACTGCTTTTTCTAATAGTTCATTACTCATTTTTATTTCACCTACCCTTTAGTTTGAAAAGATTTCATTTACGGAACCGAGGAAAGAACCGTTCCATGTTGATTTTTTTGTTACAACCTCTGAACGGCCAAGATCAGAAGACTTCTTAATAGCTGTGTCGCCTTCGACGGCATCTACACGCTTTTGAACACCATCAATGGTGCCTTTGATTTCTAGCACTGCTGTGCTTAATGCATTATGCTTTTCTGCCAACTCTGCAATTTGACCATTTACGCTCTTGCTGAATGACTCAACTGTTTCTTTAATTTCTGAAACTTGAGCCGCATTTGCGTCTGTAGCCTTTGCGAGTGTCTCCGAGAAAAATCCCTTAAGATCGCCTAACATTTTTGCAAAGTCAGGATCAGCTGTTTTTTCAACTGTTTCTTCAACGGAGTCGGCAGGAGTTGTGTCTTCGGTTGTTTCTGCAATAGCCTCAACTGCTGCTACTTCTTCTACAACGTCGACAGACTTTTCAATAATTGTTTCTGCTTCTACGGCTTCTACAACTACATCATTTTGTACGTCTGACATCTCATTACCTCCTTCTACGTTTGCCTGTTTTGCAATTGTTTGTGTTTCAGGCAACGCTAATCTTGTCTTCTTAAATGAAGCAAGAATCTTATCTATTTCTTTTGACTTATTCATATCTGAACTTTCTACCCAGCCAATAATTTTTGCTGGCTTACCTGTGATTGGTGAATCAAAAGTTTTTTCTGTTGACATAAAAACAGAATCGCTTTCTTCACAATAAAAAATATTTTCTGTAACAACATCTGCTGCCATACCCTTGAATACAAGTTGGCCATTCATCTTCTCAATTGAAAGAATGTTGCAAAGTTGGTTTGCTGGTGAATCTACAATTGATAGCTCTACTAGATCGTAAGCCTTGATAAATCTAACCTGTGTTCCGTCCGCCTTATTAACTTCATTGTCAGACTCTGTTATTTTTCCGCCGATTGAAAAACCAGAAAGAGTACCATCAAGAACTTTTTCCCAAGTGTCTTGTGCACCCTTTGAAATATATGAAGTTACATAAACTCCATTGTAAAATTCTTTTGTTGTTTGGTCGTAGTATGTTTCTGGCTTGAATGATACTACTTTACCAACAGCCATTGGTTGATGCATCTCACGAAGGTTTCCTCTAAAGCTTTCAAATGCTTTCATGCTTGCTTCAGCAGTAACTACATCACCTGTCTGATCAACATTATCTAATGTTGCAAAACCAGAGACTGTTCTGTTTTCACGGTTGACTTTAGTAAATGGTACTGACAAGTGCAAGTTGTCGCCATTACTTGACCATAGGCCTTTTTCAATGTTCATATGCTTAATTTTATAGGTTTATCTACTCTAACGCAAATAGCAGTCGATTAAACTTATTTGACTTTTGGACCATCACCTTTTGGGTTTCTGGCCTCTCCGCTTTTATCTGGGGCATTTGCGGACCTTTGCTGGTCTCGCAATCTGTTGCCAGTAGACTTGGCATTTTGATCAGCCACTTGCTGTGGCTTTAAATCTACCATTTCGTCTCCACCGTCTACGGTTGTCATGTTCTTTCTAATGCGAACTTCGTTAGGGGTAATTACCTGCATTCTTAAATAAATTTCGTCAATGCGGCTTTGTGTCTCTTCGTCAGTAAGGCTAAGTTCATTAAACTTTAATTGTACGACATCTGTCTTTTCTGCAATTAAATAGTTTAGCTTCTTTTCAAGCCTATCTTGTGATGGGCGACATACCTGCTCTTTAAATGTTTTATCTGCATCTCTGGCTGCTGCTAAGTTAATTCCTTCTGGGATGCCTATCTTGCTAATTGGGACACGGTGAGCCAGCAAGATTTCATCTCTATTAGATTTACGATAGATATTAAATGAAGACTCTTGTTCGCCTGCTTCAATTGGTTCCATCTTAAATTCGGTTTTTGAATCTGGGGTATCTGCTGGTAGTGGGATATATAGCGATCTATGGTTCTTTCCCTTTAGTCCAACTTGGAAAAACTCTAGTAGCTTTCTTTCTGACTCTGGAGAAAGCTTTGCTCCTTTTACTGTAATAATATATCTTGGGACCGCCTTATTTTCAAAGTAGTCTAGGTTATATCTTCCTGCAAATTCATTTCCTGCCAGCGCTTGTTGTGCAGCAATAATATCTGGAACTCCGTAATAGTTATTCATTGGAGTATACTTCTTTAAATGTATAATTTCGTTTGGTCGATCTTCTTGACCAGCAATTGGGCTAGGTGTTTCTAGGTCTCCAAAGTTGCGAAAGAAAACTGCCTTGCCGTAGAGCAACTGAATAAATCCATCACGGAATCTACGCACACGCATTGTCTTAGCTGGTATATGGCCGATATAGCCTATGTCTCCAGTTACTGTACGTCCTACCTCTATATAACCATTTCCTGTCGCCTCAAGGTCTGTGTAGGCCTTTATGAGGGTCTCTGTAAAAGACTCCTCTTCATTACAATCATCAAGCCATTTGTCTAGCTGTGTTTTAATTCTATCAATTTTTGCACGGGCTCTATCTAATTGCTTATCATCTGTAATTGCATCCATTGCATCTTTAGCTTTAGATGTCTCTGTAAAAATGTATCCCAGCCCAACAATATTTGAAACCTTTGCATTAATTGCTGCGTAGTTATACGTTGAAACTTCATAAATTTTTGAAAGGTATTCTAGGTTATAAGTGGGCTCTACTAGATCAAATAATGCATACCCGCTAATTGCCTGCTGTAATAAATTCTGCTGTGTTGAAACTCCGCTTGTTCCAACAAATGCTTTTGAAAAGTCACGATTAATTTTACGTTTAAAGTTTGTTCCAAGGCCTCTTAACTTTTTAATTTCTTCTAAGCCAATTTTAAATGGATCATCTTGAGGCCCATCTAGCTTTTGAAAATGAAACCAGTCGGACGTATTTGATATATCAATTGTGGATACTGTATCAATTTCGTCTTCTATAGATTCTAGCCTTTTCATTTTACCTTACCATTTCTTAACATTGAGTCTTTATAAACACCAATATCCATAGGGTCTGGTGTTAGGCCCCACTTTAGTCTTTCGTTTTGATATTCAAATTCTTCGTCATCGATTTTTCTTCTGCCAGAAAGGAATTTAGGTTGGCCCTCATAAATACCGTATGAGCGAACCTCTCTAGCCAAAGCGTCCATTTTAGATCTGTTTCCTTTTTTGGATGTGACTGATAGGAAGTTGCCATCATCGTCTCCAATCCATCTGCCATCGGGCATTTCCCATACGTATATGCCTAGTGTAGTTTCTTCTAAAATTTGTGATTTCTGGTTTAAGATATTCATAGACCTTAATTGTACCATTATTTGATATTAAAGTCTAGGTTTTGTCCAAGGCTTTGACAAGATTATACTGTTTTGACCACAACAAAGTCATAATCATATATGGGAGTACCAATTTCTGTCACGGTAATTGACTCATTTGATATGTTTTCGTAGTATGAGCCAATATGCATTGCATAATGGGCAGATGGGCTTATTGCTATAGATGAGGGATACAAAGAAATGCCTTCATATTTAGCGGCTATGCCTTGATTATTGAATACAAGGTTATCTGAGGAAGGTGAGGTAAATATAGCAACAATATGGGATGGCTGATTCTTTGTTAAGTATGTCCATATATTGCTTGACCATGAGACTAGGGATCCATTTATATATAGGCTATCAAATCCAGATTTTGTTATAGCACCAGCCTGATTCCAGGATATAAAGTTTGATCCTCTTGATACCAAAGATGCTGCATTTATTGTTTCTGGGGTATAAATCATTTCAATTGTCTTTGTTTCTTCTGTATCTGATATTGTAAATGAATTATTTCCGCCAGTCCTAATTCCAGATCTTTTATTTCTTGCTATCGCTGGGCTGGACTCAGAACCAATAGAAATGTTAGAAGAAGAAGATATGGTGGCAACTGAATTAGATGATGTTACCTCTAAAGTTCCATAAAGAGTTATATTTAATTTGTCTAACACAGGAGTATATTTAGATGAGTCTGCAGTTGAATATACAACCTTTAGGTAAATTAAATTAGAAGCATCTAAAGAGTTATATTGATATTGTGGTATAGGAAATCCATTTTGGCATTCAACATATGAGTTTGTTTCTCCTGTTGAGCTTGTATATACAGATACTCCATTATCAGTCGACCATTCAATTTTTGAAGAAACAAAATCTAACATTATTGGTATTGATATTATATCTATAACTTCAGTTGTTATTGACTCTGGCGTATCTGTTTTAAAAATAGAAATTGTTTTATTTGATGGATTGTAATAAAGACTATCATTTTGCAATAGCTGTATATCTCTATTATATCCGTACTCGTATTTTAAACTTAATAAAGATGTACCGTCTATGTTTGAAAAGCACTTACCATTTTCTGGATCGGATATAGACACATAGCTTGGTATATTTGCCATACTATAGTGTGTAGTAATTGAATGACTTGATAGCTCATATCTATATACTGCTGGGGCATCAATAATCATGTAAGCGTCAGCCCCACCTACAACTGTTCCAATTTGTGGACGGAAAGTAGAATTGGTAAAAACAAAATCTGACATATCGTTTGTATCTATTAGTTGTCCATCTACATATAGACTCATATAGTTGTTTGTATATACGCCTACAATGTGTAAGGATTTATATTTGTCTTTAACTAAATAATGTATTTTGTTTGATGTTCCTATAGAAAAGACTATTGAATTGTTTTGCCAATATATTCCTATGCTGTTTGTTTCATCTGCAAATATTGTGGCAGATGTGCACTCATTAATTTGTACCCAACATTCTAATGTAAATGAAACATCTGAGCTATATTTATCTGCCAAGGCACCCTGTATGTAATTCCCATATGGACTTTTTAGGTCAGATAGTGTTATCTTGTCTGTTCCGCTTATTTTTGTTCCAAGGACTCCGCCAGGAACAAGGGGCAGGTACCGATTTACTGGAGTAAAATTATATGAAGCATGATTTTGTGCACCAGAATAGTCATAGGCTATAGATCCAGAAGACTCGTCTAGAGTCCAAAATCCAATTGGATTGTCTTTTAATACAATGTTTTTATATAGCATATAACTATTGTATCACCTAGTCTGTTTTTTGCTTAGTCCAAAATCCTGGGGACATATACTTTATTCCAGACGTTATCTCTTTTGATTCATGTAGATATGGATCTGAGGATGGGAATATTATAAGGCTGCCTGCGTTTGGTTTTAGCATTACGTTATGATTAGGGAAAGATATCTCTCCCCCTTCATAGTCATCGTTTAGATAAGTAACTATGGAGTAGTTTAAATTAGAGTCCCCATCGTTTTGGTCTGCGTGGGGCCCCATCATCTGACCAGTATTATATTTTTTAATATCAAATTCTTTAGACATGTGTATGTCGTCTGTTATGTTGTTGTATATTTTATATTCAGATGCAGCGAAGATCATGCTTGACCTTATACTATTATATATATATAGCTCTTTTGGACTTAATATTTTATTTTTACCATTAATATTTTTTTTATATCCATATATATCATCTGAGCTTGTGCTTGAAGTCCATGGTGTCCATTTAGAAATAATACTTTCGTCTATCTCTGGGTCCACGTCAGTGTTTTCAATAAACTCTATGAGTTTATGTGGCTCATAAATTCCAAATTTAAAATAAAAAATATTTTTTGCTAGTTCTTGAGCTTCGTAATGCAATTTATTTCTCCTCGTTCATCCAAAACCCAGGTACCATGTATTTATAACCACTCTTAACAAGATGGGCTGTGTGATTATATGGTGGAGAAGAAGGAAAAATTAATATACTTCCAGCTTCTGGCTTAAGATAGAATGTTACTTTTTCTTTATTCATTTCATGATCAATGTCTTCTCGTGGTCTATCTTCTTCGCCAAGTATTCCTTCTTTAATTGTAAAAGAAATCTCTCCGCCTTCGTAGTCATCATTTAAATAAGCAACAAGAGAATACTTTAATCTTAAATCTCCTTCTTGTTGATCATAGTGACCTCCCATAAATGTTCCAGGCTTATATTTATTTATACCAATATATGGAGATAGATTAACTTTTTCTGTGACACCTTTGTCTTTAGCAAAATCTTTACAAACATCTGTCATTGAGTTTACAATGATGTCTATTATTTTTTGTGCTTTTTCTTTAGATTCATCATTATTGATTTCAAGCATGTTTTCTATATTTAAGTTTTTCTTTTCCCCGTAGATATAACATTCTCCACTGCAAGCCTCCCAGTGGTCCCAAGAAGGAACTACTTTAGATATACCCTCTTCGCCCTCTGTGCTATTAATCAGCTCAATTAGTGCGGCTGGGTCTGCTATTGCATTCCTGTAATAGTAAACGTTTTCGTGCAGTTTTTCTAGATTCATGATATCTCCTTGTTAATCTTTTAGTCTTTCCTTTTGGTACGGTGGTGGCTCTTCCATAATTCCTTTAGATTTATTTTCTTGCCACAACTTTTGATCTTCGGCTTGTCTTATTCTTGCTTCAGCTATTTCTGTTTTCCATTTTTCTTTTGTTTCTTCAGAATATTCAGACTCTTCGTTATCCCAGAATGATCCAATTGTGTATCTTTCTCCATCTGTAATTATCTGGACTTCATGGATATTGTGGTGACCTCCAGAAAATGATGCTAACAGGCCAGCTTTTGGCTTAATGCTTATATCGTGATCTCTGAACTTAAGTTCTCCGCCTTCAAAGTCACCATTTAAATAAAGAAATGATGCCCACTTAGACCTTTCAAAAGCATTATACTCTGGGTTATCTAGAGGGCTATTATCAGAATGGTATCCTGCAAATGCACCTGTGATCCATTTTTGTGCATGATAGCTTACAGATTTTACTGGTTTTCCTCTTGTAATCTCAACAGACTCTTGAATTTTTTTCTCAAGATTTACAAAAAAATCTAGTGGTAAGCCAAACTTTTCTACATCTTCGTCATCTGGTAAGTTTGATGCGTATGACTCATAAAAAGAAATACCCTCCCACGGAAGGCTTCCTTTTTCTACTGAGTGTTTCCAGTATTTTAATATTGATTCACATTCTTCTTCAGTTAAAAAATTTTCAAAAACGCAAATGTCTTCTCTTAGTCTAGTTTGATTTTCTAGGTTAAATGTCATTTTATTCTTACCGCTTTCTCTATATCTTGTTCGTTAATGGACTGATACTTTCCTTCTTTTCTATCTTGCTTAGCTTTTTCTTTTTCCATTTCTAGCCAGATCTCTAGTCCATATTTGTCTGCATTTTCATTCCACTCTACAGAGCCATTGTAATACCTTTGCCAATTTGCTCTTATAAAATATTTTGAGCCATTGTGTACTTTTTTAACTCCGTGGTGATATAGCTCTTGTCCTTCTGTTAAAAAGTTTGGGTCTCCCGCTGGAAAAACAAGTACGTCGCCAGCCTTTGGCTTGTATGATATAAGTTTTCCATTTACTAAAAAATCAATTTCTCCGCCATCGTAGTCATCATTTAAGTATGTTGTTACTGTAACTGCAAAGTTGTATCCTCTTGAGTCTTTAAATTCAACCTGATAGTCTGTATGATAATGCATTGCTAGATCTTGAGTAACTCCAGCTTCCGCCTCATATTTACATAGAGATGGCCCCATCTTTCTCCAAGAATCTACTTCTTGTCCGCTTGGCGTTAAAACTTTTTCTGGCTTTATTTCTACATTGTGTGATGCAGCATAGTGCTCTGTAACATCAAAAAAAACTTGATTTACTTTATCAATTACTAATCTTTCTTTGATGGATCTGTCTGAATTAATAGACCAATCGTAATGGCTTGTTTCTAGCCCAAATGTATACCAGTCTCCCCAGGGACCAATTGAAGAACCTTCAGGGCTGGCTATAGACTCTTTTAAAACATTAAGGACTTCATTTACATCTTCAAATATATTGCTGTATACAAATATTTTTGGATAAATCTCCTCATATTTTAAGTCTTTCATGGCTGTCTTTCTCCAGTGTGTTTTAATATATTCCAAAAAAATGGAGATGTAAATCTATTTCCAGACAAAACTGGTCGAACCCCATGCACGTAATGAAGGTCTCCTGGGAAAAAGTATGCCGAGCCAGCGCTTGGTTTAATCTCTACCCCTTGTACTGGGAAGAATAGCTCTCCTCCTTCATAGTCATCATTAAAATAAAATATTGATGCAATATCGTAATGAGGAAAATCGTTTGGGGTTCCAGCATCTGGACCTTCGTGAAGCTCTTTGTCTGCGTGTGGGTCTTGTCTAGATCCTACTGGCCACCTGACAATTGCGGGTCCAGTTGCCTGAACGTCTACCTCAAAAAATTTATCAACCTCTACTTTTAATCTTTTAATTAATCCTTCAACAACATCAACAATCGTTGGGTCTGCAGAAATTTCCATAGATCTTCTGGTACATACTCTATCTGTCCATGCATTTGCATCATAGATAACTGTTCCATTTTCATTAGTGTGAGATTCTGTTATATCCCAAACCTTGTTATTAAAAGCAAAATTTGTAAGTCTTTCTTTTTCTTCTTCTGTCAAAAAGTTTTTTAGCTCTACTATATTATCTGCAGAATTACCAAAAAATCCAGATGGAGTTATAGAGCTCAGCTTTTTATAATCGTGTTCCTTGTTAGTATTTACTTGCTTCTGCATGATATCTCCTATTTGTATTTTCTTCTTTGCCAGAAGTCTCTTTTATAGACGCCACCCTCTGGTTGTCTAAATGTAATTGAATTTTGCTTATGTTTTTCAAAAAGTTCTTCTTGAGTATAGAATTTATATTCCATTTCCCAATCTTCTCTTTTGAAAGGAAAAACTTGAACTATTGGCGTTCCTGCTGGAACTAGGCCAGTGAATCCACTTTTTAAAAAGAAAGGAAGCAGTCCTGAGTTTGTTACCTTGTCACTATCTATTATACCAGCAACAGTAATGTAAGGTAAATTAAAATGATTTATTGGTTGTAGGTATAGACTGCTATATCCTTCTGGAAGTTCTGGTGCCCAGTTAAGATACCAATGGAAATGTCTTTCATCAAATCCTGGCGGTGTCTCAAAACCACCCATAGGTTCTCTTTCTCCAACTAAATCTTCAAACCCTATTGGAAGCTTTGCCTTGACTCTTCCTCTTTTTAGATAAAACTCTATATCGCAAGGAGTTCTTAGCATATAGCCAGAAGTAAATGTGTCAAGCATAGCTGGGCATGACTTGTAGCTCATAACTTTTCCTTCTCCGCTTGGGTTTACGTATGCTTCTCCATTTGGATCTTTTATATATTTGTCTGCGTCTTTCCACCAAGTTGGAACAGAATTTGCAGCTGGTACTGGTCCATTTGTTCCGTCAGCTTTATTGTATACCTTTGCAGAATGAAATACTATTTTATTTGTCACTACATACCTCTGGGCTACCGTCTGTAGTTTTAAATCTTAAAACTTTTACTTCATGGTCTCCAATTTTTTTACCGTGGTGATCTACTGCATCTCTATAAAAATTTGTCCACCGACCAGAATTATTTATATCTTTAACAATTTTTGAGTAGTCTCCGTCTGGGAAAAAATTAGGACCAAGCTCATAAAGAGGTCTAATGTTTGCTTGTGAATTATTTAATTCGCCAAGAGATATAGGAATAACAGACATTACTGGTGTTCCAGCTTTAATAGTTATTTCAACATTTGGCCTAGTAATTCTCCATGCTGCTGGGAACTCCCCTTTAAAAAATGATGTACTTATTAAAGCTGTGAGCGGCTGTACGCCATCTAAAATATAGTTTGGTGGTGGCATTGATAGCATTGTTACATTTTCTGGAGTTTTAATTAAAAGACCAGTCTTAAAACTTATTGTTGCATTTTCTCTTGCTGTATATGCATACTTATGACCACTTAGTATTTTTACATGGTCTGGCTCGCTTGATGTAGCAATTCCATCCCATATAAAAGTTATATCTTCTGGAAAAGATATGCCCCATCCAAGAGAGTTTGTTAAACTTAATGGAAAACATTTATATGCGTGAGCATTATCAGTTTCGTCCATCCAATCTCTTTTAACTGGCAGCTGTTTAAATTCTCCTGGAGTAGGACTAATTTTATATACATCAATGTCGAACATTAGTCTGGCTGTGATATCTCTGATTTAAACTGTCTATAAAATTCTGGGGTGTGGGTTGCATCATTATAGTCAGTCATTGTAACAATTGAATATTTTGTTCCAGATTTAACTGGTAGTGCTGAGTGAGAGAATAAATAGTTTGATGGGAATATATATAGATCGCCAGCTTTTGGTTTTACCTCTAAATCCATTTTATCAAATCTTAATCCACCATCTTCATAGTCATCATTAATATAAGCAACCATTGATACTGTTGCAATGTATGACCATCCGTGATCAGAGTGGTATGAGAAGTGTTGTCCTGGGCCATATTTAATAAAGTTCATGGCTTCCCAGTATTTCATATCAATCTTATAAAATGCACAGTAGTCATCAAGAGCAACTTTTTGTGCGTCTCTTACATCTTTCCATATTGCATCAAATTTTTTCATGTACTCATCTTTGCCTGGGTAGTCAAAGAAATTAATCTTAAAGTCTACACAGTCACGATAGTCTGGGATTTTTTCTCTATATCCTACTGTGGCTTCTTGCCAATTATATAAACCATTACTTGATTCTAAGGTTTGTTCTAGTCTATTTATTATATCAAGTTCTGGCTTTATGGCATCTCTATATACCCATATTCCAGGGGCTAGCTCTTCTTTTGAAGAAAAGGAAAAATCTTTTTCCATTTTAATTCTTTCTACTAGACAACTTTATTCAACAATAAAGTTTGTACCATCCCATTTATGCAAAAATGTAATTTCTTCTTCTGGGTCTACTGCTATTGCATTTGTTATGCTTTCCCATTTTTCGGTGTAGAAATCATTTAATTTTCCTGCATCTAAAAATTTTAAATAAAAGATTTCATTATTTTTTAAAATTGCGTATCTGCCTTCAAAGTCGCTAACTGGAATTCTAGGCTCATTATATTTTGTAAATGCTCCATCTGAATATGTAGAACCTAAAATAGCATTTTCATTACCAGAAACATTGATAAAAGTTAAATCGTTTGATGAAAATCCAGCAACCCATCTATCATGCTGCTCATACTTATCAGTAAATGATATTATGTCAATGACTTCGTTTCCTGCTACTAAAATATATTTTTTATCCATTGTTTCTCCTATTGTTAGTATATCATTTATGAGGGGCTATTGCTAGCCCCTCATAAATTTTTAATATAGTCTAGAGCTTGATCCTCTAAATACTGGGAAGTACGGTGGTGCTGGGAAGTACGGTGGTGCTGGGAAGTATGGTGGTGCTGGGAAGTATGGTGGGAAGAATGGTGGGAAGTGTGGAGGGAAGAACGGTGGGAAGTATGGTGGGAAGAATGGTGGGAAGAATGGTGGGAAGTGTGGAGGGAAGAACGGTGGGAAGTATGGTGGGAAGAACGGTGGGAAGAATGGTGGGAAGTGTGGTGGGAAGAACGGTGGGAAGTGTGGGGGGAAGAATGGCGGGAAGAATGGTGGGAAGTGTGGTGGGAAGAATGGTGGGAAGTGTGGTGGGAAGAACGGCGGGAAGAACGGTGGGAAGTGTGGTGGGAAGAACGGCGGGAAGTGTGGAGGCGTAAACGTAGTTACTGTGTTTGTTATTGCGCCTGCGCTTGTGCCGTTGGCATTTATTGCATAAATTGTATAGTTTTGAGAAGTGTTTCCAGTTTCTCCTATGTCTTTTGGAGAAACAGAATTTGCATAAGATGGACCGTCTGAGGAAACAATAGTATAACTTGATACTGCTTTTCCTCCGTCTGTTGTTGGTGCAAGCCATGTAACCCGATCAGTATTAGTTACTGTTGAAGCAACTGAAACTGAAGTCGGTGCGCTTGGAATTGTTGTTGCAGTGACCGCAGAAGTTGATGTTGCAGCAGCGGCTCCTGCTGCATTTGATGCAACAATTGAGAATGTGTATGAGGTTGCTGATGTTAGTCCTTGTGCTCTATAAGAAGTTGCTGTTGTTGTCCACGGTGATCCTGCTACGGATGGTGAGGGAGTTATTGTATAAAGTGTTGCTTCTGGTGAACCAGCTGGCAATGACCAGACTATATCGATTGCACCATTATTTACAGCTCTTCCAGTTCCAACATCAGTTGATGATGTTATTACTACTGGCTTTGGCTCTAGAAAATCATTAGCCGCTGCGGAATGCTTACCTACTTTTTTTGCCATTATTTATATTCCCCTATCCAATTAAGCTTTCAAATCTCCGTATATCAACCAGTCAGTTGAAGATACTTTTTGTGCAGTTGCTGAAGAATATGTGGTTCTAAGCAATGCGCCTGGTGTGTAGAGCAGGTTGACTGATCCAGTTTTTGCAAAGCTAGCGCCAGTTCCTGATGCTTGGTAGAAATCAACTGATTCTCCAACTGCATACAGTGCATTTGATGCATCGCCAATTGTAATTGCTACAGCTCCAGCTAGTGGAACCATGCTGTCTTGCAAGCTTCCTGCCAATGTTGTGCTTGCAGAAATTGTACTTGCAATTGGTGTCCGTGAAGGTACGCCAGCCTTTGTTTGTGTCTTATCTGTAAACGCAACGCCAGCTGCTGCAACTGTTACTGTGCCAGTAAATGTTGGTGAGGCAAGTGGTGCTTTTGCTGCAAGAGCATTTGTCATTGTTGTTGCAAAGCTTGCATCATTTCCAAGCGCTGTTGCTAATTCATTAAGGGTATCAAGAGCAGCTGGTGCTGATGCTATAACTGCATTTACTGAAGCCGTGGCTGATGCTATTGCTTCAGATTTAGCGGTTGCAATTGCTGCAGCCTGTGCTGTTGATACTGGTTTTGAAGCATCCGCTGTATTATCAACAGATCCTAGTCCAACCATTGTCTTTGTAATTCCTGAGACTGTACCTGTAAATGTTGGTGAGGCAATTGGTGCTTTTGCATCGAGCTGTGTCTGTATTGCAGATGTTACTCCATTTACATATCCAATTTCTGTTGAATCAACTAGGCCTATTGAAGTTGTTGATGGAAGAACTACTGTGCCTGTAAATGTTGGACCATCTAGAGTAGCTCGTAGTCCAAGTGCTGTATCTAGTCCAGCAATCTTTGATGTAGCTATTCCTGCTGCTGCATTTATATCTCCGTCTACAATAGTTCCATTTGCAATTTTAGCTGATGTAACGGATGAGTCTGCAAGGTCTCCCTCTACAATAGTTCCGTCTGCAATCTTAGCTGATGTAACAGCTCCGTCTGCAAGATCAATTGTTGAAATTGTTCCGTCTGCAATATTTGCTGATGCAACTGTTCCGTTTGCAAGCATTGCTCCAGTTATTGTTGCAACTGGTGCCTCAAATGTTCCTGTAAATACTGCATTTGCCAACGGAGCCTTTGTATCAAGCTGTACTTGAATTCCTGATGTGACACCGTTAAGGTATCCCATTTCAGTTGAATCAACTAAGCCAATTGAGGTTGTTGCTGGGAGTGTTACGCTTCCTGTAAATGTTGGGCTTGCAAGTGGTGCCTTAGCATCAATTTGAATTTGAAGATTAGATGTTGCTCCATCTAGGTACCCCATTTCCAAGTTAGACACTGATCCGATTGTTGTACTTGAAGGAAGTGTTACATTTCCTGTAAATGTTGGTGAAGCAAGTGGTGCTTTGGCATCAAGTTGTGTCTGTATTCCAGATGTAACTCCGTTAACATAACCTAGCTCTATGTTTGAGACTTGGCCAATGCTTGTGCCTTCTGGCAATGTTACTGTTCCTGTGAATGTTGGAGAAGCAATTGGAGCTTTTAGTCCTATTTCATAAGCATTAGCATCAAGCTGGCTTTGTACACCAGATGTTACTCCATCTAAATATGAAATTTCAGTTCCATCTACGTTTCCAATTGCTGTTGTTGAAGGAAGGACTACGTTTCCAGTGAATGTTGGAGATGCAAGTGGTGATTTTAATGCAAGAGCAGATGTAATTGTTGCTGCATAACTTGCGTTATCATTTAGTGCTGCTGAAAGTTCAGCCAATGTGTCTAGTGCTGCTGGTGCTCCGTTAACTAAATTATTTATTGCTGAATTTGTGTAAGTCTGCGCTGATGTTATTGCTGCTGTTGCTTGAGTATTTACATATCCTCTTTCTGCAATAATAGTTGTATCAATTTGTGATGTTGGAATCTTTGTGCTTGCATTAAGTGTTGCAACACCATTTGGCTGACCAAGGTCAGACACTGGTACAAAGTCTGTATCTACTGTATTTGAAAGACTTGAAAGTGCTGCTGCAGCTGTTGCTTCTGCTGCTGCTCGTGCTGCATTAGCTTTTGTAGTGGCATCGGTTGCTGCTGCTGAAATCGCTGCTGCCTGGGCTGCGTTAGCCTTTGTAGTGGCATCTGCTGATGCAGTTGATACTGAAGCTGCGTCGCCAGTGTCTACATATGACTTAAGTGCTACGACTGTTGAGTCTACTGTTATCTGGATTGTATTTGTTCCATCGTTGTATGACTTTGTGAGTCCCGCTCCCATTGAAAGGGCGGTGTTAATTGCGTCTTGGGATATTTCACCAATCGCTACATCTGAATTGTTTGCATATGCAAGGGCAGTCCATGTAGAAGATCCGTTACCGAATTTAAATAGGTTAGTGTCTGACTCGACACCCATTTCTCCTGCTGCCAAAATTGGATTTACTGAAGTCCACTGTGAAGCGGTACCTCTTCTTACTTGAATTCTTACTGTTGACATATTTGCCACCCCTTGTTTAGACTTATTTGTTAATTATAGCACTACAATAATTCCAAAACAATTATGCAATTGTTCCAGAATCAAAGCTCATGCTATATACTTCTGTTGAGTAATCTCCACCATCCGCAAATTTTGTGGCTGTGGTATTTACTCCGTTCGCATATACTGTATAGATTGGCTGACCGTTATAGTCCATAGCCAATCCAATATCCATAAATGTTAGAGCTCCTAGATCTTCTGCCGCATCTGTTAAAAGAGCGATTTCCTTCCAAGCACCATTAATCTGGATTTTTAGTCTTCCAGTTGATGAGTCGAAGGCAAGGGGGGTTGAATTTAAGACTAAGTTGTCTACATTTACTGCTGCATCAAATGTTGCAGGTCCTGCTACGTTAAGGCCATTTTTAACCTTGAAGTTTTTATTTACTATTGCCATTTAAGTTCACATATCCCCTAATGTTTTTGGTGGGGTTTTGAAAGGACCCCATACCTTTTATTAATTATTTAATTAGTGTTGCGTAAACCATTACATCTGTTGATGCGTATGTTGTTGTTACTGATACTGAAACATCGCCTGAAACATATGCTGCTGTTACAGTTCCAAGATCCGCTCCTGTTGTAATTGTTCCAAATTCAGTTATTGCTACATTGTTGCTTGTATCAAGTGTAAGTAGAATCTCAGAAACTTGAGTATTTACACCATTCTTTAGTTTAACAAGAGCTTTAGCTGTTCTGTAATCTGCTGCTGCCCATGTAAGAGCATTTACTGTTGATGCAGACGCTACGGTTGAAGTTGCTGCCCGTACTGCGGCTACATCGTTTACATTAACTTTAGTGAATGGTGTTGTACCATTTTTTACATTTGTAAGAGCGGTTGCTGCTGTTGATTCCGCTGAGGCTTGCGCTGCAGACTGAGCGGTTGCAATTGCTGCGTTGCGGTCTGTGACCTCACCTGAAATTGCTGTTGAAATTGCTGAGTTACGAGCTGTGGCTTCTGCGGCTACCTTTGATGTAGCATCTGTTGCTGCTGCAGAGATTGCTGCTGCCTGGGCTGCGTTAGCCTTTGTAGTAGCATCTGTTGCTGCTGCAGAGATCGCTGCGGACTGTGCTGCGTTGGCTTTAGATGTAGCATCTGTTGCTGCTGCAGACTGAGCTGCGTTAGCCTTTGTAGTAGCATCTGAAGCGGCAGTTGAAACTGCTGCTGCAATATCTGTTGTGACCTGTGATGCGTTAGCCTTTGTTGCTAAAGCTGTTGTAATAGTTGTTGTGTAATTAGCATCATCATTAATTGCTGCTGCTAATTCATTTAAAGTATCAAGAAGTGCTGGAGCACCATCGACTACTGCTGAAACTGCTGTTGAAATTGCTGTATTACGATTTGCAACCTCTGTTGAAATTGCTGCTGTAAGTGCTGATGCTGCAGTTGCTTCCGCTGCTGCTCGTGCTGCATTAGCCTTAGCTGTTGCATCTGCTGAAGCTGTAGCTTCGGCTGCTGCCTGCGCTGCATTAGCCTTTGAAGTAGCGTCTGTTGCTGCTGCAGAGATTGCTGCAGACTGTGCTGCATTAGCCTTTGAAGTAGCATCTGTGGCTGCTGTGGCAACGGCTGCATTAGCCTTGGTTGTTGCATCTGTTGCTGCTGCAGTTTCAGCTGCTGTCTTGGCAGTTGCAATTGCTGAATTTCTATCAGTAACTTCTGTTGCAATTGCTGATGCAATTGCTGTGTTACGTGCTGTAGCTTCGGCTGCTACTTTTGATGTAGCATCTGTTGCTGCATTTGCCTGTGCGCTTGATGCTGCACCTGCTGCATCATATGCTGCTGCTGTTGCAGCTAATGCACGAGCATTTGTAAAATATAGATTTGAAGTACCCTCTGTTAGAGTATCTGATGTGTGATTAGAAAGGCTTGAAACTGTACCAGTTACGTTACCAGTTACATTACCAACAATAGATGCTGTAATTGTTCCTGCTGCAAAGTTTCCTGAGCCGTCACGCTTTACTACAGTATTAGGAGTATTGGCTGTATCTGCTGATCCGCCAACTGTGCTGATGATAAAGGCTGTTGATGCCTCTGTTAATACATTAAATCCATTTACCGTTGCGACGGAGCCGTCAACGATAAGACCATTCTTTACTCTAAAATTCTTATTTACTATTGCCATAATTTATGACTCCTCTTACTGCTTTATTTTAACGCTGTTCTAAAATATCTTACAGTAACTTCTCCTGATACTGGGGTGACTGTTAGATTAATTATACCACCAGATGATTCAAAAGCTGTCGTTGCTAGTGAAGAATTGGCGTTTGTTACTATGTTGGATTCAGATACATATATATCAGAAGACCCTCTTAAAGCTGTTATGTTTGAAAAATAAGATTCGCCAGTAGATGGCTTTACAATCTGTAGCGCATATGTTGCTGTCCGATAATCTGCTGAGTTATATGAATCAATTGTAGTTTTATTTTGAATTCCTGCAATTGTTAAATCGTTGTTTCCTTCTAAACCCATCAATGTTTCAATATTAGATGATTGGTTTGAAAGAGTATTGAGTGATGTTGAAAGTTCATTTACTTTGTAAGTCAAAGTAGATGAGTCTGTAGAGTTTGTTACACCTACTACATTTTCTAATGCTTCAATTGCATCATTGGCATTTGCATGTTGAGCGGCGTGTCCAGATAGATCATCTGTTGCTGCTGGGTTTGAAAGGTTATCTTTGCTTGTTGGAAATGTACTTGCCACTATTGTCCTCCTGGCGATGTTGCCTAAACTAATTATACCGTATAAATTTCTAAGACTACCACTTTCCTATTGGACATACTGCTAGTTCTAGTTTAGTTTTCCCTGCCATAAAACATCCACATTTTTTGCATTGCTTTGTTGATTTTATTAGTTCTGGACAAGATAAGCAAATGTTGTATCTTTCTTTTGCCAGTAAGTCATCAGCCCACTGTGTATTTTTATTTATTAAATCCCATGGTCTTACATCACCAAGGTTTTCTTTATATTTTTGCCATGCAGATTTTTCAGTCATTAGAAGTTACCCTTCTACGAATTGGGTGCCGCTCCATGTCCAACTAATATCTACATCAAGTTCGGATGGAATCTCTACAAAGATAGGATTAGATGAAAGTCCAGCGACTATTCTTTCTCCGCCTTCTCCATCAGAGCCTTGATACTCTGTATCTATTGTCATTACTGTAAATATTTCACCATCTACAATTCCCGCAAATTTTTTAATTGTCATTTTTTTTCCTTTTCATTTATTTAAAGTATACCAGATTACAGATTAGGTAAGGCAGGCACTACCAGTCCAGTATCCACCAAAATTATTTACACAGTTTGAACAATTTGCACAGCCTGCTGAAGATCCTGAATATTGACTACATCCAGGAGTGTTACAGGTGTTTGCTGCTGGGAAGTACGGTGGGAAGAACGGCGGGAAGTGTGGTGGGAAGAACGGAGGGAAGAACGGTGGGAAGTGTGGAGGGAAGAACGGAGGGAAGAACGGTGGGAAGTGTGGAGGGAAGAACGGTGGGAAGAACGGTGGGAAGTGTGGTGGGAAGAACGGCGGGAAGAACGGTGGGAAGTGTGGTGGGAAGAATGGAGGGAAGAACGGTGGGAAGTGTGGTGGGAAGAACGGCGGGAAGAACGGTGGGAAGTGTGGAGGGAAGAACGGTGGGAAGAACGGCGGGAAG
>Ga0208682_1000041_pt1 | contig 40504 bp, 40 predicted proteins | sample Colrivmeta156802_FD_187687 | JGI IMG/M metagenome (GOLD analysis project Ga0208682, IMG submission 187687) | Estuarine microbial communities from the Columbia River estuary - metaG 1568-02 (SPAdes) (version 2) | ecosystem: Environmental > Aquatic > Marine > Intertidal zone > Estuary | place...
TTTCACTTCTGCTGCCGATGGGTTCGTGGCCACTCTCGACTCCGCCGATGTCGCACGACTTCGGAAAGACTCTGATGTTTCATCTATTGAGCTGAACAAAGTCATTCGGCTCGTCGACGACGCTCCTGCGGTGGACACATCGACAGTTGCTGGCGGTCGCTATATCGTTCGTTTGAAATCCACTTCGTCTTTTTCGGTGGCAGAGTCAATTGCTAGTGCCGTTGGTGCTACCAACGTCACTTCGTTCCGCAATGTCTTCACAGGTTTCGCAGCAGACTTAACGGCTGCTGCAGTTGCTGACCTCACTGCAAACTCAAATGTTGAATCTATTGAACTTGACTCTGTGGTTTCTATCTCTGCCGATCAAGCCAACCCCACATGGGGCCTCGATCGAGTTGATCAGCGCAACTTGCCGCTGAACAACACGTATTCATATGCCAACTCAGGTACTGGTGTGACCACTTATGTTGTTGACACCGGAATCCGAGCCACGCACAGCGAGTTCACAGGTCGTATTGCGCCAGGGTTTACTTCTATCTCCGACGGGCGCGGCACTGACGACTGCAACGGACACGGAACACATGTTGCAGGCACCGTGGGTGGTACAACATTCGGCGTCGCAAAGTCAGTAACTCTTGTTCCTGTTCGAGTGATGTCGTGTAGAGGTAGCGGATCCACCTCTGGCGTTATCGCAGGTATCGACTGGATTATTGGCGACCACCAAGCAGGAGTTCCTGCGGTTGCCAACATGAGCCTGGGTGGCTCTTCGTCAACAGCTCTTAACGCAGCGGTTGCCCGCGGCATTGCCGATGGAGTGGTGTTTGTAGTGGCAGCGGGAAACAGCAACGCCAATGCGTGTCGTTTCTCGCCATCGAGTGCACCAGGTGCGGTTACCGTAGGAGCAACTGGCACAACAGATGTGCGCTCATCATTTTCTAACTTTGGTTCTTGCCTCGACATTTTTGCCCCAGGTCAAGGAATCACCTCCGCAACAATGAGTTCCGATACCGCTCGCGCAACATTGTCAGGTACCTCAATGGCATCGCCCCACGTTGCTGGTGTTGCAGCACTTCTGCTCGCAGCTACGCCAACAGCGACTGTCGAATCGATATCTCAAGCTCTAGTGCTCAATGCCACTTCTGATCTAGTTGGTAATGCCGGAAGCTTGTCGCCGAACAAATTGTTGTATTCGGGAAGCCTTGAAAGTGCACCAATTGTTGTTCCAAGTGCGCCGCGCACCTTAAGCGCTGAAGCTCGTAACGCGTCGGTTGCGCTCTCGTGGCTTTCTCCGAGCACCAATGGTGGTGCCAATATCTCCGACTACATCGTGGAATACAGCGTCGACGGCACCTTATGGACAGTAGTCAACGATGGTGTTTCGGCAAGCCTGTCTGCAACGGTGACGGCACTGACAAACAGCACGACCTATCAGTTCCGTGTGAAGGCAGTGAACACTGCTGGTACGGGTGCAGCATCGAATATTGTTTCTGCTCGTCCATTTGCTCTCGGTGCCAACGATCCGTTCGCTGGTGGCATCGCGCTTCTTGGTAACGCCGGCGCAGTGGTTGATAGCACTCTTCTCGCTACTCGTGAAGTTGGCGAACCAGCTCACGGTGGTGTTGGTGGAGCAGCCTCGATCTGGTACCGCTTTACCGCTCCGAGTAATGGTGTGTTGAGTGTGTCCACTCAAGGAAGTAATTTCGACACTCTGCTTGGTGTCTATTCCGGTAGTGCTCTAGACGCACTCACTGTTCTTGGGGTGAATGACGATGCTCCAAAGCTGGGTGTGTTGTGGAGCAAGGTGGAAGCCAGCATTGTTGCTGGAACCGAGTACTCCATTGCCATTGACGGATGGAATGCGCGCAAAGGTGCGGTGAAGCTCAACTGGAGTTTCGTAGCAAGCGCATTGCCCATTGGTCCAAGCGTTCCTACTGCTCCTCTTGCCTTGGCAGCGGTGCCTGCAAATAATGCTGTTGCCTTAACTTGGAACATGCCGAGCTCCGATGGTGGTGCTGCCGTAACCGACTATGTAGTGGAATATGCAATCGCTAACACCACAACTTGGCTCACTTTTGCCGATGGAACTTCAACATCAACTGCTGCAACTGTTACTGGTCTCAACAACGACTTGCTCCACTATTTCCGCGTGCGCGCAGTGAACACCGCAGGAAACAGTGCAGCCTCAACTGTGGTGTCATCAACACCATTCCAGGCTCTCACAAATGACGCATTTGCAGCGGCAGAAGTTGTAGTGGGTATCACAGGAACGGCAACGGGCAACACTGCGCTCGCCACTCGTGAAACCGGCGAACCAACTCATGGTGGTGTTGGTGGGGCAGCGTCTATTTGGTACCGCTGGGTTGCTCCCAACAATGGTGTGTTGAGTGTGACGACTGAGGGCAGCAACTTCGACACGCTCTTGGGTGTGTACTCAGGTACTTCTGTAGCGTCATTGAACGTTCTCGGCATGAATGACGATGCACCAAACTCTTCTGCCGTGTGGAGCAAGGTAGTAGGAAACGTCGTTGAAGGAACCGAATATAAAATTGCCATCGACGGATGGAATGGTCGTCGCGGAACTGTTGCATTGAACTGGAATTTTGTTGCTGCACTTCCTCCTGCGCTTCCTGGCGCTCCACGTAATGCGTCGGCCGCTCCTGCAAATGGTGCACTCGTCGTGTCGTGGGCAGCTCCACTCAGTGACGGCAACTCGCCAATCACTATGTACAAAGCAACTGCTGCACCTGGTGGAAATATCTGCACAGCCTCTACTCAGCTCGGATGCATTATTGCTGGCCTTACCAACGGAACTTTGTACAGCGTGACGGTCGTGGCAACAAATGCGGTAGGCAATAGCCCCGCATCTACGCCGTCTAGTGCAGTTGCACCTGCAGCACCAACCACTACTCCAGTCACTGCTGCGTCGTGGGGTATCGATCGCATCGACCAGCGTGCGCTTCCCTTAGATGGAAACGTCACTCGTCGCCAAACTGGTTTAGGTGTAACTACATACATCATCGACACTGGCGTGTATGCCGGTCATTCTGAATTTATTGGTCGTATGTCAACAGGCTTTACCGCAGTTTCCGACGGCAATGGAACAAATGACTGTCAGGGTCACGGAACACACGTGGCAGGAACAGTTGCTGGGTCAACCTTTGGCGTGGCACCGCAAGCAACCATCGTTCCTATTCGAGTACTCGACTGCTCGGGTTCAGGTAGCACTGCTGGAGTTATTGCAGGTATCGACTGGATGATTGCACATCACACCGCAGGTACGCCAGCAGTTGCAAACTTGTCGTTGGGTGGGTCGTACTCCCCAGCAATGAATGCAGCAGTTGCGCGCGCAGTTGCCGATGGCATTGTGATGGCAGTTGCTGCAGGAAACGAAAATGCAGATGCGTGTGGAGTGTCGCCCGCAAGTGAGCCATCGGCAATGACAGTTGGGGCGACGGAAGCTAGCGATGCTCGTGCGTATTACTCAAACTACGGATCGTGTGTCGATATTTTTGCACCAGGCTCAGCAATTATTTCTGCTGCAACTTCGTCGCCAACAGCGTCGCGTTCGTTGTCGGGTACATCGATGGCAACACCTCACGTAGCAGGTGCAGCCGCACTCTTGTTGGAAGTAACGCCCACGTTGACCCCTGCAGCAGTAGCTTCTGCTGTGTCGCTGAGCGCAACCCAGAATGTGGTGACCGACCCTGTTGGCTCAGTAAATCTCTTGCTGTTCATCGGAGTAGCAAGCGCAGCAGGCTCTGGTGGTGCTGAGGTAGAAGTGCCGCCAACAACAGTTCCGGTGGAAACCCCGTCAACAACAGTTCCCACACCAACGACAGTTCCTGCACCTGTGGTAACAGCACCTACCACTCTGGTTCCGGTTCGTAACGCAGTACCCGCAAATGCTGAAGGTGACACGCTGAGCGTTAACGCAGCACCGAAAGTGTCTGTGGTGAGCCGCACGGTTGACAAGGTGACACTGCGTATTTCAGGCAAGGGCAAAGTTGATGTGTACCGCAATGGCAAGTACCTCCTCACCACCACGAAGAAGTTGGTGACCCTTAAAATGAAGCAAATCAAGAAGTCGAGCTTCACTGTCAAGGCTTTCCGGGCACGTTCGTAGACAAATTCTTACCGAACTCTCAGAAATGAGTTCGTAAACTAGACACATGACGAAGAGCGTGGTGAGGCGAGCAGCAAGTTGCGTAGCTCTGTGTGCTGTAGTGCTCACCTCTACTCTCCTTACTGCGCAGGTAGCTGCCACTGAAGTGCGCGAGAGCTACATCGTGCTGGCACAAGACAATTCATCCGCTCTAGCCGTCTCTCGTGCAATGTCTGCAAGCGGCTTGAGCGTTGAATCAACACAACTCGGCGCCGTGGACTTTGTTGTAGTGATGCTCACTGCATCGCAAGCTGCAATGTGGTCGCAATTTGCCGGCGTTCGCCACATTGAAGTGAATCAAAAAGTGGTACCTGCAGTCGACCAAACAATCCCCGCTCCCAGCGGTTCAGATTGGAGTACTGCGGGCAACTGGGGTCTTGATCGCATCGACCAAGCGTCGTCTACGTACGACTCACGTTATAGCTACACAACGACCGGAGCTGGTGTAGATATTTACATTATCGATACGGGCATTCGTCGAACTCACAGCGAGTTTGCTCCAGCAGCCACTCGCGTTGCAGCTGGCTATTACAGGCCGGACCTGGGTTCTACTGATGATGGCTGTGGTCACGGTACACATGTAGCTGGTATTGCAGCGGGTGCTACCTATGGCGTTGCCAAAGCAGCGCGCATTATTCCTGTTCGAGTTTTTCCCGGTGGCACACAATTAATTTGCCAAGGCGGCACAAATGTTTCCTCAGTAATTGCCGGGGTGAACTGGGTTGCCAATGACCATGCGAACTCAAAGACCGCCGTTGCAAACATGAGTTTGGGCGCAACAAGGGGTTACTCCGCATCGTTGGACGCTGCAGTTATCGCACTTCAGGCCGATGGGGTTTCGGTTGTAGTGGCAGCAGGCAACGAAGAAACCTACGTTGGTGGCACTAACTATGCAACACCGGCCTGCACTGAAGGCACTATTTCGGTTGGGGCAACACGACGTGATGATCAGGAAGCTGAGTTTTCGAATTATGGAGATTGCGTCAACGTCATGGCGCCTGGCTATGCAATCAAGTCGGCATGGCCAACTGTTCCGGCAGACCCCAATTACCCTGACGCCGGTACAGGGGTTGTTTCCGACAGTTCCTGGGCGTTGTTGTCGGGAACATCAATGGCTGCACCCTTTGTCGCGGGTGCAGTAGCGCGTCTTTTAGAAATTTTTCCCACGGCATCACCTTCTGAAGTTGCAAGTAAAATTTTTGCAACAGCAACGCCAGGAGTGATCACCATGGTTCATGGAGTCGCAAGTGAAGGTACGCAGTCTTCTAACTTGTTTCTTTACACCTCGGCGACCACTCCTTCTGCGCCAGGTGCGCCAAGTGCAGTTGGAGGCGATGGCTCAGTAACGGTTTCATGGGGAGCACCTGAAAACGGCGGCACCGCAATCACCGGCTATGCCGTCACATCTACTGATGGCCGTGCCACATGTGCCACCACAAAAGAACTCTCGTGCACGATTGTCGGTTTGCAAAATCTTTCGTCGTATACGTTCAACGTTGTTGCCACAAACGTGATGGGCGCAAGTGCTGCGTCGCCCGCATCAAATGCGGTCACTCCGAGTGCCACCTGGGTAACAGTGCCTGAATTCGTCAGTGCCGTTCCGGGTAACAAAGTAGTTGTGCTCACATGGTCTGTTGGAGTGTTGAGCAGTGGTTCCCCAACTGGTTATGTGGTGAAAACATCTGATGGTGTTGAGGTGTGTAGAACAACTGCGGTGACCTGCACGGTGGGCGGACTTGTTAATGGTTCGACACCTACATTCAGCGTTGAGGCACTGGGGGCAACTGCAGTAGCAGCTTCGCAGGCAGTTCCAAAAGTTGTTGTGGGCGGACTCGTCCAAAAGGTCAAGAAGATAAAAGCGAAATCGCGGGCGTTGTTGACGAAAGTTGCCTCAACAATGTCGAAAGGGAAAACCACCTGGACCCGCAGCAGTGGGAGTTGCGCAGTGTCGGGGAAATACCTGGTGGCGGCCTCCCGCAAAGGGTCGTGTGTCTTTCGGGTGTCGGTCGCCAAAAAGGCACCTTTTACAGCTCAAAAATTGACGGTTCGCCTTCAAATCTCCTAACACCCCTATTTTCTATAGGTTCTGGGGCTATTGAGCCATTTGTCACATATTGAACGTTTTGTTAAGACGGTCTAACCTTGCGGTAACCACCAACCAACCTGTGGGTCAAAGTCGACTCATAGAACAAGGGGAGAAAATAATGAAGAAATCCACTCTGTTGCGCGTCAGCGCAATCGCAGTGAGCCTCGCCTTCGTTACTGCAGCATGCGGTAGCGACAGCGACAGCTCAGTAACGGAAGATACCGTTGCATCCGAAGTAACCGAAGACACCGCAGCAGCAGCTGTTGACGGCGTGACCTGCGAAGGCGTTTCCATTGCCTTCTTTGGTGCGCTTTCAGGCGATGCCGGCAACCTCGGTAAAAACATTCGCGCTGGTGCAGACCTTGCTGTGAGTGAATTCAACACCGCAAACCCAGACTGCCAAGTTGGCCTTGTTGACTTCGACTCACAAGGTGACCCAGCACAAGCTCCAGCACTTGCTCAGAAAGCAATCGACGACGCCGGCATTCTTGGCATCGTTGGACCTGCATTCTCAGGTGAGTCAAAAGCTGCTAACCCATTGTTCGATGCAGCAGGTCTTGCCATCATTACTCCTTCGGCAACGAATGCAGATTTGAATGACAACAACTGGAAAGTCTTCCACCGCGCACTTGCTGGTGACGACAAGCAAGGCCCAGCCATTGCTACCTACATCCAAAAGACATTGGCTGCAGCCAAAGTTGGCGTTATCGACGACGCTTCAGAATACGGTAAGGGTCTTGCCGACATTGTGAAGACAACTCTTGGTGATGCTGTTGTTGCAAGCGATTCCATCGACCCTAAAGCTGCTGACTTCTCAGCTGCTGTTAGCAAGATGAAAGAAGCTGCTCCAGATGCAATTTTCTACGGCGGCTACTACGCAGAAGCTGGCAAGCTTGCCAAGCAACTTCGTGACGCTGGCGTGACCGCAACACTCGTGTTCGGTGACGGCGTAAAAGACAATGGTTTCATCGAAGCTGCAGGTCCTGCTGCTGATGGATCCATCATCCCTTGCACATGTGCAGACGGTGCGTCAAACGCTGAATTTGCTGCTGCTTACACAGCCAAGTTCCCTGGCGAAACACCACAGACCTACGGTGCAGAGGCTTACGACGCAGCAAAGGCATTCCTTGCCGCAATTGCTGCTGGCAAGACCGACCGCGCTGGCGTTCTTGAGTTCCTCGGAACATACGATGCTGCTGGTGTTACCAAGCAGATCAAGTGGGATGAGACTGGTGAAGTTGCAGGAAACGCTGTTTATGCCTACAAGGTAGAAGCAGGCGCAATTGCCGTTATCGGTTTGATCGAATAAAACTCCTTCTCTCACTGAGAGAAACTTTTTGAGAATGGCCGGGAACAAATGTTCCCGGCCATTCTTTTATATATGACATTTTCTGCTAGACAACAGGGGAACAACTTCGTTCTCGGGGACACATGCGCGACTGGCTGATTTACAGAACATTTTGGGACCTCACGGTGACCGGCGTAGCGCTGGGTTCCATCTATGCCCTCGTGGCATTGGGCTACACCTTGGTGTATGGCGTGTTGCGCCTCATCAACTTTGCCCACTCAGAAATTTTTATGATTGGCACATTTGCCTCGCTCATTACGGCAACAAATGTGTTGGGGCTTCCCATGTTGGAAGCTGGCGATTACCCGTATCGCACTGGGTTCCAACTTGTTCTCATTTTGTTGGCCTGTTTACTCGGCTCCATGGTTCTCTCGGGCGCAGGTGCAGTTGCATTAGAACGCGCCGCTTACCGCCCTCTGCGTGGCTCTGGTGACCAATTTGGCGCAATAGTGCTGGCATTCGTTACTGCATTTGTTGTGGGGCTTGTCTTCTTCGATACACCGAAGTCAAACCTCATCTTCGGAATTATTGGTACTGGCCCCATTGCGTGGATGTATCTCAACATCTTCCGCCGTGGACGTCAGGCTCCGCGTTTAGCTTTTCTTATTTCGGCAATTGGTGCGTCAACAGCAATTACCGAAGCCGTTGCCATTTGGGGCCCACGCGACCGCGAGCAGTATCAAACCCCACGTGTTCTTGAGAAGAAAACACTTTTTCAATTGTTCGGAACCGACATTCGTATTGACTATGTCATTGTCATCATTGGTGCTTTGCTCATGATGACCGCATTGTTGTTGTTTGTGAATCGCACCCGCCTAGGTCGTGGTGTACGTGCTGTTGCTCAAGATGTTGAAACGGCAAAGATATTGGGAGTCAATGTTGACTTCGTTATTTTGATTACTTTCCTACTCGGCGGCGTGATGGCTGGTGGGGCAGCAATGATGTTCACTTTGGTGTACGACCAGTCGAAGTTCAACATCGGTTTCCTTCTTGGCGTGAAGAGCTTCACTGCCGCAGTACTTGGTGGCATTGGAAACCTCAAAGGTGCATTGCTGGGTGGAATAGTTCTTGGCCTTGCAGAGAACTATGGCTCGGCGCTTTTCGGAGGCGAATGGAAAGACGTCATTGCCTTTGTGTTGCTACTGGTGGTGTTGATGTTCCGCCCAACGGGTCTATTGGGTGAATCGCTAGCTAAGGCGCGTGTATGAGTTTGTCTGAATCTTTAAGAAGCGTCACGTCCGGCGCGTATTCCGTTTCGCGTTTAGGTGAAGCCCTCGCGAAGCAGTCGCGTTCTGTACGTTGGTCGTTCGGGGCCATTTGTATTCTCGCTTTGTATCTTTTGCCCTGGTGGCCAAATGTGCCGGTGTTGGGTTGGATTGTCGAGACGCCCGGAACCAGTTTCCCGAGCGTGCTCACCGACCAAGTAGTGATTTTCGTTTTGGTGGCATTGGGCCTCAACGTAGTGGTGGGCCTTGCTGGGCTGCTCGACCTTGGTTACGTGGGCTTTTACGCAGTTGGTGCGTACACGGTTGCTATTTTGTCGAGCCAACACGCCAACTTGCCGTGGCTGTTGTGCATGCCTATTGCCGTATTGGTTTCCATGCTTGCCGGTGTCATTTTAGGAACACCAACATTGCGCTTGCGCGGAGACTATTTGGCCATCGTCACGCTCGGCTTCGGCGAAATTATTCGTATTACTGCAAACAACATGCATTGGCTCGGAGACAGCCGCGGTATTAGCAACATTGCTACGCCCCCAAGTATTGGGCCATTGAAGTTCACTGTGCTCGACGCAAAGCCGTATTACTTTTTAGGTTTCACCACTATTTTGATTGTGATTTTCTTATTGCGTCGTTTGGAAAATAGTCGCGTGGGTCGTTCGTGGAACGCCATTCGTGAAGACGAAGACGCAGCAGAACTCATGGGTGTCGACACATTCAAATTTAAATTGTGGGCATTTGCTATCGGTGCAGCTATTGGTGGTCTTGCAGGTTCGCTGTATGCGGGCAAGGTGCAATTTATTAACCCCAACAACTTCCCGTTGCAACTGTCTATTTTGTTCCTCGCAGCAGTTGTGCTCGGTGGAGCAGGAAACATGTGGGGAGCCGTTGTCGGTGGGGCGTTGGTGGCGTGGATGCCAGAGCGTTTCCGTGGTTTTGCCGACAAGCGCGTGTTTGTATTTGGTGTCGCACTGGTATTGGTCATGGTTTTCCGGCCACAGGGTCTCATTCCGCGCAAAATACGTAAAGAGCGCTGGCTCGAGTCGTGGAAGCCGTCATCGGGAACTGCTCTGGGAAGTAAGGAGTGACCATGAGCGACAATCTTTTAGAACTCGATCATGTCACCATGCAATTTGGCGGCGTTACCGCTCTCGACGACGTCACCTTCGCCATTCGTCGCGGTGAGATTCTTGGTCTCATCGGACCAAACGGCGCTGGGAAAACTACTTGCTTCAATGTGATGACGGGTGTGTATGCGGCTACGAGCGGTGGAGTGCATTTTGATGGCACGTCACTTGCGGGCTTGAAGCGTTTTCAAATTACCAAGCGCGGAATTGCACGTACATTCCAAAACATTCGCTTATTCCCCGACATGACTGCAATTGAAAATGTCATGGTGGGTGCCGATGCGAATCATCGCACCAGCGTGGGCGGAGCGCTCCTTGGCCTGCCACGTCATCATCGTGAAGAAGCAGAAGGCCGCAATACGGCAATGGAGTTGCTTACCTTTATGGGCATTGCCGACCGTGCTGGCGATGCGGCACGTAATTTGCCCTACGGCTATCAGCGTCGACTCGAAATTGCCCGTGCGCTTGCTACCAAGCCACAACTCTTGTGTCTCGATGAACCTGCTGCTGGCTTTACGCCCGCAGAAAAAGTTGAGCTCATGGATCTCATTCGCAAAATTCGCGCGCAGGGGTACACCGTCTTGCTCATTGAACACGACATGAGCTTGGTGATGGGAGTGACCGACCGCATTGTGGTGCTCGACTTTGGCAAAGTCATTGCAACGGGTACGCCAAGTGAAGTGCAAGACAACCCTGCAGTGGTTGCTGCGTATTTAGGAGTGCCCGACGATGATGCTTGAGGTGCAAGATCTCCGTGTTGCTTACGGGAAAATTGAGGCGTTGAAAGGTATTTCTTTCACTGTCAATGAAGGTGAAATTGTCACACTCGTTGGTGCCAATGGTGCCGGCAAAACCACAACCATGCGCACTATTTCTGGCTTGCGCAACGTGGTGGGCGGCAGCGTTACTTTCGAAGGCAAAGACATCACGCAGATGCCCTCGCACGAGCGTGTGAAGTTGGGCATTTGTCAGTCGCCAGAAGGTCGCGGTATTTTCCCAGGTATGACCGTTCGCGAGAACCTTGACATGGGTACCTACACGCGCAAAGACCACAAGTCGAGCGCTAAAGACGCCGACTTTGCGCGTGTGTTGGAACTCTTTCCACGCTTGGAAGAACGCATTACGCAATTAGGCGGGACTCTCTCTGGTGGTGAGCAACAAATGCTTGCCATTGGTCGTGCACTCATGAGCCGTCCACGTTTGTTGCTACTCGACGAACCTTCTATGGGTCTTGCTCCAAAACTCATCGCGCAAATTTTCAACATCATCACCGAAATCAACAAGCAGGGAACAACAGTGTTGCTTGTGGAACAAAATGCATCGCAAGCATTGCGCCGTGCGCACCGCGGTTATGTTTTGGAAACTGGGCATGTGGTGAAAACTGGTCTGGGTACCGACTTGCTGAACGACCCCGCCGTGCGCGCTGCGTACCTGGGTGGTCACTAAAGCCCGTGTCGTTTCCCTCCGACATCGATATTGCGCGTCGGGCACAGCTCGTGCCACTCAGCGACATTGCGAGCCAACTGAACCTGCCCACTGAGTTTTTAGAGGCCTATGGCCCCGGAGTCGCAAAGATCAAGTTGGGAGCCTTAGAAGCGCTTCAGAGCCGTCCTTCGGGCAAATATGTGGTGGTCACAGCTATTACGCCAACGCCATTGGGCGAAGGGAAAACCACCACATCGGTGGGTCTTGGCCAAGCAATGGGGCGCATTGGTCAAAAAGCGGTGCTCACATTGCGCCAGCCCTCAATGGGGCCCACCTTTGGCATCAAAGGCGGAGCCGCGGGAGGTGGATACAGTCAAGTAGTTCCCATGGAGAACCTGAACCTGCATCTCACGGGCGACTTTCATGCGGTGACTGCCGCACACAACTTGCTTGCCGCGATGCTCGACAACCATCTCTTTCGTGGCAATGAACTTGGCCTCGACTTAGACAACATCACATGGCGCCGTGCGCTCGATGTGAACGACAGGTCACTACGTGCCATCGCCATTGGCCGTGGAGGCAAGATGGACGGAGTTGCGCGCGATACGGGTTTCGACATCACGGCTGCATCGGAAGTGATGGCACTTCTCGGTTTGTCGACGTCGTTGAAAGATTTGCGTCAACGACTGGGTCGCATTGTGGTGGGGTACACCACCACTGGTGAAGCAGTTACTGCAGAACACCTGCGTGCAGCGGGGGCAATGGCAGTGATTTTGAAAGATGCACTGCAACCAAACCTGATGCAGACCTTAGAAAACACCCCGGTCATTGTGCACACGGGGCCTTTCGGAAATATTGCCACGGGCAACTCTTCAGTAATGGGCGACCTCATGGCAATGCGCATGGCCGACTACGTCATTACTGAAGCTGGTTTTGGCGCCGATATGGGCGCCGAGCGTTTCTTCAATATCAAATGCAGAGTGTCTGGTTTGAAACCCGATGCCGCAGTTCTGGTGGCAACCGTACGTGCGTTAAAAGCACATAGCGGCGAGTACAAAATTGTTGCCGGTAAACCTCTGCCTCCAGAACTCTTAGAAGAAAACCCGGAACATGTTTTGGCAGGTGCTGCAAATTTGCGTAAGCAAATTGAAAATGTACAAGTGCATGGTGTTTCGCCCGTCGTGGCAATTAACGCATTTCCTACAGATCATGCAAGTGAACACGAAGCGATTCGCCGTATTGCACAAGAGATGGGTGCGCGAGTTGCTGTGTGCACGCATTTCGCCGACGGCGGAGCAGGTGCCATAGAACTTGCGCATGCAGTGGTGGAAGCATGCAACGAACCCACCACATTTTCCATGTTGTACCCCGACTCATTTTCTCTCCGCGAAAAAATTGAAAAGGTGGCCACTTCAATTTATGGGGCAGCTGGTGTGGAGTACTCCGAATTGGCGAATGAGCAACTCGGTCGTTACGAGCATCTTGGGATGGGTCATTTGCCTGTTTGCATTGCTAAAACACACCTCAGCATTTCAGCGGACCCCGCGCTCAAAGGGGCGCCAACGGGTCATATTTTGCGCGTGCGTGAAGTGCGCGCCTCGGTAGGAGCAGGCTTTGTGTATCCCATCTGCGGCGACATGAGCACCATGCCGGGTCTTGGCTCTGCGCCCGCTGCGGAAAGCATTGACCTTGACGACGAGGGCAACATCGTCGGGCTGTTCTAGTCTTACGGCATGGCAATTCTCGACACCAATCCATCTCAGGCATTTGCGAACGACCGCAAGCACGTCTTTCATTCATGGTCGGCGCAGAGCACGTTGAACCCACTGGTTGTTGCAGGTGGCGAAGGTGCGTGGTTCTGGGATGAGACGGGTCGAAAGTACCTCGACTTTTCTAGCCAACTCGTCAATGTCAACATTGGTCACCAGCACCCAAAACTCATTGCGGCAATTAAAGAATACGCCGACCGCCTGTGCACCATTTCTCCAATACATGCCAACGATGCACGAAGTGAAGCAGCGCGACTCATTTGCGAACTCGCTCCTGGTGATTTGAACATGGTGTTTTTCACCAACGGTGGGGCAGAGGCAACAGAAAACGCAATACGTATGGCACGTGTTCACACAGGACGTCACAAAGTACTTTCTGCGTATCGCAGTTACCACGGTGGAACCGCAGCGGCTATTCAATTGACCGGTGATCCTCGACGTTGGGGCAGTGAGCCATCAACCACGGGAATCATTAAATTCTGGGGGCCATACCCATACCGTTCGCAGTTCTATTCACAAAGCGACATTGAAGAAAGCGAACGCGCGCTGCAGCATCTTGAAGACGTCATCATGGTGGAGGGTGCAAACAATATTGCCGCCATCGTTTTAGAAAGCGTTGTCGGAACCAATGGCATCTTGGTACCACCACCTGGCTACTTGCAGGGCGTGCGCGACATATGCGACCGCACTGGCATTGTGATGATTTGCGATGAAGTGATGTCGGGCTTTGGTCGTTGCGGTGAATGGTTTGCCGTAGATCATTGGAATGTTGCGCCCGATCTCATCTGTTTCGCCAAAGGTGTGAACTCGGGTTATCTGCCGCTGGGTGGCGTCATCATTTCTGATCGCATTTCTGAAACCTTCCGTCAAAAGCCATACCCAGGTGGTCTCACTTACAGCGGCCATCCACTTGCCTGTGCATCGGCAGTTGCATCAATCAATATCTTCAAAGAAGAAAAGATTGTGGAGAACGCCCGGCATTTGGGTGCAGACATCATTGGGCCAGAGCTTGAAAAGTTAAAAGCGAAGCACCCCAGCGTGGGCGACGTGCGAGGGTTGGGTGTTTTTTGGGCAATTGAACTGGTGCGCGATCGCGAAACACGTGAGCCACTTGTTCCGTTCAATGCGTCAGGACCCGCTGCACAGCCAATGGCCGATTTGGCAGCGGCATGCAAAGCGAAGAACCTGTGGCCATTTACGCATTTCAATCGTTTGCACGTGGTGCCACCATTGGTCATTTCCGATCAGGAAATGCGTGACGGATTAGCCATCATCGATGAGGCACTCGATGTTGCCGATGCTTTTTACACCGGCAAATAACTAAGGTCTAACGATTTTGAGGGAACCCAAGATCGACAGTTGATGTGCGTGGGTCTGGCCAGCGCGAAGTCACCACTTTGGAACGGGTGTAGAAGTTGATGCCCTCTGGCCCATACATGTGCTGGTCGCCAAAGAGGCTCGACTTCCAGCCGCCAAATGAGTAGTACGACACGGGTACGGGAACAGGCACGTTGATGCCTACCATGCCTACGTTGATATCGAACTGGAACTGACGAGCAGCGCCACCATCACGAGTGAAAATTGCTGTGCCGTTGCCGTAGAGGTTGTCGTTGATGAGTTGAACGCCTTCGTCGTAGCTCTTCACACGAACAACCGACAAGACTGGCCCAAAAATTTCATCGTCGTAACACTTCATGCCAGGTGCGACATTGTCGATGAGGCTTGGCTTTAAGTAGAAGCCTTGAGCAGGAACGTTAGTGCGACCGTCGACAACGAGAGTTGCGCCTTCTTGTGTAGCGCCTGCAATGTACGTAGCTACCTTGTCGCGATGTTCGCCGGTAATGAGCGGACCCATTTCGCTCGTGGGGTCGTCGCCTGCACCAACAGTGATGTTGGGGATGCGCTCTTCAATTTTGGAAATGAGCGCATCGGCGATGGAGTCGTGTGCAAGCAACACAGAAATGGCCATGCAACGTTCGCCCGCAGAACCATAAGCAGCACTGACCGCAGCGTCGGCAGCCATATTGAGGTCGGCATCGGGGAGCACGAGCATGTGGTTTTTTGCTCCGCCTAAAGCTTGAACACGCTTTCCGTTTCTTGTGCCGGTTTCGTAAATGTATTTTGCAATAGGCGTAGAGCCGACGAATGAAATTGCTGCGATATCGGGGTGATCAAGTATGCGGTCGACTGCCACCTTGTCGCCGTGCACAACGTTGAAGCAGCCGTCGGGGAGGCCAGCCTGCTTGAGCAATTCGGCAATGAACATGGTGACCGATGGATCTTTTTCACTCGGCTTCAAAATGAACGTGTTGCCACAGCCCAGTGCATTGGCAAACATCCACATCGGAACCATTGCAGGAAAGTTGAACGGGGTGATGCCGGCAACAACGCCAAGGGGCTGACGAATGTTGTACACGTCTACTCCGGCAGAGGCTTGCTCGCTATAGCCACCCTTCAAGAGATTGGGAATGCCACAGGCATATTCAATGTTTTCCAAACCACGAGCAACTTCACCCAATGCATCGGAGAGTACTTTGCCGTGCTCGGCGCTCAACATGGCAGCAATTTCTTTACGATTCACATCGACGAGTTCGCGCATGTGGAACATCACTTCGGCGCGACGCGACAAGTTGGTGGCGCGCCATGCAGGAAATGCTGCAACAGCATTTGCAACTGCTGCATCGACTTCGGCGACTGAAGCGAAGTCGACCGCTGCTGATTGTTCGCCAGTTGCCGGGTTGAAGACTTTTCCAGACTTGCCAGAGGTGCCGGCAACGACGGTTCCATTAATCCAATGCGAGATGCGGTTCATATTGCCTTCAGTCTGTGTGAGATGGAGAAAGTAAAGATCAGTGTAGGTATTGGCAGAGGTCGCGCTTCACGTATTTACCGTGACCTTTGCGACCAGTGAAGGTGTCATTTTCCACAACAACCATGCCGCGAGAAAGCACCGTGTCGACCTTGCCGTCGATAACGGTTCCTTCGAATGCGCTGTAGTCGGTATTCATGTGGTGTTTGCCATTAATGCCAATAGTGGTTTTTTGATGCGGGTCCCACACCACAATGTCGGCGTCGGCACCTGGGGCAATAATGCCTTTCTTGGGGTACATGCCGAACATGCGTGCGGGTGTAGTGCAGCAGGTTTCCACCCATCGCTCGAGTGACAGTTCGCCAAGAACAACACCCTGATAAATGAGCTCCATGCGATGTTCAACGCCGGGCAAGCCATTGGGGATTTTCGAGAAGTCGTTGCGCCCGAGTGTCTTTTGGTCTTTGAAACAAAATGGGCAATGGTCTGTACTCACCACTGCGAGTTCGTTCATGCGCAGACCCTTCCACAAATCACTTTGGTGATGATGGTGGTCGTGACGTGAACGAATAGGGGGGCTACACACAAATTTGGCACCTTCAAAGTCGGGTTGCGAGAGGTGCTCTTCGAGTGTGAGATACAAATACTGCGGGCAAGTTTCAGCAAAGACGTTGAGGCCTTCGTGCTGAGCGCGCGCAACTTCATTCAGTGCTTCCGAGGCAGACATGTGCACGATGTAGAGCGGAACGTTGCCGGCTACCTGGCTCAGCACAATGGCGCGATGTGTTGCTTCGCCTTCAAGCAAACTGGGTCGGCTAATGGAGTGAAACACGGGGTCGGTTTCACCTCGTGCAAGATGTTGCTGAATGAGTACATCGATCGCCATTCCGTTTTCGGCATGCATCATGATGACTGCGCCGTTGTTACTTGCCTCTTGCATCGCACGAAGTATTTGGCCATCGTCGCTGTAATAGGTATCGGGATACGCCATGAACAACTTGAATGAAGTGACACCCTCGTGTTCAACAAGGTAGGTCATGTCTTTCAAGCTTTGGTCATGAATGTCGCCCATAATTTGGTGAAAGGCGTAATCGATAGAGCAGTTACCCGCCGCTTTCTGATGCCATGCAGCAAGTCCGTCTTGAATGTTTTCGCCTTTGCGTTGTAATGCCATGTCGACGATGGTGGTGATGCCACCCCATGCTGCTGCGTTGGAACCAGTTTCGAAAGTGTCGGTTGCTTCAATGGGGCCCATGGGAAGTTCCATGTGTGTATGCACATCGACGCCGCCAGGAATGACGTACTTGCCAGTTGCATCGATGACCTTGTCGGCAACAATGCCGAGTGATGCTGCTTGCCCTGGTTGAAAAATAGCTTGAATGGTTTCACCATCGATGAATACATCGCTTGCATAGCGGCCACTCGGGCTCACAATGGTGCCGTTCGTGATGAGGATGCGTGCCATATGTAGAGCGTACCGATATTCAAAGCCGAGTCTCAGACACGGCTACAGTGACCAACGAGGGGGTTGCAATGCTTGCAATGAAAGACAACGCGGTGCGTATTTTGGCTGAACCGGTGACGGCAACGCTTTCTATTGCTGGTGCTGACGGTTATGCACATTCCACTCCCGTCTGGTTTGTATGGCGCGATGGAAAAGTGTGGGTGAGCACACATGCCGGGCGCCAAAAACATGTCGATGCTCTGCGGTCGGGTAAGGGTTCATTGTCGGTCATTGACCCCACAAATTCCTCTCATTATGTGGAATTGCGGGGTTCGCTGCACGTGGTAGATGACCCCAATATGGAACTGCGCGACGAAGTGGTGCGCAAACATGGGCATGCCGACGGGAAGGCTTTCGACCCAGCAAATGCAGTGCGCATTGGCATTGTGCTCACCCCAGAGCGGGTGCTCGGCCGGCATTAGCAGCGCTGGGAAGGTTCTGTACACCGAAGGCGTACGGTACGGGTATGAACCCACGCCACATGAACAGGTCCACTTCTCGCGTCATTTTGTCGGGCTTTGCGCTCGTCGGAGTTTTACTGGCCACTGTTTCAGTTCTCGGGCAAGTCAACGCCTTTAGCGCTATCACCGATGCCATTGGCGTTACCTCGCCGCCAGGAACTTCGCAAAGTTCTTCGGGAAGTTCAGCAAGTTCCCCGTCCGCCGATGAAACTTCCAACGAAGAAACTTCCGATTCAGTTGTCGATGCACCTGCAACTGGCGACACGCCCGATGGAGAAGTTGCACCAATTGATCCAGAAATCGATGCACGTATTTCCGCACTCGAAGATCTTGTGGTCACGCTTGCAGAAAATGATGATGCAACAGCGGCAACTCTGAGTGAAGTGACGGGGTTAGTAAAAACTCTCGATGCCGACCTTGCCACAGCAAAAACCTCACTCGGCAATCTTGCCGAGCGTGTCGGTGTAAACGAGAAAGCAACGTCAACTCTTCGCTCTGAAGTTGATGCAGCAAAAACCGTTGTCGATGCGCTTCAGGTCTCCGTCGACAATCTCAAATTGCGCACATCGCAACTCGACGAAACGGGCACGTACAACGGTGTCGTGAAGCCGAGTCAAATTTCTCCGCAGCTCAAGGTTGACGACATTAAGGGCGACTGGCCCATTGCGCGAACTTCAGGTCCGCTCGACGGCGCACGCATCAAAATGCCTTTTGGGCAATGTGCAAATGCCTACCAGCAATACACGGTTGTGGTTGTTCCGGGAGTGTTCGAAGGCATCCAATGCCTGCGCATACTCACACCACGTTAAAAATTAGCGGCGGTTTTTAGCTGCAGCGCGTTGTTCGGCTGCTGCCTTTTTCTGCGCTTTTTCTTTTTCTTTGCGTTCGTTACGCAGTGCACGCTTTGCAGCTTGTTCGGCTTCGTCGGCAACGCGCACGGCAGTGAGTGCCGAGGGCGAAACAGGTAACGCCCATTTTTCGTCAGACTGAATGAGCTTCTTGAAGCCAGCCAGGCTGAGTGAATACTGCACCACCATCAGTTTCACCATTTCCTCACCAAACTTTTCGATGGCCTCAGGCAAAATGGCATTGAGGTCATCGAGTGAAGGGTCGTCGGCTGCGCCGGCAAGAACTTCAATACAGTGCTGCGTGCAGGGTTCGCATAAAACAACGCACACGTCGCCAGCGCATTTACGGCGAGTAGCCCCTTCACGAATAGCGCTTGCCAAGGTGGCGGGGTCATCAAAGGCGCCATCGCTGAGGCCTGCGCTTTGAGCCAGTACCGTTTGCAGGTTTTCTTCGAGGGCTAGAGCCGCTGTGGTGATGGCTTCATCGCTGGTGGCAGCGAGGGCATTCACAAAACGGCGTTCCAAAATGATGAGGTCACGAGAGGAAGTCACGGCGCCACTATAGGTTGTAGAGCGTGAGTGTGACGATAGATCCAGCCAACTTGGCAAAAGCAGTGGCCCGCAGACCCTTCGGGTACCTCATTACTGTGAGTCCCAACGGTGAGCCCCACCTCCGGGCAGTGGTCTTTGTCTCTGAGGGAAACGCATTGGTGGCCGCGGTGGGGAAGCGCAGCGCCGACAACGTGGCGGCTAATGGAAAAGCAACTTTGCTCTGGCCGCCACACATTGGCGGGGCAGAGGAGTTCGACGACCACACGGTCATTGCCGATGGAGACGCCACAGTACGATCGCGTGACGACGGAGCAAGTATTTCGGTTGTTGCGTACTCGGCTGTGTGGCACCGCCCCGTGCGCCCGGTGTCGCCTACTCAGTAACGAGCGCCTGAATTTCTCCGACCACCACAGGTATGCGACGAGTGGTGGTGACCGAAGGAAGAGTTCCTTTTTTTCCAAGGTTTGATTTCCATGTAATAGACCAGCGAATGGCAACGCTGGCATTCCATGTGCTGCGTGAGGAGCTGTGTGCATAGGTATACATGCAATTGCTTTTCGCGTCGTCACCATCGCTCTCGCGCCATGCTTTGCCCGGACCAGAACAGCTGAATTTTCCGTTGTTCGTTGCTTGCGCATCTCCTGGGTTCACCAAGAGTGTGTTGGGTTTGGCGGTCACAGTAACAGTCACAATTCCGCGTGGCGTCGGTATCCATGCAGTAGTGGAAACGGTGCGCCAAGAATTACTTGTCACCCACCACCACATGGGCAACTTCACCAGTGCTCGCTGTGCAGGTGGTGCGGTGTTCACTATGGGAACAGGCAAGGTGCTCCACGAGTGAGCCGATGCTTGTTCTGCCAATGTCGATTCAGAGATCACCGGAATCCAGTGGAAACTGAGAGCGAAGGGTTGTCCAGCAACGGCAGGTGAACAAGTACGCACGTACCAACGGTAGGTAATGCCATTACGAACAGTAAATGAATATGGCTCGTATTTACCATCGGAAATGACAGTGGTATTCCACGTGCATCGAGATTCTGTGGTGCTGCTGTCGGAGTTAAAAGTGACCCCGGCAATAATGGTGTTGCCGACCACATTGCCCGACACGTCAATATCGGCGGGCACACCATGCACGCGTGCAGGAGCACCTATGACGAGGGCAAAGACACATGTGGAAAGAAGAAGAGGCGCGCGCATAGAGGAAGTTGCCCTTCCCCTACAAAGGTGTGCCCAGCATATTGCAGAAAAGAAAGAGGTTTTTTGCCGAAATAGGGCAATGGGATGGTGTCTCATAGTCAATGTCATTGTGTGAAGTTGGGCAGGTAGGCTCTCAACACCCCAAAATCAGGTCATTTATGAGCGCACAGCATCCCGATATCGCAACAGAACAGGCGTTTATTGACCATGCCTATGAATGCCTAGAACTCAGTAAGACCGATGCTTGGAAGTTGCGCGACTTGAGCGAAGCAGGCCGTGGCGGAACCTTTCAGGCCCGCTATGAACGCGATGTTTTCGATGAAGCTTTGGTGAATCGCTTAACGGCACTTGACCTTGGCGATGCTGCTTTAGTTTTCGGACGCATCGATCGATTTGCCGAAAGCCCCGATGCGCTCGAGAGTTTTCACATTGGACGCTTAGCGGTGTCTGATCAAAATCGTGAACCAGTTGTTGTTGACTGGCGCGCACCCGTCGCCGAACCTTTCTACCGTGCAACGGGCCGTGAAACGATGGGGTTGGCGCGTCGTCGGCACTTCTCGGTGCAGGGACACGAGTTGCTGGGTATTGAAGACGAACTTTTTGGACAAGGCCATGTCGGTATTGGTAGTGATGGTCCCACAACATCAACTGAAGGTGGTGCGCAACAAAACTTGCGTGGCTACAGCACATTGCTGGCCGCATTGCAACGTGGGCGCACGGGTCAACTCGGCGACATTGTGGCCACTATTCAAAGCGAACAAGACGAAATCATTCGCTCACCGCAAGCGGGCGTGTTGGTAGTGCAAGGTGGGCCAGGTACAGGAAAAACTGTTGTTGCTTTACATCGCGCTGCGTATTTGCTCTACACATTTCGCTTTCCATTGGAAGCGCAAGGCGTATTAGTCATAGGCCCTAACCGCGTGTTTTTGCGCTACATCGAACGCGTACTGCCCAGCTTGGGTGAAGCAGGTGTGCTGCAAGTAGTACTAAGCGATCTAGTGCCCAGTGTTACCTACGGCGCTCGCGACTCTGTGCTTGCCGCGCGTGTAAAAGGCGACATGCGTATGTCGAAGGTCATTACTAAGGCAGTGAGCGACCGCGAGCGGCCGTTGCGCGACAATTTACAACTGCCTTTTAGGTCGGGCTACGTGCGTTTAAGCGCACAAGATGCAGCCAATATTGTGCGTCAAGGTCGGCGTCGCTTTCGGCGACACAACGCAGCACGGAAATGGGTGGAAACAGAAGTGTTGCAGGCCTTAGGAGCGTCATGGCGCGACCCGGGTGTTTCTCTTTCGGAGTTGAAAGAATCGTTGCGGCCATTGCCAGAATTTCGTATTGCAATGGAACGGATGTGGCCACTACTCACACCTGCGCAATTGCTGAATGATCTCTATGGTTCAAAAGCATTGTTGCGTTTAGCGGCAGAGAATATTTTGAGTGAGGCAGAGTACACATCGTTGTATCGCGAGCGCGTACAAGACATTGAGTCTGCACGCTTCAGTGAACACGATGTTGCTGTGCTCGACGATGCCTTTGAAGTGCTTGGTCCGCTCCCTGGCAAAAACGGAAAAATTGACGAATCAGATGAAATTCGTACCTACGGACACATCGTGATTGACGAAGTGCAAGATCTCACTCCAATGCAGTTACAAATGGTGTCGCGACGCTCACTCAATGGCTCCATGACCATTGTGGGCGACATGGCCCAAGCAACAGGAGCACTTGCACCAGAATCATGGGCCGATGTTCTGAAGCATTTACCCGATCGCCGCGAACAGCGAGTGGTGGGGCTATCTGTGGGCTATCGCATTCCCGCTCAAATTATGGAACTTGCCGACAAGGTGATGCATGCTGCGGCGCCAGGTTTGCGCTCGCCGCAGTCGGTGCGTGAAGGCGATGCCGGCCCGCGCATTGTGAATGCTGCGCAAAGTGGCGGCACCTTGCTCGATGTCGTCACTGCAGAAACCAAAGCACTTATTGAAGAACTCCCTGCGGGCAACGTTGCTGTTGTTTGCCCCGACAACATGGTGGCTGCTGTTTCTGATGCGCTCAGCGCAGCCGGTATGAGCCATGGTAAAGCAGCAAATACGGCCCTCGATACAGGCCTCACTGTGGTGCCAGTGAGTTTGGTGAAGGGCCTAGAGCTCGACGGTGTGGTGGTTGTTGAGCCACAGGACATTGTGGAAATTGAAACTCTGGGATTGCGTGCTTTGTATGTTGCACTCACGCGACCTACTCAGCGTCTCACCGTTGTTCATCATCGGCCTTTGCCGCCGTGCATGGTGTATTAATTCACTAGTGCAGAAATAAGACTCGGAAGAAAACGCATTGCCTTGTCGGCATCGGCTGGGCGTTTACGTTCTACAGCGGTGATAAATAAATTCATCATGCGTTGTGTGTCGTCAAGAAGATCTTGAGTTGCTTGTGCAATTTGGGGCTGAATGCCAATCCAAATTGCTTTAATGTCAGCAAGTTTTGTGCGTGCAGTCGACATGTCGCCTTGGGCGATGTCGTTGCCAAGCTCTCTGCCGGTCTCTAGCAATTGTGCGAATAACTCTTCTGTGCTTCCCCGCGGAATAGTTGTTGTGGTGGAAGCGCCTGGAGAAGAAGTGGTAGGGGTGTTTGCGCCGCTGTTGTATGTGGTGGCACAACTGCTCAACAGGGCAATAGCGCTGAGGCAAAGAAGAGCAGATTTCTTCACTGTGCTGTGACCAAGATTCGGGCACTAGCAAAAGAGCCCACACCAATACGTTGGCCATCGATTTCTACAGTGACACTTCCATCGGGCGATGTGGCAGACACCGTTCCTGATTTACCTGGATGAATTTCTGCGGTTTCCAAAAACTCCAACAAACCAGGAGTGAATTCGAGTTCTTCGGGAATGCGGTCGACGGTGAATCCACGGCCGGGAGCCACGTCGACAAGGCGCATCACTAAAGCGGCGAGGTACTGCGAACCAGGGATGGGGTTGCCATGTGGGCAGGTTGTGGGGTTGCCGAGCACTCGGTCCATTGCCATCTCTACTTCGGCCGACATGACGTGTTCCCAGCGTCCTGCTTCATGGTGAGCTTGCGCCCAAGAAAGGCCCAACATATCGGTGAGGAATCTTTCGGCAATGCGATGACGGCGAACGGTGCGTTGCGCAAGTTTTTCACCCATCTCGGTGAGTGCGATGGTTGAACCAGTAATTGCAATGAGACCTTCAGACTCCATCCGCTTCATCATTTCAGACACAGAGGGACGTGAAACTTGGAGGCGCTCAACAATGCGCGCTTGAATGACTTCTACGTTTTCTTCAAGAAGTTCGTAGATGCATTCGCAGTATTCTTCAAATGCTGGGTGGTGTTCGCCTGGTAAGGCCATAAGACGAGCCTACTCGGGCTTGCGCCCAACTGCCCTCAGCCCGGCCCATGCCAGTGAAGCAAGTTGCTCGCCAACGATGTGGGCATCGAAGGGCTCATGGCGTTGAATGAGGTGACGTGCAACACCTTCGCTCATGCCGATGAGTGCATGTGCAACCATGCGCTGGTAGTCGGCATCGACGCCAGCTTCAATGAGAGGAGCGATGAGTTCGGCAACTGCCTTCTCTACGTTGCGGGCAACGATTGCGAACTCTTCATCGCGGCGTGTGCCACCACCGAATAGCAATGTGAATGCATTGGGATCGCTTGACAGCCATTCAAAGTAGGCGACCATTCCTGCAGCGGTTTGGGCTTTGCCGGTAGGAACGCTTTTTGTTGCGGACGTGATGGCGTGGATCATGTTGCTTCCCACCGCATCGAGTACGGCGATGTAGAGCGCACGCTTGGAGTCGAAGTGCTGATACAAAACTGGCTTGGTGACTCCAGCAGCATCGGCGATGTCGTTCATTGACGTTGTGTGATAACCGCGCTGTGCAAAAACAGTGAGGGCTACTTGGAGAAGTTGCTCGCGTCGCTCAGCAGCAGTGAGCCGTGCTGGTGTGGTCATGCTCATAGGCCATTCTCACGATCTTCTCGTTCGGCTGCCTTAATGGCATGCCCAAGAACTATGGAGGGTGCCAACAAAATGGATCCAATCACAAGACATACCGTAATGATGGTGACCATCGTTGGTGTGAATTTGAGGGCAAAAGCCAATATGAAAACTGTCATGGACACTGCGTACAACAAATAGCCAATGCGGTTAGCAAGCAGTGTGTACTTGGCAAATTGGCGACGACGAACACGGACGGGGTCGTGCGATGCAGATGTTGGTGGAGGAAAAGCCATAAGGTTTCACAGATGGTAGAGGCGAGCAATACAAAAGGTACTCAGAAAGACGGCATTCCTGCCACTCTGGAGTGGCAAGATGACGTCGCATTAGTCACTATTTGCCGTCCACAGCGGCGTAATGCGGTGAATCACGCCACGTTGATGCTCTTGCAGCAATTTCAAGAAGAGGCGCGAGGTAGGGCTCGAGTACTAGTACTCACTGGTGAAGGCGAAGGTTTTTGTGCTGGTGCCGACCTCACTGGCGTTGAAGACGACGAGTTTGGTAGCGCACTGTCTACAGCCTTGCGCGGGTTCACTTCGCTGCCATGTATCACTTTGGCTGCAGTGCACGGGCATGCGTTAGGTGCAGGAACACAACTGGCAGTTGCTTGTGATTTACGTGTTGCGACATCAGCAAGTGTTTTTGGTATCCCCGCAGCAAAACTGGGGCTAGCTGTCGATCAGTGGACCATTGAGCGTGTGGCGCGAGAATGTGGCGGAGCTATTGCACGCAACATGCTGTTGGGCACAAGCACGTACAGCGGAGAACAACTTCATGTGCAGGGGGCAGTGCACAAACTAGGAACACTCGCTGATGCGATGGAATGGGCTCGCTATCTTGCCACCTTGGCGCCCATCACTATTGCTGCACACAAGCGTGGTTTAGAAGCGGTCGCAGAAAAATTAGTAGACGACGCAGCATTTGAGGCGTTACGCACAAAAGCCTGGGCGAGTGCCGATGCACACGAAGGGCGCACCGCATTTCTGGAGAAACGTAAAGCGCGATTTACCGGAAACTAAAAGAGCTCTAGGCCCCTGCGGGCAATAGCAAGTTGAAATATCGATAGAAATAGTAAAGCGTCACAAAAAATGGGACGCTGAGAATGGCGTACGAAGTGAAATTTGCTGCTATCCGTGAGGTCATGCGGCGTGAGATGCGGTTGTGCAGGAATTTTCTGAACATAGCCATTGCAATCAGCAAGGCTCCACACATCAGTGTGGGAAATATTGCACCCGAGTCAGAAAACCATCCGCCGAGATCGTCGATGTCGGCTTCAGGAAGTACTTCGGGGGTCACGGCATCTACTACTTGAGGAGTAGTTGTGGGCGTTGTGGTACTTGTTGCAACGGGCGGAGGAGAGGTAGACGAAAGTTCAGCACGCACGATCAGTCGTTGGCTGGTGCTAAAGCGTGGATGGCAAGTAACGAGCGTGAGGGTCGCCACCCGAGGAGTATTTTTGAGAACTGAGGTCTCGTCGGGCGCAATGATGGACACCTCCTTCACGATGTATTCAAATTTTCCTTTGGGAGTAGTGATGATGATGGAATCGTCGAGTGAAACCGTGTTGAGGTTTCCGAAAGGGGCGTCGTAAGAAGTGCGATGCCCAGCAATTGCGCTGTTACCTAGTTCCCCTGGCAGGGGGGTTTTGGGGAAGTGGCCCGGCCCGCGCCGCAGATCTTTGGGCGTGATGCCTTCGACAATGATTTTAGAAATATTGATGCTGGGAATTTCAATGAGTGCTAGAGCATCGGTCACTGGAAGGAACGCTGAAGTGCCGGCTGGAGCGGTTGTTGCTGTCGCTGGTTGTGTTGTAGCAATGATGCGATTGAATTCCTGACGCAGCGCACTTTGGGTGCGACGCGTCTCAATACCGGTACCCCATAACTGGTACACAACGAGTCCGAGAAGCAAGAGTCCGGAGGTGATGAAGGCCTTGCCGATGAAGCCAACAACACGAGCAGTTTTGAGATTCATCGTTCATCACGATAGTGGCACGTTTGCCCTCTGCCATGGCGATGGGTAGCGTCTCGGTATGGGCAGCGTTGATGAAGCAGTACGACTGCACAATGCAGTAGTGCTTCTTGGCTCATTTCCGGCTCTTGCTGAAGCTTCACTCGTGGTGAAAAAAGGTCAAATTGTACTTATTAGCGGTGCAAATGGCGCAGGTAAAACAACTCTGTTGCGGTTATGTGCAGGGCTTGTGCCTTTGGCGCGAGGTGAAGCATCAGTACTGGGTTTTAATCTTGCAACACAGCGCAAAGAGGCTCAAGCACACGTAGGAATGCTGGGCCATGCAAACGGGTTGTATCTCGATCTCACTGCGCAGGAAAACTTGAAATTCTGGGGAGCAGTTGTAGGTGCCTCATCGCGAGAAATTGCGTTGTCGGCGCAACGTATGGGTCTTCACGAGCGACTTTTGAATACTCCCGTTGCGAAAATGTCTGCAGGTCAGCGCCGGCGCACTGCATTAGCCATCTTGGTCATTCGACGAGCGTCGTTGTGGTTACTCGATGAACCACATGCAGGCCTCGATGCTTCAGGCAGAGATGAGATTGACAACATCTTGCGTGAGGCTGCCAGTGCTGGGGCCACCGTCATTGTTGCATCACATGAATTAGAGCGTGCAGGCGCGCTTGCGACGCGTCGTATTGAAGTTGTTGGCGGTGCCATTGTGGAACGCGGTGCGCAATGACACAGAACTCCATTTCAACGATGTCGGTTGCACGTGCAATTGCCACTAAAGATTTGCGTATTGAGTGGCGCAGCAAGGTTTTGGTGAACCAAGTATTGCCATTCGCAGGAATTGTGATGGTGCTCTTTGCTTTTGCGCTCGACAACGATGGCATCTTGCAAAGAGTTGCCCCAGGTCTGGTGTGGCTTGCCGTCTTGTTCTCTTCCTTAATTATCGTTCAGCGAACATTTGCTATTGAGTCAGCCGACAATGCACTCGATGCAATCAAAGTTGCAGGTGTTTCGTCTGCTGGTGTGTTTTTGGGTAAGTCGGTAGCGCTCGCTGTGCAGTTACTTCTGTTCGAATGTGTGCTTGTGATGTTGTCGTTGGTGCTGTACCAGGTGCAGTTGTCGTGGGGCGGCGCAGTGCTTCTCGTCACAGTCAGTGTGTTGGCAAACGTCGGAATTGCGACGATGGGTGCGTTGTACGGTGGCCTGGGTGCAGCGGCAAAAGGTCGCGAAACCCTCTTGCCGCTGTTGTTGTTACCCGCTGTAGCACCCGTTCTCATTGCCGCAACCCGGGCAACTGAATCGGCATTTGGGGTCAGCGGCGCAACTCTCGGCGAAGGGTGGCCGTGGGTGGCATTACTCGCAGTATTTGGCGCTCTCTTTGGTTTTGGTGGAACACTTGCCTTTGGCGTGCTCACAGAAGAGTGAGAGATGGCCAAAAGCAACTATCTTCAGATGAGAACCCTAAGAATCATATGAACCGTTTTCGCCTCCTCCCCTCACCACTAGATACGCCAACGGGTACCCGCGCTTCTCGGGGGCTCGGAATTGTTGTTCTTCTCGGCTTGGTGATGCTCACTTTGCTTGGTCTCTTTTTTACCGATGAAGACGTTGTGCAGGGAAGCACCGTGCGTCTTATGTACATCCATGTGCCTACGGCCTGGGTGGCTTACCTCGCTTTTATTGTCACTGCAATTACATCGGCAATGTATATGTGGGGCAAGCAGCACTCTCTTACCTTCGATCGCATTGCCGGGGCATCTGCTGAAGTAGGTGTCATTTTTATGGGTCTTTGTTTGGTGACAGGCAGCTTGTGGGGCCGGATCACCTGGGGAACCTATTGGCAGTGGGACCCACGGCTCACCACCACGGCTTTTCTATTTGTTACTTATGTTGGCTACCTCGCAGTGCGCGACCTCGGCGGGAGCCATCAGCAACGCGCAAAGCGCAGTGCGGTGGTTGCGCTGCTCGCTGTATTGGAAATTCCACTTGTGCATTTCAGCGTGGTGTTGTGGCGTTCTTTGCATCAAGAGGCTTCGGTTCTGCAACCCAATGGCGATGTCACCATGGATGGCCTCATGTTGTTTTCCCTCCTATTCGGCGTGGCGGTATTTACCTCGCTATTTGCATGGATGGTTCTCCACCGCCAGCGCGTACTGATGCTGGCCGATGCCATAGATGACGGTGGTTTGGAAGCAGCATTGCAAGAACGTCGAAATGAGGCGAACTAATGGATCACGTCAGTTTCATTGTGGGTGGCTATGCAATTACCTTTGTTGCCGTAGGTGCGTATGTTCTGCGCATGTTTCGACAAGCGCGCAAATTCAATAGTGCAATTGCCGAGAGTGATAAACCATGGCGATAGAAGATGATGCACTCGATCTCTCTCCGCGCGATGCTGTACCCGCGGCACCATCTGTGCGTTCGCGGAAACGCCGATGGAAACCTGCGCTGTTGCTCGCCGTCATCCTTGTTTTCGGTGGAGTAGTAGTAACAAAGTTTTTATCTTCCGCCATCGATTACTACTGCAATGTCGATGAGGTGGGAGTGCGTAGTGGATGCGAGGGAACTCGTCGACTACGTGTACAGGGCGCAGTCGACGAAGGAAGTCTAAAAAAAGCAGCAGGAATGACTACTTTTTCGATGTCATTCAATGAAGACACGTTAGAGGTGCGATACGACGGCGACCCAGGTGGCGTTTTCCAGGAATGTATTCCAGTGGTTGCGCACGGACGAATGGTCAATGGAGTTTTTCTCAGTGACCGCATTGAAGTGAAACATTCGAATGCGTACTCCACGGAAAACAAAGAACGCATAGACAAAGCTGAGGCTGCTGCATGTTCTCTGCCGATGCAGTAGAAGTAGCGGTGAACCAAGGTCTTGCGGGGCCTTTGGGTCGCGGTGCGTTGTTAGTGGGGGTCATTGCGTCAGCCTTTGGTGCTGTTGCCTCTATTTATGCTGCGCGCGAGTCATCGCATCATGATGAAGCTCGTACTGCGCGCCTCATTCCACGGTTTGCTGCTCTTGTCTTGTTTGCTGCATTTGCAGCAATTACTGCGATGGAATACGCAATGATCACGCGCGACTTTTCTTTGCAGTACGTGCAAGATCACGGTTCGCGTTCCACCCCAGCGTTGTACAACTTCACTGCAGTGTGGAGCGCTCTCGAGGGGTCCATCTTGTTGTGGGTACTTGCTCTCGCGTTGTCATGTGCAGCAGTGGTGTGGCGGTATCGCAAAAAACTCAATGATCCACTCATTGCATGGGCAATGGCCGTGATGTTTATCGTTCTGGCATTCTTTTTCTTGCTGAGTTTTGCGCCGGCAAACCCCTTTGGGGTGGGTGCACCTGGCGTCACCGATGGGCCAGGGCCCAACCCGCTCCTGCAAAATCACATTTTGGTTCTCTTCCACCCGCCCATTTTGTATTTGGGCTATGTGGGCTTCACCATTCCGTTTGCTTTTGCGATTGCTGCGCTTATTACTGGGCGCGTCGGTGAAGGCTGGCTCATTGAAACGCGTCGGTGGACATTGTGTGCATGGGGGCTTCTCACTTTCGGCATTATTTTGGGTGGTTGGTGGAGTTATGAAGTGCTCGGTTGGAGCGGGGTATGGGCCTGGGACCCAGTAGAGAACGCGAGTTTTTTGCCGTGGCTCACAGGAACGGCGTACATCCACTCCGTACTGGTACAGGAACGTCGAGGCATGTTGCGCGTGTGGAACCTGTCGCTACTTCTTGCAACATTTAGCCTCACCATTCTCGGTACATTCCTCACGCGCTCCGGAGTGTTGAACAGTGTTCATGCATTCAGCGAAAGTGATATTGGCAAGTATCTCATTGTCTTTTTTGGGGTCATCGTTGCTGTTTCTCTGTGGCTCATTGCCTGGCGCGGTGACTCTTTGCGTTCTCCGGGAAGCATCGATTCTCCCGTCTCGCGCGAAGGCGCGTTTCTCGCCAACAATGTGTTATTTGCGCTGTTTGCATTTGTTGTGCTGTTGGGAACTGTTTTCCCACTGGTCATCGAGGCATTGCAAAATCGCCAAATTGTTGTAGGTGAACCCTTCTTCGACCAGCTCTCTAAACCAATTGGCATTGCCATGCTTGCCATGATGTCGATTGCGCCTGTTTTGCCATGGCGTAAGGCATCTGAAGAGGTTTTACGCCAGCGTCTTTTTTGGCCAGCATGGTGCGGCATCGGCACTCTGGTGGTGTCTCTCTTGGTTGGCGCCGACGGATTAGCCCCACTCTTAGCTTTCACATTGGGCGGGTTTGCTAGTGGGGCAGCGTTGAGACAACTTGTTCTAGCAACGCGTCGCCAGGGTTTGCGTGGTCTCGTTGGTCGTGCAAACGGTGGAATGGTCGTGCACCTTGGCGTTATTTTGATTGCTGTTGCACTTGCAGCATCCAATTCATACACACGATCGCAAGAACTTTCTTTGAAGTTGAATACGCCAGCAGAGTTCGGCGGACACGTTTTTGAACTTAAGGGTTTTGAGAATGAAAAGACCGACCGCCTGACAGCAGTGAAGGCAATTGTTCAAATTGATGGCGGAAAAAGTTACGCCCCTGCAATTACAAAGTTTGTACAAATGGGTAACAACATCGGCACACCTTCTGTGAAATCGTCGTGGCGCTACGACCTGTATCTCACCCTTGAGCCACCTGTGAAAAGTGAGTCGGGTGAAGCACGGATCAAAGTGTTTATTAAGCCTTTGGTGATGTGGATGTGGATTGGCGGAGGAATGATGGCAGTAGGTACCTTGCTTGCCTTGTTCCCAGGTCGTCGCCGGCGGCCCACCGATGCAGTTTCTGCACACATTGATTCAGGTAAGACCCTCAATGCGTAATTCTCGCATTGCGCGCAATGTTGCTATTGCAACGAGTGTTGTCGTTCTTGCGTTTTTTGTATTGCTGGTGACTGCGAAACCTCGAGGAGAGCGGGGTATCTCAACGCCGCTACTCGGAAATCCTGCGCCTGCAGTTTCCTCTCCTGTGGTAGGCGGAGGAAACTTCGATCTTGCTCGCCGTAAAGGATCCTGGGTGGTGTTGAATTTTTTCAATAGCACGTGTGTTCCATGCCGTGCCGAGCATCCTCAGCTTGTTGCCTTTGAGAAGAATCAGAGCACTCAAGACAACGGTGTTGAGTTGGTCACCGTGGTGAATGACGACAGCGATGCGGCAGTTGCTGCGTTCTTTGAAAAGAATGGCGGAGACTGGCCAAAGGTGACCGACCCCGACGGTGCCATCGCAGTGGCCTTTGGTGTGGCCAAAGTTCCCGAGACATGGGTCATTGACCCTTCGGGTTTTGTGCGGTTGCGCATTGCGGGTGAAGTGACGAATGATTTCTTGTCGGCAAAGATGGCCGAGTTGCAAAGAGAATTGGCTGCTCCATGAAAAAACTGAATTCATTGCCCGTCTGGATTCTGATGCTTTTGCTGACTGTTGGGTTGCTGGCATTTGGCACACTGCGCGATAGAGGGCCACTCACGCAGCAGGGTCGTATCGACGCCATCTCGAAGCAGTTAGCTTGCCCTACGTGCAATGGTGAAAGCATCTACGTGAGTCGAGCACCTGCCGCAGAAGCAATTCGCAATGAAATTGCCAGAGAAGTTGCATCTGGGCAAAACAGCGACGACCAAATTGTGGCTGTTATAGAAAACAGTTTTCCTGGAAGCGTCTTGTTGCCACGAACTGATGGAGTGGAATCGTTGATATGGATTCTTCCCGTTGTTGCCTTGGTGGGCGGACTCTGTGTTTTGGGTCTTGTCTTTCGCCGCTGGAAAAATGCATCGCTCGCCCATGCTTCAGATGAAGATTTTGCCATTGTTGAAGCCGCTTTTTTGAAAAAGAACGACGTCACAGATGACGAGAATGTATGAGCAGTGAAGATCGCGACTTTTTGTTTTCATCGTTAGAAGATCTTGAGCGTGAATACGCAGCGGGCGATATGGACCTCGCCGACTATGAAGCTCTCAAAAGTAGTTACGTAAAGCGTCTTGCCGATGTGCTGCGCGATACCGAAGTAAGCGATGAACTTCGCGAAAACACAGATGCCATTCCAACTCGTAATAGGAAAAAACTCGTTCTCACAATTGCTGCAGTTGCATGCATCGCAGTTGGCCTTGGAGTTCTCGTGGCACGTCAGTCGGGCCAGCGTCTTCCTGGGCAAACTTTGTCGGGAGGGAGTCCGAACAATACGGCAGGTTTGCTTGCTCAAGCGCGTCAATTGAATTTCAGCGACCCGATTGCGGCAATCAAGATCTACAGCGAGGTGCTGAAAACTCGCCCCGATGAAGTAGAGGCACTCACTTATCGCTCGTGGCTGCTGGCTCTCACCGCACGTGACGCATCTGATGACATTCGTACCGCAGCGGTGCAGGCCGCCATTGTGGGGCTTGGCAGGGCGACGCTCATCGACCCCGATTACCCAGATGCCCATTGCTTTTTAGGAATTGTGAGCTATCGCTTTGCCGCCGATACGGTCACGGCAAAATCGGAACTAAAGAAGTGCCAAGAGGCAAACCCGCCAGCAGAAGTACAAACATTTGTGGACGCAATAGTTGCCGAAGTGAACGCATCTCGGTGAGACTCTGTAGGTGGGATTCTTTGAACGCAATCGACAAGAACTAGAGGCTCTGGGCTTCGACCCTGCACGGTTGCCGCCAGGGCAGTACCTCACTGAACGCTTTCCTGTTCTGCATGTTGGCGATGTTCCGACGTATGCACCCAATGAGTGGAGCCTGCGAGTTTTTGGTGCAGTAAACAATGAGTTCACTTTGACTTTCGATGAACTCAAGGAAATGCCGAGCGTCACTATTGAAACCGATATTCACTGCGTCACCAAGTGGTCAAAGTTCGACACTCACTGGACCGGCGTGCGGGTGAAAGATATTTTTGCTCGCGCAGGTGTGCATGCAAACGCAACTCACTTCATGGGGCACGCAGAACAGGGCTATACGGCAAACCTGCCAATGGAAGATGTCATGCGCGAAGAGTCGCTGGTGGTCTATGCCTTTGAAGGTGAAGACATCGAGCCCATACATGGCGGGCCAGTACGTCTGCTCGTACCGCACTTGTATTTTTGGAAATCACCAAAGTGGTTGCGCGGAATGGAAGCTTGCGTTGGCGATACACCTGGTTTTTGGGAGCGCAACGGGTACAACATGTACGGAGATCCGTTTTTGGAGCAGCGTTTCTGGGGCGATTAGTTCGCTTGAATTACACGCTGGTGGCGCAGAAGGTGTCGCCCTGAGGAATGGATTCTTGAAGCTCTGGGTTTGTTTCGCCGTACAGCGCACCGAGCATTCCTTTCACCATTCCGCGGTCGACTGCACAAATAACGGGGTGTTCAATGGCAACATCACCAAATGGGCAATGGTTGTTGACAATGCGTAATTGATTGTTGCGATGATCTGTATGAGCAGCAAAACCGTGTGCAGTGAGTGCATCGGCAACAGCCTGCAATGCGCTTTTCAGTGAGCGTTGACCATGTTCAAGGTCTTCGCCGCTTAAACCGGTAGCAAGCACGCGTCCGTATTGCGCGCCAACTTTTTCTGCCATGATTTCTGCTTGAGCTTGCGGCAACAGTTCAAGTGCATTACCGAGCAAACTGAGAACAAGATCATCGCTACGAACGATGGGTGCTTCGAGTGGGGAAGGGCCAACGCAGCGGTAATGCTTCGACGGGCGTCCGGCGCCACCGCCATAAGGTTTTTCTACTGAAGCTTCTACGTAGCCACCTGCAGAAAGCTTGTCGAGATGATGGCGTGCAACGTTGGGATGCAAGTTGAAGTGTTCAGCCACTTGTGCTGCAGTTGCACCGTTGTCGCTTTCGCGCACATAAAGATACACGGCACGTCGAGTGGGGTCGCCAAAAGCTGAAGTGATAGCGCTCACGGTGGCTGTGAAAGAGCCAGGTGACATTTGTTGCTCTCGATTCATGCGCTCACTCATTACCTGATTACTCTACAGCGAGGTATTGTACCTATGGCGATAGTGCTAATTATCGTGTAATTCTCTTATCCACCTTCTCGAATCGGATGTCACCCTTATGCCCATTGCAGTTGAGCAAGTCATCGAAGCCCTTCGACCCGTACAAGACCCAGAACTTCATCGTTCCATTGTCGACCTCGGCATGGTGCGCGACGTCGAAGTGTCGGCCTCGGGAGTAGTGACCCTCACCGTGGTGCTCACAATTGCGGGTTGTCCGTTACGCAATGAAATTACGAATCGCGTGAATGGTGCTTTGCGCGCCGACCCGTCGGTGAGCGATGTGAATCTCACCTTCGGCGTAATGACCGATGCAGAACGCGAAAATGTGCGCCGCATTGTGCATGGCGATGCCGCTTCATCTGCTGGTTCACAAACTGCTCATGGGCATGCAGAAGGCCGCAGTATTCCTTTTGCGCAGCCCGGTTCAAAAACACGCCCCCTACTCATTTCATCGGGTAAGGGTGGCGTAGGAAAAAGCAGCGTGACCACCAACTTGGCAGTTGCACTTGCAGCGCGCGGTCACACGGTCGGAATTGTCGACGCCGACATTTATGGTTTCTCTATTCCGCGCATGTTGGGTGCAGATCGTGACCCTGTTGCTATCGATCAAATGCTTCTTCCACCAGAAGCGTGGGGCGTACGTTGTATTTCTATTGGATACTTTGTGCCCGATGGCCAGGCAGTGGTGTGGCGTGGCCCCATGTTGCACAAAGCACTTGAACAGTTCCTCACCGACGTGTATTGGGATGAACCCGACTTTTTGCTCGTCGACATGCCACCAGGTACCGGCGACATTGCACTTAGCTTGAGTCAATACTTGCCACGTGCCGAGGTGTACGTCGTGACCACTCCGCAACCAGCAGCACAAAAAGTTGCACGATTGTCGGCAGCAATGGCCGAGAAGGTAAATCTCACTGTTCGCGGTGTCATTGAAAACATGTCGTGGTTTACCGGCGACGATGGCAAGAAATATGAGATTTTCGGCTCAGGTGGTGGCCAAGAGCTTGCGAATGAGTTGAATGTACCGCTTTTGGGGCAAATTCCCCTCATGAACGCATTGCGTGAAGGCGGCGACGATGGTCACCCCATCACCGCTGTCGACCCCACCAGCGAGACCGCAATGATCTTCCATCAGATGGCCGAGCGTATTGCGACCGAATTGAAACCGAAGAAGATCTTTAGCTCTGCCCTCAAGATCTCGTAGGGTTCAGGTATGGACATTCGAATCGGAGTTACCCAAAGCGTTCGTGAAATCACACTCGAGGTGGAAGACGATGCTGCGGCGCGAAAGAAAATTAAGACTGCAGTAGATGCGGCAATCTCCGGAGCAACAGATGTTCTGTGGCTCACCGATAAAAAGGGCCGCGAAGTAGCAGTGCCTGGTGCGAAAATTGCTTACGTTGAGTTTGGTAGTCCAGACAGCGATAAGCGCATGGGCTTCGGCGGTTAAAGCCACTTCGCTATGGCAACCCTCGGCGACCTAGCTCGACAAAATACGCTTCTTGAAAAAGAAGACATCGTCCATTTACAAAACCTCATTTCTGAATGGGGAATGCTCGCCGACTTTTGTTTTGCCGACTTGCTTTTGTATCTGCCAACAACCGAAGGTAAATGGATCGTTGGTGCGCATGTGCGTGCGGCCACTGGGCAAACCTTGTACATTGCCGATCGCGTAGCAACGTGGGCAGCGCAAGACGAAGAGTCGTTGCTGGCACAGGCGTATGCGACAGGTGAATGGAGCGAAGGCGAAATTCCTGTAGAGGACGGCGCACAACAAGCTCGGATGTTTGCGATTCCGGTGCGTTTTAACGGTCACCCCATTGCGGTACTGAGCCGCGAATGGTCAACACGCAGCAGTCGTCAGCCAGGTGAGCTTGAACGTACCTATCTTGAGATATTCGACCGTTTCTCACTCATGATCAAAGAAGGCCTCTTTCCGTTTCCTGGCAAAGCAGCCGACTCGAGCGTTGCTCCTCGCGTAGGCGACGGCGTGCTGGTTATCGATGAATCGGCTCGCGTGCGTTACGCGTCGCCAAACGCAGTGTCGGCGTTGCACCGAGTAGGTATTGGAGCAAACAGTGTTGGGCAAACTTTGGCCGAACTCGGTTTCACCGACAGTGCAGTTCGGCAAGCATTTGAACGCCATGAACCTGTGGTCGAAGAATTCGACCAAACAACAGAAGTCACTTTGCTCGCACGATGCATGCCGTTGCTCCATGTGAACCAAGAAGATGGAGCACATACTGCAACTGGTGCGGTGCTCTTGCTGCGCGACGTTTCAGAGTTGCGGCGTCGCGATCGTTTGATCTTGTCGAAAGACGCAACAATTCGAGAAATTCACCACCGCGTAAAAAACAACCTGCAAACTATTTCATCGTTGCTGCGTTTGCAGGCGCGCAGGTTGGAAGAAGGCGAAGCGAAGTCGGCCGTGAATGAATCGGTGCGACGTATTCGCACTATTGCCCTTGTGCATGAAACTTTGTCGCGTGGGCCAGGCGAAGATGTTGCGTTTATTGAAATTGTGCGACCACTGCTACGACTCGTTGAAGAAAGTCTGCAATCTCCCGATCGACCCATCCGATTCGTTGTGCATGGTGACGGAGGACGTTTGCCGGCAACAATTGCAACGCCGCTATCGGTGGTGCTCACAGAGTTGTTGCAAAATGCGGTCGACCACGGATTCAAAGAGAGCAACTCGCATCGCGGTGGAAATGTTTCCGTACATTTATCGCAAGAAGTCGAAGTGTCGCCGCAGGGCGAGGAGAGCACGCGTCTGTGCGTGAGAGTGCTTGATGACGGAGCGGGGCTAGACCCCAATTTCGATATCAGTCAGGCAACTGGTTTAGGGCTATCGATTGTTCGCACGTTGGTGAGTACAGAACTCGGTGGCACCATCGATATGCGCTCTGCGACTGCGGCAGATTACGAAGAAGCAGATGTGGAGTTACCAAGTAACTCCATGGGAACAATGATTGAACTTGTTGTTCCTATTGCGGCACTTTAGCCAGCAATGCTGGAACGGTGACGAGCAGCTATTTGTCGGCGAATTGCACGACGCTCGTCTTCTGAAGTTCCGCCCCAAACACCAGAGTCTTGGTTGGTGTCGATGGCGAACTGCAAGCACTCGACTTTGACGGTGCATTGGTCGCAGGTTTCTTTTGCCTTGCTGAGTTGGAGAAGTGCTTGGCCTGTAGTTCCTACAGGGAAGAACAATTCTGGGTCAGTGTCACGGCATACCGCGTTCGAACGCCACGTGTAGTCGGCGCTTCCGAGCGCGAGGCTTGAAGCGAGGATGGTCACTTCATCTCCTGCAATTGCTAAGGGGCTTTGTTGCCCGGGGTGAATAATTCTTCCACCACAATTTCTTTGTGGCTCGGGCACGTTACGTCGGGAATTCGCTAATCACAAGCAGTACTTTGAGATTTATGAATCAAATTTTTGTTCCGGTAACACTTGGCTCTCAAACCTTCGTTTTAGCCCACCGAGGAGCCTCTCGAGCCGAGCGAGAAAACACAGTGTTGGCATTTCGTGCTGCAGGCGATATGGGGGCCGACGGGGTAGAGCTCGATGTGCGGCTCACCGCTGATGGGCATTTGGTGGTGCACCACGACCCACGTTTGGAAGATGGCCGAGATATTTGTGCACTGCAACGTAGCGAACTTCCAGCGCATATTCCCACCATGCACGAAGCGCTCGATGCGTGTGCAGGAATGTGGGTCAATGTAGAAATCAAAAACGATGAGAAGGAGCCCGACTTCGATAGCAGTGACTCTGTTGCAGAACTCGTTGCACGTGCACTCGTTGAACGTAATGAAAATTCTCGATTTCTCATTTCATCATTTCGGCGAGAAACCATAAACAAAGTGCACGATTGTGCACCAGAACTGCGCACTGCTTGGCTCACCACAGTGGTCGCTCCAAATGATGCAGAAAGCATTGTTGAGAGCCTCGTGCGCGGAGGTCATAGCGCGCTGCACCCATGGGTAGGTTTGCTTTCAAAGGAGCTCATTGATCTGTGCCATGAACGCGGGATACAAGTGAATACGTGGACCTGTGACGATGCAGTGCGCATGGCGGAACTAGCGAAGTGGAAAGTAGATGCGATTTGTACCAATGTGCCCGATGTGGCGTTGCGCGTACTTGGTCGTTAGGAACTACGAAAGAAGCGGCTGCACAAGACGAACTGCGTGAGGTTCATGGGTGAAGCGCAACTCGTTCGTTTCGCCCAAATAATCGCCATCGAGTTGGAACGGGAATGGCCTGTCGTTGGTCACGCTCATTGCCTGTACGTCTTCGCGAATTTTGACGTGCTTGCTTTCAGGAACACCTCCGCTGCGGATGGCTTTGCCTAATGAGCCGAGCAAAGTGAGAGCAGACAAAGAAGTGAAGGTCACGACCGACAGCCCACTGTCGAGGTTGGCATGGGGTGACAAATTGAGGGGCTTCTTGCCTAAGAAGGTGTAGGGGTTCGTGTTCATGACAATGCTGAAATAACCATTGACGGGTTGCTCTTCTCCGATGTGAACAGAGAAGTGCGGATCTTTGCGGCTATAGCCAAGGGCCCAGGTGTGTAGCGCTGCCCCAACGAACAATGGGTGACCGAGCCAGCGTTTCAAGGCTGCACGGCGCTCAACATTGCGCACCACGGCAGCGTCGTAGCCCACTCCAGTGTGGAAACAAAAGTACCGACCGTTGACCTTGCCTAGACCGATTGGGGCAATGCGCTCGGTGTCGAGTGCCAAAGCAAGCTGCTTCACTGCCTCGGCGGGGTCATTGGACATGCCGATGGTGCGGGCAAAGACGTTAGTAGAGCCCCCTGGAAGGACTCCTAAGGCCGTTTCTGACCCTGCAATGCCTGTGGCAACCTCGTTGAGTGTGCCGTCGCCTCCAAAGGAGACCACGCAATCGAGCCCGCGGCGGGCGGCGTCTTCGGCAAAGCGTGTGGCGTGCCCGCGGCGGTTGGTTTCCACCACCTGCACCGTGTGGTGACGGGCAAGGTGCTGATGGACCACGACCGTATTGCGGGCTGTGACCGATGACGCAAAGGAGTTAACTACAAGAAGAACACGCACAACGAAGAAACGGTATCAGTTTGTGTCGCCAGTTAGGCAGAATCGGAACCAAGCGGTAACAATAGAAGCCATGAACGTGATCGTCTGTGTGAAGCAGATCCCCGACCCCGCCTTGCCAGGTGCCTTAGACGGCGCAACAAACACCCTGAAGCGAGACGGCAAACTTATCCTCGATGACTCCGACGCATACGGCGTAGAAATGGCATTGCAACTTGTCGATGCTGCCGGTGGCGGAGAAGTGAGCATCATCTCGATGGCTCCTAACGGTGAAACCGCTGGCATGCGCACCGCACTTGCCATGGGCGCTGCAAAAGGAATTTTAGTTTCCGACCCAGCACTACAAGGTAGCGATGCACTCACCACTGCAAAAGTTCTTGCAGCAGCTGCACAACGCTTAGGCGGAGCAGATCTCATCATTGCTGCAACAGAATCTTCCGATGGTTACACCGGAACTGTTCCCGAACAAATGGCTGAAGTTCTCGGACTTCCTTCGGTGACTTTCGCAAAGAAAGTAAAAATTGATGGCGGTGTATTGAAGGCCGATCGTCAAACCGAAGAAGGATACGACGAAGTGGAATGCGCACTGCCTGCACTCATCAGCGTCACCGCTGGTGTGGTGGAACCGCGTTACCCCAGCTTCAAAGGCATCATGGCCGCAAAGAGCAAGCCAGTAGAAGAAGTAACTGCAAGCGACCTTGGTGTGACACCAGCGGGTTGGGCAGGTGCAGGCCAAAAAGTCACGCTTGTTGCTCAAGCAGAAGCTCGTCAAGCAGGCGAAATCGTAGAAGACGACGGAGAGTCGTTTGGCAAGATCGTTGCGTTCCTAGAAAATCTGAAAGTGATCTGAGGAAAAAATCATGGCTATTAACAGTGTGTGGGTTTTTGCCCAAGTAACAAATGGTGCCGCAACTACAGGAACTCTCGAGCTCCTCACCAAGGCCCGTTCGCTTTCATCAAAT